>C687J13896_1001361_pt1 | contig 13372 bp, 12 predicted proteins | sample RifGroE2_FD_13896 | JGI IMG/M metagenome (IMG submission 13896)
CTTTGTAAATTTATTTATGTCAGTAATGGGAAGTTCTTAAATTGGGTTTGTCTTTCTATCTTAATTTTGGGTGTCTTTCGCACAAAACAGGAAAAAGGATTAGAGAGAGGCAGACAAAATTGTTAATAAGTCAATACTTAAAAGAAATAAAAGAGGTTGTCCGCAAGTTAGCGGACAACCTCAGTATCTTATAGCAGAAAGTTTATTAGAAGATAAGGCGGATGCCAAGCAGGGCACCCCAGGTACTGCTTGTGCTGATGCTCTTGCTGAGGGTTGTTTTCTTGGCAAAATCATCGAGCGAAGTAGCATTTAGCCTGAATGTAGGAGCTGAAGTAGCTGATCCTCTTGATACAACCGTAAGCGGTCTGACATTATCAAAACTGGCCAGAGGATTGTAGGTATAAGTTCCCCATTCATCATTGATGAGGTTACCAACGTTAAGCATATCAAGACTCAGCTGAAGCGTATACTTGCGATCTTTGCCGAAGTTCGAGAAAATGTCCTGAAGCAGTTTCATATCGAACCTGTGCAGCCATGGCCTTACTTCGCCAAAACGCCCTGCATAAGATCCTTTCTTAGCGCTCAGGTATTCATTGCTATTCAAATAATTCCAGAATGCGCTTGCTTGTTCAGCTGCCGTCATAGTGACCACGCCGCTCACAACCACATTGGCAAATGTCAGTTCTGACCCGGTGTTTGGAACATACATAAGATCAGATGAGTTGCCGTCACCGTTCAGGTCGTTGGAGTATGTATATGACCACCGGCCTGTTTGATATCCCTGGTAAACAAGTGAAAAAGTGGTTGCAAAATTTCTGGCATATTCAATACGGTATGACACATTACCGATTATCTTATGCGGAGTTGCAAAGTTAGACCAGCTGAGTCCCGGGTTATTCAGACTATAAACTGAGGTATTGGAGCTCCATGCGGATGATGCTGATGAGCCCGGATTGGATGTCAGGTCTTTAGCTTCAGTAAAGGTGTAGGCAAACATACCTGAAAATCCGTTGCTGAAGTTCTTGGTCAGCATACCTGTAATTGAGTACTGGTAACCCTCGGTAACATTTGTAAGCTCCATTGCATTACTTACGCTACTGTTAACTTTTGCTGCTGTTGTACTGGCCCAATAGGGACGGTTATCCGGACCAGCCAATGTTCCGGAATATGCAGCTTCATTAATATTCTGCTGCATTACTGCATTTATATCCGTTGAATAGATTGCTTCAGTGGTGAATATCATGCTCCATGGCAGTTCAATGTCAACAGCGATATTTGACCGCCATACCTGTGGCAGCTTGAAATCCTTGCTTACCTGCGCCAGTGATGCATTATTGGGAAGAGTGCTTGGCGACTGAGGGAACCTGGCAGGATCACTTGCAATAACTGCCTTATAATCAGGATTGAATCTCATTCCTACAAGGTTAGCTGCACTCGATCCTGTTCCCCAGCCAATTTCAGGTACCTGTATCATACCAGAGTTGGTGGGCTGATTGGTGAACCATACGAAAGGAAGCAACCCGGTGAAAAGTCCTGTTCCTCCGCGAACCTGCAATGAGCGGTCGCCCTTTACGTCATAGTTGAATCCGAACCTTGGGGAGACTGTAACTTTGCTATCGGGCCATGAGCCTACATCCATCTTTTTCCCTTCGGCAAATGTAAGTGCTGAGATGGCAGGATTGCCTTCCGGATCATCAAAATAGAATGGCATTTCGACACGGACGCCATAGGTAATTTTCAGTTTTGGCATCACTGCCCACTCATCCTGTGCATATAAAGCTCCAAGACCGAATGTTGCCTCTGCCCCGGGAGCATCTTCACCATTATAACCATAAGTGACCCCGAATCCTGTAGGCTGTGCATTGTTCAGAAAATCAGCCACTGATGCGAATCTGTAATATGAAGTTCCCTCCCTGATGTATGAGTTTCTGAACCACAGACGGTCAAAAGCAATTCCTGCAGTTACAGTATGCTGGTTAAGATTTATTGTAACGTTGTCGGTAAAACTCATTGTTTTGTTCTGAACATCATTGTTATAGGTGAAAAGCTCATAACCAAAGGACATGTACTGATCGCCTCCCTCCCATATATCAACAAAGGGGAAGAAATCTGAGTTGCTTGTACGTGTATCCTGGATAAACGTATAGCTGGCAAGGAACTTATTTGAGATCTTCGATGCAAAATTGCTGTTTAGTTCACCCGTTAATGAACGTACAGTATTCTGGAATCCGTAGAATGTATTTGAAAAGGCCATCGACTGGTTGCTTATACGTCCTGAACCTCTTGTGTTATTTGGAGGCCCGCTGGTAGAATTGGTCTGCTGATCGGAAGTTCCTATAACATCATTATAACGGATAGTAAACTTATGTTCTTTGGAGATGTTCCAGTCGAGACGTGCCAGTATCTTTGTATTCTTGTTCATGAAAGGATCAAAATCCTTGTATTTACCCGGATCATAATTATGTGTATTTATCAAATAATTTCTCACCTCTACCATATCTGACTCGAGAGTACGTGATATCATCTGGTCAGGAACTGAAACGCCGTCTGTACTTGGCCTCCAGGTTACTCCGGGAACAGATTCCTTCTCATACTCACCACTGATGAAAAAGAAGAGTTTATTCTTGATTATGGGCCCGCCAAGTCGCAATCCGTAATTCTGGGAGTTTCTGTCATTAGCACCGGCCACATCATTTCCGTCGACCGTGCTTCCGGTGAATGATTTGGGGCGGATGTAGGTATATACGGATCCCTTGAGCGTGTTGTCCCCGCTGCGGGTCACTGCGTTGATACTTGCACCTGTAAACTGTGAACGTGTAACATCATACGGGGCAACGCTTACTGAGATCTCCTCGATTGCATCAAGTGAGATTGGCTGTGCATTTCCGCCGGGGAGAGGGTTGCTGCTAAGTCCGAAGTTGTTGTTGAATGCAGCTCCGTCAACTGTAATTGTGTTGAATCGGCCATCGCGTCCTCCGAATGAATTACCCTGTGACTGAGGAGTGTATTTTGCGAAGTCGGTTATACTTCTGTCTATTGAGGGAAGAGAGGCAATATCCCTGCTGCTGACATTAGTCTGGGTTCCCGAACGCTCGGAGCTCAGCATGGAGTTCCTCAATCCGGCTGTAACAACTACTTCAGCAAGGGCTGTTGTTGCCTCAGCTACCAGCCCGTCCTGAACATAGGTTTCGCCAAGCTTCAGATTAATTTCAGTGTAGCTCTGGGTTGAATAACCGATAAAAGAGACATTAACCGTATAGGGACCTCCTACACGCATGTTCTGGATACGATAGTTCCCGGAATTGTCTGCAATAGTTGCATATTGCGTGCCGGATGGAGTGTGAACAGCTACCACACTTGCTCCGGGCATAGGCTCTCCTTTACTGTCGGTTATTTTACCGCTCAATGAAGATGTGGTTGCACCCTGCCCATAGATCATAACAGCTATGAACAGAAACACCAGCATCGAAAAGATTCGTTTTAAATGGTTTGTCATAAAAATAGGTTTAAGGATTAATAAATTATCAGCAATTTTATCGTAAATATTTGATTAATTGGTTACAACGGATTTACAATATTGTTAAATCCGGACAAACAATTTACGTCTCTTTGAATGATACCTGATAAAAAGATAATGGGTAGTTTTTAACAAATTATCAGCTCAATTTGTTGATATCTTAAAGGGTAATTTTTTAAGAATTTTTTCTGTTGCACCTTTATTTTTAGTAATATAAAAAGATGCAGCATTTGCTGATTTTAAGTAAAATGATTCATCGGCGAGCCATTTGTCAAGTATATCTGAAAATTGATTATATGAATCGAAAGTCATAGCCCCATTTTCCTTAATCAATTCTATTGCTTCCCTGAATTTTTCATGACGAGGACCAAACATTACAGGGACTCCCCAGCAGGCAGCCTCAAGAATGTTGTGAATACCCTTCCCGAAACCGCCTCCTATAGCCGCAATATATGCATATCTGTAAGCAGATGAAAGCATTCCAATATTATCAATAATGAGAACCCTGGCGTCTGATTCCGTTTCAGTGAACTCCGAAAACCTGACAGATTTTACACTGAACAGCCTTTCCAGCCGCTCAATGTTCTCCCTGTGTATCTCATGCGGTGCAAATACCCATTTCATTCTCAACGGATGATCATTAATATACCGGGCTATAATCTCCTCATCCTGCTTCCAGCTGCTGCCGGCAAGGAACATCTTCTCATTCCCTCTGAACTGTTCCAACTGTTTAATATCCCCGGCTGCTCCTGCAATCTGAACAACCCTGTCAAAACGGGTATCGCCTGTCACAAGTGCATTACTAATACCTATACCCGATAAGAGCTCAAGGGATGTTTGATCCTGAACAAAAATCATTTCAAACTTCCTTAACATACTCCTGAAAAACGATCCGTACCAGCTGAAAAAATGCTGACCGGGGCGGAATATTCCCGAAACCAGGTAAATGGGGATCTCTCTTTTGTATAGCTCTGATATATAATTGTTCCAGAATTCATATTTTACAAGTATCGCCAATTCAGGATTGATAAGCCTGACAAAATTTTCTGCATTAAAAGGAGTATCCTCCGGCAGATAAATTATGCAGTCAGCCTTATCATAGTTTTTCCTCACCTCATATCCTGATGGAGAAAAGAAAGTAAGCACAATCCTGAGTTCAGGTCGTTCCTTCTTCATCGCTTCAATAACCGGCCTTCCCTGCTCAAATTCGCCAAGTGAAGCACAATGTATCCAGGCAGTTTTATCTCCGGGTTTGATTTTCTGCGATATCTTACCCTCCCAACCCTTTATCCCTTCAACCCAAAATCTTGTCTTTGAATTGAAGAGAGCAAAAACCCGGGCGAGAGCACTTAATAAATATATTCCAAGATTGTATAAAATATTCATAATGACATTTTCGAAACAACAAATGTAGGAAAAAGGTGCAACGGCACAAGGGCGCAACGGCGTAAAGGCTCTATGTAAAGAAATTGTCTGGAAATCAGGCCTTTGAGCCCTTGCGCCCTTGCGCCGTTGTGCCATTACATAAATAACTGTTATTTTTACATATAAATATTTAAGTAAACGATGGTAAGACTCATAGCCCTGATCATCTCAATTGTACTGCAGATTATAGCTGCTGTAATCGCTTTGAGATTCATGAAACTTACCAAATACAGACTCTCCTGGATATTGCTGTCACTCTCTTTTGTGTTTATGGCTGTCCGTAAGATAATACAGCTCTTCGAGTTTTTCAGGGGAACTCCGTCATATACCTGGCAAATGATAGATGAATGGCTCGGTGTTGTTGTCTCAATAATGATAATTGGCGGGGTTGTACTGATACGCGAGTTATTCTATTCTCTGAAACGTGCCGATATTGATCGTTTACGTTCAGAAAAACGAGTCATAAATGCCATTATAAATACCGAGGAGAATGAGAGAAAAAGGTTCGCGAAGGATATTCATGACGGACTTGGTCCCATTCTGTCGACAGTTAAAATGTCACTCTCTGCCCTTACCGACAGAATAAAAGATAAGCCGGGCACGGTTATACTCTCCAATACCAACCACCTGGTAAATGAAGCTATCAGTACTATAAAGGATATCTCAAATAATCTTAGCCCGCATGTCCTGACAAATTTTGGCCTTGCCAGCGCCATAAGTACCTTCACCACTAAAATTAACCAGACAAAAACTGTAGAGATTGATTTCAAGTCAAATATGGACAAGCAAAGGCTCGAGAATGAGAAAGAGGTTGTTATTTACAGGGCTGTATGCGAGCTGATAAACAACTCAATCCTGCACTCCGGAGCATCCAGAATTGAAATAGAGCTGAATAAACACGAAAAATTCGTTACCTTGCAGTTTTATGATAATGGCAGAGGTTTTGACACTTCCTCTCTAAGGCATGACGACAGCAAAGGTATGGGGTTGTCAAATATAGAGACCCGAGTCAAAACCGTGGAGGGTGTTTTCATCCTGGAAAGCACCCCGGGGAAAGGAACAAGCGCCCTTATCAAAATGATTGAGTGAATATGGAAAAAACCCGGATAATAATTGCAGACGATCACCAGCTTTTCCGTAACGGGCTAAAGATACTTCTGAATGCCTTCCCCGAATTTGAAGTTGCCGGTGAAGCATCCAATGGCGAAGAGTTTCTGAAAATCATTAAGAATACCCCTGCCGATATTGCTCTCATGGATATCAATATGCCCGAAATGGATGGTATTGAAGCAACACGGAAAGGACTTAAAATTTGTCCTGATCTGAATATTATAGCTCTTTCGATGTACGGCGAAGAGGAATATTACTACAAAATGGTTGATGCAGGTGCGAAGGGATTCCTGGTAAAAGATTCCGATATATCTGAAGTTAAAGAAGCAATACTTACCGTAAAAAAAGGAGGAAGCTATTTCTCTCAGGAGCTGCTTTACCATGTTATCCAGAAGATCAAGCACCGCGAACATGAAAGCAAGTCGGCAAATCTTTCAAAAAGGGAAAAAGAGATATTATTCAAGATATGTGAAGGTTTTTCGAACCAGGAGATTGCTGAATCGCTATTTATCAGTAAGAGAACAGTTGACAAGCATCGTGCGAACCTTCTTGGCAAGACAAACTCAAAAAACACAGCAAGCCTTATCCTGTTTGCATTAAGGAATAAACTCATAGAGATTTAAATACTTAATAGTCTGGTTCGCTATGTCCGAATCCCATGAACTCGGTCAGAAGGGTGAAGAAATTGCAACTACATATCTGAAGGATAAAGGCTTTCGTATCCTTTACCGCAACTGGAAATGGGGCAAACACGAAATCGATATAATTGCCGGGAACAAAAATTTCATTGTCTTTGTTGAGGTTAAGACCCGGTCCGACAATTTCCAGGAACACCCAATAACAGCTGTAACCAACGAAAAACAGAAATCAATAATCAGAGCAGCTGACGGATATATTCAGCGGTATAAGATCGACAAGGAAAGTCGCTTTGATATTATCACCATCATAAAGAAAAACGAAGAATTCGAAATCGATCATATTGAAGATGCATTCTACCCGACTCTCAGATAACTGACATAAAAATGGACATCGTATCTCTCAGGGAATATTGCATTTTGAAAGAAAAAGTCACAGAGAGCATGCCTTTCGGCGATGACACACTGGTTTTTAAGAAAGGGGACAAGATCTTAGCTCTGGTCAATCTCGAAGGTGACCTGAATCTTAATCTCAAATGCGATCCTGCATACGCACTTGAACTCTATTTTTTCATGGATCGATCATTCATACGATATTGTTAAAGGCGGAAAATAAATAACCTGTTATGAGAAAGACCTTGTTCCTTACACTGCTGATCACAACCCTTACCATATCAGCATTATCTCAGAAGAAAAGTACAACTGTCACAAGGCCGGAGCAGGAGTTCATTTTTAAACCTCTGACGGAATTAAAGACCACATCTGTTAAAAACCAGGCACGGACAAATACCTGCTGGTGCTTTGCAACAACATCTTTTATAGAATCAGAGCTAATACGGATGGGTAAAGGGGAATATGACCTCTCTGAGATGTACATAATAAGGTATAACTATGTCGACAGGCTCAGGGACAATTATCTGAGACAGGGAAAAGGTAATACCGAAGAGGGTGGACAGTCGCACGACTGGATGAAAATCTTCGCGGAATCAGGGATTGTTCCCGATGAGGTTTATAACGGACTGAACTACGGATCGGCCACACATAACCATGGTGAGATGAACAGTATTCTGACGGCAGTTGCTGAAACTGCCGTAGACAGGAAGAACGAGAGCCCCCAGTATAAAAGCATTGTTGAATCGATACTTGATACCTACCTTGGAACGGTTCCTGAATCATTCACTTACAAGGGTGTCATATATACCCCGGAATCATTCGCACAAAGCCTTGGCATAAATCCGGATGATTATATTGAAATCACCTCCCTGACTCATTTCCCATTCTATACTTTGGGAGTACTTGAAGTTCCTGACAACTGGCGAATGAAGAACTTCTTTAATGTGCCAATCAATGAACTGATTGAAATAATGGACTATGCTCTGAACAACGGTTATACTGTAAACTGGGACGGAGATGTCAGTGAACCGGGATTTTCACATAAAAAGGGAGTTGCCCTGTTCCCCGAATCGAATTTAAGCCAGGAGATGAGACAAAAAGGATATGAGAACTTCACGACTACCGATGATCACCTTATGCATGTTACCGGGATCTCAAAAGATCAGAACGGAACGAAATATTATATTACAAAAAATTCCTGGGGACCTGAAAGCAACAGTTTTGGAGGTTATCTGAACATCTCTGAAAATTATGTCAGGGCAAAAACATTGTTCATAATGGTACATAAAAATTCAATTCCTCCGGCAATAAGAGCAAAATTAGGTTTATAAGTCAACCCCCCCCTGCCNCCCTGAAGGGNATAGCAGTCAAGCTAAGGAGTCTGATTATGATTTTAAAGNGAAGATCAACAAAGGTAACGGATTTTAACATTGGAATTCAGTTCGTGTAAAATACTTTCCCCTCCTTTTGAAGGAGGGGTGGCCGCAGTGCAAAGATAATCAAAGCATTACAAGAGCTAATAGCGGCCGGGGTGGTTGATTGGTTTGTCAGATTGATTCTTTTCTTGTACCGAAAACTTTCCTTATCTCACTTTTTAAATATTCAGGTTCCCGGAATACAAATCTGTTTTCAAATCTTAATACAGTGAATCCTAAGCTCTCTATGTATCTATCCCTGTTTTCGTTTTCCTGTATTTTATGGTATTCCCCGTGGGAATCTCCGTCAAGTTCAATAACAAGTTTTTCTGAAGGACAACAGAAGTCGGCAATGTAACTACCAATACTGTATTGTCTCCTGAATTTTCTTCCGTCAAGTTGTTTTGATTTTAACATCTCCCATAATGCTGCTTCAGCTGAGGTGGATCTTTTCCTTAGAGATGATCTGAAAGATTTAAGGCCTTTTCTGTTGAAGAGGTTTTCGTTTTTCATAGATGTAAAGATAAAAAAACGAATAAATCAACCACCCCGTCCCGACGCTTCGGTCGGGACACCCCTCCTTCAAAAGGAGAGCCTGCCCCGCTTCGGCGGGGGGAAACTCTTTCAAGTCTCCTCATTTATAATAATACTCTTAGGTTGACGGCTATGCCCTTAAGGGGGGTTAATCTGAAATATTATGAGAGAAGGTTACAACCCCTGATATCACTGTTATCAAAGCGTCCGAGAACCTCGAATCCACCATCTTCGTGAAGTCTGCCCAGGTCGCCGGTCGCGATAAATGAGCAGGAGTAAATATTTGCAAGATCAATTATATTAATCCCTCCTGTCCTTCCGGGCTCAGTAAAGGTGGTCAGGGGATCCTGTGTATCCCTCAGAACAATCTTCATCCAGGGCGGACAATAAAAAATCCCCTCCCCTTTTGAATAAGCCTGGCTCAAAAGCTCAGTCATACCGTATTCCGAGTGGATTGCCTTTACATTGAATCGTTTTTTCAGGATTGAATGCAGTTCGTATCGTGTCACCTCTTTCCTTCTGCCTTTCATCCCTCCGGTCTCCATAACGATTACCCCTGAAAGATCAGGAGCCCTCTCTTCAGCGAGATCCAGTAATGCAAAACTGACACCCAGTAACAGTACTTTTTCTCCTGCTGTCAGGGCAGATATGATATTCAGGATAAGCGCTTCCTCCTGTTCCCTGTAAAATCCGCTTAAAGGGTTCTGACTCAGCTTAATAAGTCCATTAGCCATATATACCAGGGAAGAATTCTCCTGTTCAGTGTATGATGGCAGAAGCGCAGCGATCATATATTCACCGGGATCTCCGTAAAACAGCCTGAATGATGTTACAAAGCTCTCTGTATATAAACCAGGATCACATACATGATGTTTTCCGGTCATAACTCCTGTGGTTCCGCTGCTTTCAAAGACCTTCTCTACAGGCTTATCACCTGTAATGACTTTATGATTCCTGAAAAATTCCACCGGAAGAAATGGTATCTCAGTCAGTGTTAATAAATTTTCAGGCCTTTTTTTCAGGTGCTTTGCAAAGTTCTGATATACAGCATTTTTTCTAAGCTGATAATCGTATGCATGCATTACAGCATTATTGAAATCAGTCTGATTATTAATTGTGAAGATCTTATCCCGGAATCTGCTGTTCATTTTCAGGGAAAGGTTAATGATCCGTCAGGCTGGTGAACCCACTGGAATGTACACTCCCCGTAGGCTATCAGCTGTCTCATTTCATTAACTGTACTTACTATTCTGAACTTTGTATATGTCTCCCTGCCTGACTTGTAGATCCATACCTGGTTTGGGGCAACCGGATCAGCCATCTCCTGCCACTGGGTGACTGAAACACTCTTCAGGTCATCGAACGCAGCCTTTGCAGCATTCTCGTCAGCAAAATCGCCTACTTTGAAGAATGACGGATTAAGGTTGTTTGCCTGCAGGGTAAGCCTGTAGGGAGTGTTCTCTTTATTTACATACAGGACAATATCAGGTCCCGGACTATTTTCGGTTGATACAAGCTTTGCTGTTGAAAATGAAAAGCCATAAACGAAATATGTTGTACCGGTATAGGTTGTATTGTCAATTGTATCGGTACCCGTTATACGTGTCGGTTCCGTTTTTGTACAACCTGAGATCATCAGCAGTAAAGCTGAAAATATAGTTATTGACCTTTTCATCGTGAATACAAAGATAAAACAAAAAAAGGCTGCGTTTTGTTGCAGCCTGATTTTAAATATCCCCGAGATTGCTTATTCTCCCCTGATTGCAGTGATCCCCGGAAGTTTCTTCCCTTCCATATACTCAAGCATGGCGCCGCCCCCGGTTGAAACATAGCTTACCTTATCAGCAAGACCGTTCTTNTTGATCGCGGCAACAGAGTCACCACCACCTATCAGGCTGTATGCCCCTTTTGATGTGGCAGTTGCTATAGCTTTTGCAATTGCTGTTGTTCCTTTGGAGAATTTTTCCATCTCAAACACTCCCATAGGTCCGTTCCAGAGGATTGTTTTTGAATTTTCAATAACTGATGAGAACTCTATTATGGTTTTTTCAGCAATGTCAAGACCAAGCCAACCATCTTCTACTGCATCAACTGCTGACACTTTGGTATTTGCTTCATTATCAAACTTGTCTGCATTGAGGCTGTCAACCGGCAGATAGATCTTAACGCCCTTTTCTTTTGCTTTCGCAAGAAGACTCAGTGCCAGATCAAGTTTATCCTCTTCGCAGAGCGACTTACCAATTTTTCCACCCATTGCCTTAACAAAGGTGTAGGTCATGCCACCACCTATTATTATATTGTCAACCCTGTTAAGAAGGTTCTCGATAAGCATTATCTTATCGGATACTTTTGCTCCACCCATGATGGCAGTAAATGGACGTTGTGGATCTTTAAGAACTTTATCCATTGCGATGAGTTCGCTGTTGATCAGGAACCCGAACATCCTCTTTTCTGTATCAAAATGATCGGCCATAACTGCTGTAGAAGCATGCGCACGATGGGCTGTCCCGAATGCATCATTAACATAGATCTCACCGTAGCTGGCAAGCTTTTTAGCCATCTCTTTCTGCTTAGCTTTCATCTCGGCTTTTGCTGTTTTCTTCACTTCATCGGATACCCCTTCAGGAAGAATTGGTTTTCCCTCCTCCTCAGGGTAGAAACGGACATTCTCAAGAAGCAGGATCTCTCCCGATTTCAAAGCTGCCGACATTTTCACAGCTGATTCACCAAGGCAGTCATCAGCAAAAAGGACCTTTTGCCCCAGATGTTTTTCCAGAACAGGCAATACAGGCTTAAGTGAATATTTCTCCATACGCCCTTCAGGTCTGCCCAGATGCGACATGAGTATAAGACAACCGCCATCTTTAATTATCTTATTTATTGTCAGTAATGCTCCCCTGATTCGGGTATCGTCGGTTACAACAAACGTTTTCTTATCGAGGGGTACATTGAAATCAACCCTTACTATTGCTTTCTTTCCCTTGAAATTAAAGTCCTGAATCATTTTCATATAACTATACTTTTAATTTAGTGTCAGATATTTCACAATACAAACCTACATTTTTTTTTGAAATATCCATTTACAAAAATCCTGATTCATAAATCCATTAACCGCAAGGTTCGCAAAGATATTGCACAAAGAAATCAAAGAATAAATAAACACTATTCCAGCTTTGCGGCCTTTGCGTAAACTTTGTGTCCTTTGCGGTTAAAAAACTCTTTAATTGAACATAACATCATACATGAATGTTCCTCTTGCAAAAAGATTAACTAAATTTGAAAAAAAAGCTATGGCAAAACTTACACTTAAAGGAGCGCCTGTAACAATATCAGGCAACTTACCCGCAATTGGGAGCAAAGCTCCTGATTTTAAACTGGTTAAATCGGATCTTTCCTATCTGAAACTTTCTGAACTCAAAGGGAAGAAAGTGGTACTAAGTATATTCCCAAGTCAGGAAACAGGCACCTGTTCGGCCTCAATCCGCAGATTCAACCGGATTGCCGGTGGGAAGAAAGATGTAATGGTTCTTGGCATCTCAAAAGATCTCCCTTTTGCTCATAAAAGATTTTGTGATTCAGAAGGCATTACCAACGTTGTTACCCTGTCGGGCTACCGTGATCAGGAATTTGGGAAATTATACGGAGTTGATGTACTTGACGGAGTATTTGGCGGTCTCTATGCCCGTAGTGTTATTATCATTAATGAAACCGGAGAGGTAGTTTATACCCAGCTTGTTTCTGAAATGGCCAATGAACCCGACTATGATGCTGCACTGGAGGCATTATGATATATTAATAAAAATGTTTCCGGGTACCGGATGCCAGGTGCCGGGTAAGAAAGCAAAATTACAAAAACCAGCAACCAGCAACCAGCACCAAGCACCAAGCACCAAAATATGAATTTTTCCCAGATTCCCGGTCAGAAAGAGATTATCGGGAAACTTATAAGATCCGTAAAGGAACAAAGAGTAAGCCATGCCCAGCTTTTTGCCGGCAATGAAGGCTGCGGCAGCCTGGCTCTCGCTCTTGCTTATGCAAGTTACATAAGCTGTGAAGACCGTTCAGATCATGACTCATGCGGTAAATGCAAATCCTGTGTCAAGTATGAAAAAATGATCCATCCCGATCTTCATTTTGTCTTTCCCGTTATCAAAGGCAAAAAAGCTACAGATCCTGTAAGTGACAATTATATTGAAGAATGGAGGGAATTTGCAGCAAGAACTCCCTTTTTTACAGTAAACAACTGGCTCGACTCCATAGAGGTGGGTAATGCACAGGGAATGATATTTGCATCGGAGGCAGCTGAGATCATCCGAAAACTGAGTCTTAAGACTTTTGAATCG
>C687J13896_1001410_pt1 | contig 12862 bp, 11 predicted proteins | sample RifGroE2_FD_13896 | JGI IMG/M metagenome (IMG submission 13896)
TTAAGGGTATGGGAAAGAAGAAATCAGAAAAATTCGGTGAAGAACTTTTAGATATTATTATTGCATATTGCAAAAAAGAAAAAATTGAACCACCTGTAGAAACTCTTACTGAGAATGAGATTCCAAAAAAGATAAAAAAAGAAACAAGGAAAATTAGTTACGATCTTTTTAATGAAGGTAAATCAATTTCACAAATCGCAGAGGAGAGAATGTTGAATATAACTACTATTGAGGGTCATCTGGCTTATTATGTAGGAACAGGCGAAATTCCAATCAATAAATTTGTATCAAAGGAAATAACAGACCTTATCTCGGACCATTTTAAAGGAACCGATGATTTTAAAATGGGCCCGGTTAAAATCATTCTGGGAGAAAAGGTGTCATGGAGCGACATAAAGTTTGTAATTAAACATCTTATGTTTCTCAAAAAATCTAAAAATGACACCCGGCAAGGTGTAGATCCTTAGAAAAGGTATCGGGATCCCTCTCCTGGCTTCAACGGTTTTGCGAGCCTGAAATACGATGCCAGCGAACAGGTTCAGTTCAGAAATGATGATTCATCAATAACTTTACCATTGCTGTCGGTACCATGTATTTTAATGCCGATTTGTATTTTAAGTTCTTCTATATCAATTATGGAACGAATAACATCCTTGAGTTCATCCGCATCCTTTATATCAAAATCGTCATCATCAAAGTAAAGATGGAAAAACAGATTCGATCCTTCCTTTTCTATCCTGCTTAATCCTTTTATAATTTTAATAATCCAGAGAAGGGAAGAAGAGTTGAAATATTCAAGCCTCAGGTAAAAATTTGTCACATCCCGGGGCATTTTTACATATTCATCAACCCACTCCACCAAAGGTTCGTAAACTTCAGCCGCATTTTCAGGAAAAGACCTTCCCTGTAATATAAGATCCCCCGTTAGAGTGTCACACTCAATATTCGGTGTTTTTGTAGTTCCGCCGATACTTAAATTTTTGAATTCTCTCATAATACAAAATTCAAATTAATATTTAAGATTCTCTATCAGCTAAACATAATAGTCAATAATCTGCAAAATTAATAATTACACTGTGAAAATGCTAATAAAAACCTTGCCCGCTATCATCACGACAAAAAAAGCCGTGCACAAAAGTGTATGGATTTTTCTTTTATGTCACCCACCCGAAGACTGCCCCGGCTTATGACAAATGGATGTCTAATTTCGCCACTATTCCTCAAATTCCTCTCCTGTGGAACATGTGAATAATGTAAATCATTTGTGAAATTGTGTAACGCTTACCCTTGTCAGTTGGTTTATCTTTGTTCTAGCTGAAATTCAGGGATATCTTATATCCGGTTTATTCTTAAATGAGATAGGATATTTTATCAGACACTAAATCTCTAATATTTAAAAATATGGAACATAAAAAGCTATTAACAATCTTTACATTAGTATTGATTGTTTTATTTACGGGGTGCAGAAAAGATGATTTTGTAGGGAATGTCGGAGTATGCCCCCTTGTGATATCAACAGATCCGGCCGATGGTGCAACAGGCGTACCTTTTAACAAGGTAATTACGGCAACATTCAATGTGGAAATGAATCCTGCAACTATCACCACAACATCTTTTACCATAGCAGAAGAAGCAAAAGGAGAAATGTTAACAGAGGGTGTAGTTACATATTCAGGAAAAACGGCAACATTTACTCCTTCCAGCCCTCTTGATCCCAATACAACTTATACCGGGACCATTAAGAGATCGGTTAAGGGTTTGACAGGACTTGCTTTACAGGAAGATTATGTCTGGACCTTTAAAACCGCTACTGTACCCACAGTAACTTTAGTAGATCCATTAAATCTGGCAACAACTGTGGCACTCAATAAGGTAGTCAGTGCTACTTTCAGCGAAGCGATGGATCCACTGACAATTACTGCATCGACATTTACCCTTATGAATGGGCCGGTTCCTGTTTCAGGTGTAGTAACCTACTCAGGCACTAGTGCTACATTTACGCCAGGCAGTCCTCTTTTATTAGGTAAAACTTATACGGCTACAATTAAAACCGGAGCTAAAAGTATCACGGGAGTAGCACTGGCAAGTAATTATATATGGACATTCTCAACCGGAGCACTTATCGCTCCAACAGTTATTTCCACCGACCCATTAAATCTGGCAACAAACGTGGTCCTGACTAAAGTGATCAGCGCTACCTTCAGTGTTGCAATGGATCCGGCAACAATTACTAATGCAACTTTTAAGTTAATGGATGGACTAACTCCTGTAACAGGTGTTGTAACCTACTCCGGCACCACTGCTACATTTACGCCAGGCAGTCCTCTTTTGTCAGGAAAATCTTATACGACTACAATTACAACCGGAGTTAAGAATTTAGCTGGTACTGCAATGGTAAACAACTATGTATGGGCATTCTCAACAGGAGCAGTTGTGGCACCCACAGTGATCGATACTGATCCCTTAGACCTGGCAATAGATGTGCCTCTGAATCAGTTAGTCAGTGCTACTTTTAGCGTACCTATGGATCCTTTAACAATCACAACATCTACCTTTACTTTAATGGATGGTGTGACACCGGTTACAGGTACAGTAGCCTACTCAGGCATAGTTGCAACCTTTACACCAGACAGTCCTCTGCCGGCAGGTAAAACATATACGGCCACTATTACCACCGGAGCTAAGAATGTTGCAGGTACAGCAATGGTAAATGACTATGTATGGAACTTCACAACTCCATATTCATTAACTGTAGCAGCTGTCAATGGAGCTGTTGCAAAATTCCCGGACCAACCAACATATAATTATGGAACCTCAGTACAAATTACTGCAATTCCTGATTTGGGATATGACTTTGATTCATGGAGTGGTGATGGCAGCGGTATTATAAATCCATTAAATGTCATTATGGATGCAAATAAAATCATCACAGCTAATTTTATATTAGCACCGGTTAGTGCTTGTCCGCCAATAGTAGATCTGGGAACAGCTGGTAATTACGTAATCCTGGCAGAATCTGGAATCTCAACTACCGGAGTCACTCAGGTTACTGGTAATATGGGAATTAACCCTGCAGCAGCAACATTTATAACCGGATTCGGATTAATTCTTCCGGCCGGTAGCTCATTTTCAACATCAAGTTTAGTTGTTGGAAAAGTCTACGCACCAGATTATGCCGCTCCAACTCCAGCTAATCTGGTAACTGCAACCGGAGACATGCATACTGCATATACTACAGCAAATGGATTAGTAGTTCCGGCACCAACGAATGAATTCATGGCAGGGAATCTCAATGGTCAAACATTAACAGCAGGTATCTATAAATGGAGTTCAAATGTTGGAGTAACAAATGGTATCATATTGGATGGTGGAGGTGATAATTGTGCAACATTTATATTCCAGATAGCTGGTGATCTTACAGTTGCAAACAGTGCAATCATAACATTACAAAATGGTGCACAGGCTAAAAACATCTTCTGGGTAGTAGCAGGTTCTGGTGCTGTTCTGGGAACAGGTGTTGATTTCAGCGGAAACATTTTATGTAAAACTTTAATCTCCTTAAATACCGGAGCTAAGATTAACGGCAGATTGTTAGCACAAACCGCAGTTACATTAAATGCAGCTACTGTAGTTAAACCATAATTAAATCAGGTATCTCCCCCTTCGGGGGGATTTACTTAATCATAAACAATAAGCTATAAACAATAATAATATGAAAGCTGAAACTAAATTTAAAAAAAGATCACAAACAATGTGGTCGCATTATACCCTCATGATCAAAGCTGTTATTATAAGCGCTTTAGTCCTTATGGGTATTCAGACTTCACTTCAGGGCCAGGATAATAAGTACACGAAACCTTCATGGTGGTTTGGCGGTGCTGCCGGTGCAAATCTAAATTTCTACCGGGGCTCCACCCAGGAATTGAATGCAGATTTAATTGTTCCCGCTATCTTTCATGATGGCTTTGGCGTAGGGCTTTATCTTGCCCCGCTTCTTGAATTTCATAAGCCTGACACAAGGCTTGGCTTTATGCTGCAGGCAGGATTTGACAGCCGTAAAGGCAAGTTCGACCAGATAGTCAATCCCTGCAACTGTCCGGCAGATCTATCCGCTAAGCTTACCTATCTAACAATAGAGCCCAGCTTACGGTTGGCGCCCTTTAAATCAAATTTCTATTTGTATGGCGGCCCGCGTCTGGCTTTCGATATGGCAAAATCATTCAAATACGATGAGGGTATCAATCCTGATTACCCTGATCAGGAAAACCCTCCTGAGATAACCGGCGATTTCAGCAACATGCGATCATCAGTCTTCTCGATGCAGATCGGAGCCGGGTATGATATAAATCTCTCTTCTCCGGATAAACAAGGTCAGGCCGTACTCTCTCCTTTTGTCTCTTTTCAACCATATTTTGGACAGGATCCCCGTTCAATTGAAACATGGAATATTACAACTGTAAGAGTTGGAGCGGCACTGAAATTCGGTAAGGGCAAAAAAATTGAACAACCTGTTAAAGCAGCAGCAGTTGTTGTTGTACCGGATCCTGAAGTTAAGTTTACTGTAAACTCTCCGACTAATATTCCGGTTCAACGAAGGGTAAGAGAAACTTTCCCTGTTCGTAATTATGTATTTTTCGATTCAGGATCAGCAAAGATATCTGACCGGTATGTATTGATTACCAAAGATCAGGTAAAAGACTTTAAAGAAGACAGGCTGGAAACATTTACACCTAAACAGCTTTCAGGTCGTTCACAGCGACAGATGACCGTCTATTATAATGTTCTCAATATTCTTGGTGACCGTATGGGAAGATTTCCTGCAACTGTTGTCAGGCTATCAGGAGCATCGATGGAAGGCACAGAAGATGGATTGGCAATGGCAGAATCGATCAAAAAATACCTTGTAGATATTTTTGGGATTGAGCCTGGCAGGATTAATACTGAAGGCAGGATTAAACCAAGAATTCCATCAGAACAGCCAGGCGCCACAAAAGAACTTGACATGCTTCGTGAAGGAGACCGCAGAGTAACTATCTGGAGCGAATCGCCGGAATTAATGATGCAATACCAGACCGGTCCGAATACCCCGCTGAAGCCTGTGGAATTTGTTGGTGTACAGGAAGCGCCTGTTGACAGTTATATCACTTTCAATGTAGAGGGAGCAGAAGAAGCATTAACATCATGGTCAGTTGAAGTGAAGGATGATGCCGGAAAAGTGCAGAATTTCGGACCTTATTCCAAGGAAAAGGTAAGTATTCCCGGAAAAACTATTTTGGGTACACGTCCGGAAGGGAATTATAAGGTGACAATGGTCGGCAAGACAAAGAGTGGCAAGACTGTAAGACAGGAGACTCCCGTACACATGGTACTCTGGACGCCTCCGGAAAATGAAGAAGCATTGAGGTACAGTATTATTTTTGAGATCAATGACTCAGATGCAATCAATATTTATGAAAAATATCTTACAGATGTTGTTACTCCGAAGATTCCTAAAGATGGAACAGTCATAATTCATGGGCATACCGATATTATCGGAAATGATGTACACAACCAGGAGTTATCTCTGGCCAGAGCTAACGAAGTCAGTGGCATTATGAAAAGTGCCCTCTCGAAAACCGGCAGAACAGATGTTAAATTTGAAGTATTAGGATTTGGCGAAGATGAAACCTTAGCCCCGTTTGAAAACAAATATCCGGAGGAACGTTTCTATAACAGGTCCGTTATAATTGATATTATTCCATCCGGTAAATAGGTTCACACAGGTAATTTAAATCAGGTTTAGGGTGAGAGGCTGTCTGATCAGGATCAGGCAGCCTTTTATTATATTTACCCGGGATAGTAGCTTACATTTACAGAATCGTCCTGAGTGGAACGCAAATGAGTTGAAACCATATGTTTATACCGAAGGTGAAACGGGCTTTCATTTTCTCTTCGATGGATTTTTATTTCTTGAGATATTCGATAATATTCAAGGATATGAATGGGATCCGGGTTTTAAATTCAAAACTGGATATATGGGAAAAGAAGGAATACAAACACATTCAGCTTGATGGTTTTTACTGGGTTCATGAAGCTGCAGGTAAGGACTTCAGTATTATTCCTGAAGTAAAAGAATACCTGAAGAAAAAAGATATGAAACTGTACTGGATTCCTTACTGGAAAGCTGAAAGAGCTGAACAGTGGGCGTCACTGGGCTTCGACTTAGCCTATCACCGTCTATACCGGTTTCATTCATTACACTGCATACCGAATCGAAGTTCATTCCGGGCCGGTAATCGGGCCATGTCCAGAACATTGGATAATCAGAAGCCTTCTCTGTTTTATCCCCGGAACAGGCAACTAAACTAATAATAGTATTGAACAGAATAATAAGCCTAAGATAATTCATGGTCTGTATTTTTAATATTAAAACTCAGAAATAGGGAAGAATTATCTTCCCGGGGTACTCCCGGCATTTTAACCACGGGACATCAAATTTAAGCTATTTTTTATCAAATACCGGAAGCCGGTTTTTTACGCGATACTTTATTCTGAGGTACCTGTTGTTCCCGGTAATATATATCATTTATGTCCTCTTTTTTTTAAATATAATATTATATTTGAGAATATCGTTTTTTGGAATATTTTAATGGCTTGTAATTATTTTATATATAAATAATTATGCCATTTTTAATATTTGAAATGCATTTTCTGTTAATGTTATGAAGTTTTGAAAACGGAATAGATACATTCTATATATTAATATAGAGGTATAATTTATAACTATTTATTCATCTGCTTTTTTAATTCATGGCTAATTAAAACATAATAAACGAAAGGAGCATGTTATGAGTACCCAGATCAAAAACCACCCCCTTGTTAATACAACAGAACCTAATCTCCTTGAAGGAACTTTCAAATACTCTCTTCCTCCTCTGATTAAATTCGATGGCCCGATAGTTGAGTATATCGATGGAAAACCTGTGGAATTTGATACCAGATCCTTACTGAAAAGAGACATTTTCATAACTGATACAACTTTCAGGGACGGGCAGCAGGCAAGACCTCCATATTCGGTTGAGCAGATGGTTAAGATTTATGATATGCTCTCGAAACTGGGAGGACCTAATGGTGTCATACGTCAAACAGAGTTTTTTCTCTATACAAAAAACGACAGAGAAGCTCTGGACAAATGCAGGGATCTGGGTCATAAATATCCGGAATGTACAGGATGGATCCGTGCCAATAAAGGTGATTTTCGTCTGGTTAAGGAAGCGGGCCTGAAAGAAACGGGTATGCTTACCAGCTGTTCTGATTTTCATATTTTCCAGAAGCTGAAATTTAAAGATCGCAAGGAATGTATCGATGCATATTGTGAAGTAGTTGAGGCTGCATTTGAAGCTGGTATAAGACCAAGGTGCCACCTCGAGGATATAACCAGGTCTGATATTGACGGATTTGTTCTGCCTTTCGTTGAACGGCTTATGAAAATGAGTGAACAGGTGCCTGACGGACTTAAAGCAAAGATAAGATTATGCGATACTATGGGCTTTGGAATAAGTTATCCGGGAGCTGAACTACCCCGAAGTATTCCGAAACTGATATATAAACTGAACAAAGAATGTGGTGTGCCGGGTGATCGACTTGAATGGCATGGACATAATGACTTCCATAAAGTCCTTATCAACGGAGCAACTGCCTGGTTATATGGCTGCAATGCTCTGAATGCAACTTTATTTGGAATCGGAGAAAGGACCGGGAATCCGCCTCTTGAAGGAGCAATAATTGAATACATTTCCCTGAAAGGTGACCTGAACGGTATTGATACAACAATGATAACTGCCATAGCTGAGTATATGCAGTCAATCGGAGTCTCAATCCCTGAAAACTATCCTTTTGTTGGGAAGCACTTTAATACAACACGGGCAGGAATCCATGCAGGTGGTTTAAGGCAGGCTGAACAGATTTACAATATCTTTGATACCTATAAATTGCTCGGACGGTCTCCCAGGGTAGCAATTACTGATAAAAGCGGAGTTGATGGAATTTCAATATGGGTAAATGAATATCTTGGGCTGAAAGGTGAAAATCGCATAAGTAAAATAAAAGTACACCGGGTAGCTCAATGGGTGATGGATCAATATGAAATTGAGGGAAGGCTTTCAACTATGACAGACGAAGAGCTTGAGGCAAAGGTAAAGGAATATATGCCCGATTTCTGTTTAAAATACAATGGGAGCCTGAAGAATTTGAAGTAACTTCGTAATCATAAGTACTTCAATCAAATTACCTGTGAACTTTGTTGCTGATATGAGAAATTAGAAACCAAATTATTATAAACATATGAATATAGAAGAAGTTAATTCAAGAGTGAAAAAAGTAATTGCTCAGGTTCTTGAAAAAAATGCATCAGATATCGGGGATAATGCAAATTTTGTTACCGATTTAGGAGCGTCGTCCATTCAAAGTATACGCCTTGTTGCAGGCTTTGAAGAAGAATTTAATATTGAAATGGATGAAGATAAATCCCTCCAGGTTCAAACTGTGTCCGGGGCTGTTGCTTTCATAAGTTCATATCTTCAGGCGGGTTGATTTGCAAAAAGTCAGCTCCGGAAAATTCATTAGTGTGTAAACCGGATTAAAGTTTCTTAATCAGATCCGGTCAAAAATCACATCTGAAACTGATTCATCAAATATTACCTGATCATAATCGGAGAATATACATATTAATAATTATTAACAAGAAATACCTCAAGATGGAGGGGAAAGATCATTGTGAACTCAATCTCAGGGCCATTGCTGAAGAAGCAAGAAAAGACGGTTCTTTTGGCATCATTACCAATGTTGTTTCCATGGAAGCTTCAGAGATCGTTACCCATTACAAACAATTATGGAAAATAGAAGATGCTTTTGGGGAAATCAAGGGAACACTTAAAACCCGTCCCATGTTCCATTGGAATGATAAAAGAATTATCGGACATCTGATGTTGTGCTTTCTGGCATACCTGTGTGAGGCCCAATTAACAAATTTACTGAGAGAAAGTAACGGGTATCTTGATAAAAAATCAATTGAAAAGAAAATTATCCGGTCAAGAGAATTAACAGTGGTTCAGGCAATGGACGAATTGAACCGGGTTATGGCAATACCTGTAAAGGTAAGAAAACAAACCATTTGGGTAAGAACAGATATACCTCCTAATGCCCAAAACCTTATAAAAGCAATCGGAATGAGAATTCCACCAAAAATATTACAGAAAACAGAACTGTAGTGGCACAAATTTTTTTTACAAAAATAATATGCTTTATATTAACTATTTACAAAAATCAACTGTCAAACTCGGGATTTAACAGGAGAATCGCAAAACTCTTTACCTGAGTTATAAAAAAGGAGAAGAGAGTGGTCGCTCTCGCTCTCACTCTCACTCTTTTTTAAGTGGTGCCACCAGGAATCGAACCGGGGACACATGGATTTTCAGTCCATTGCTCTACCGACTGAGCTATGGCACCTCCTTTTCGGACTGCAAATATATATCGCAAATCGGACTACGCAAATAGTTTTACCAAAAAAATCATTTTGAAATAATTTTACAGGGAAGATCCAGCTGATTTTATGAGGTAAATTCTGTGCCGGATCATGTAAAAAAAAAAAGGGTGTCACGTATGGACACCCTTTTTCGAAATTGCCTTGTTATTTGCTCTTTGGCTTGGCCTTGGTGGCTCCGCTTGCTTTTTTAGCTGCCTTTGGCGCTGCCTTCTTAGCACTTTTTTTTGTTGCCATTTTAGTCAGATATATTTAGTCCCAGCCATCGGAGTGGAACTCTCTCCCTGATAAGATTTATAATCAATCAACATGCTTATACAAATTTATATATTATTTATATTTAATCTAAATAAAAATAATCTCTATTTATTAACAATCATAAAATCAATTGTTAATAACCCTGATGTGCTCAACAGAGAATAATCTTCAACTTTCCGGTTGAACTGAGGTACTGTATTTCAGATTGAGGAATATTTGATCCCTGTATTTTGAAACAAGTGTAATTTGGAAACCTTTTGCTGAAGTGGTACATTTGCAGCCTCACTAAATCATCAGATGAAATTACTTTTCCACACTCTCGATAACAATATCAGGCTTGTTCATCACAGAACTTCAGGGATAGTTGCCCATTGCGGAATTATTATAAATGCAGGATCGCGTGATGAAAATTCCCCTGAACACGGAATAGCTCATTTCATAGAACATATGATGTTTAAAGGGACCTGTAAAAGAAGATCCTATCATATCCTGAGCCGGCTCGAGGACGTAGGGGGAGAACTCAATGCATATACCACCAAGGAGGATACTGCAATACATGCCTCATTTCTTAAGGAGGATTATGAAAGAACAATTGAACTTATTGCTGACATCACATTCAATTCCATCTTCCCTGAAAAGGAGATAATAAGGGAAAAGGATGTAATCATTGAGGAGATAAACTCATATCTCGACACTCCTTCAGAACTCATTTTTGATGAATTCGAGGAGCAGATCTTCTCAGGGCAACCTATAGGAAGAAGTATTCTTGGCAAGCCGGAAACTGTGAAAACATTTTCCAGGGAAAGAATATTTGATTTTATTTCCCGTAATTACACTAATGAACAAATAGTATTCTGCTCAGTCGGTAATATTGCTGATGAGAAAATACTGAAGCTTTTTAAAACACATTTTGGTTCAAGAAATACGGGTCAAAGGAAATCCCACAAAACAGCTGAATGGCATTATAAACCAACATCAGTCACAAAGGAAAAGGATACTTTCCAGAATCATTGCATAATAGGAAATGTGGCATATGATATTAAGGATTACCGGAGGCTGGGGATGTTCCTGCTTAATAATATACTTGGCGGACAGGGACTTAACTCAAGGCTGAACATGACACTGCGTGAAAAGAACGGCCTTGCATATAATGTTGAATCTAACTATAATCCTTATTTTGATACAGGAACATTCTGTATTTATTTTGGTACCGATAAACAGTTCCTGAATAAAAGCATTTCAATTGTAAATGCTGAGCTCGCAAAACTTTGCAATACAAAACTTGGCATCTTGCAACTGGATAAAGCAAAGAAACAGATCAAAGGATATCTTGCCCGGGGATATGAAAATCACGAGAATCTGATGCTCAGCCTGGGCAAAAGCCTCCTGACATTTGACAGGATTGAAACAATTGAGGAAACATGCTCAAAAATAGATGCCATAACTGCCTCCCGGTTGCTTGAGATCGCAAATGAAGTTTTTGATCAGTCAAAGTTGTCTACTCTTATATATAAATAGGCGGAAGGCGAAGGGCGGATGGGGAGAGTTGAGAGGAGAGCGGAGAGAGAAGAGAGATTTAAACAAAGATATCAGGAATAAAAATTACTACTTCTATGAACCGGAAACTCGAACAATATATTAAGGAACACTCATCGAAGGAAGACCCCGTACTGGAAGATCTTTACAGGCAGACATATATCAGGTTTGTTAATCCCAATATGGCAACGGGCCATCTTCAGGGGAAATTCCTCGAACTGATCGCAAAGATGATAAACCCGGAATCCATCCTTGAGATAGGAACATTCACAGGATACTCAACTATCTGTCTGGCAAGAGGACTCCGGAACGGAGGCAGGCTTGTCACTATAGAACTGAATGATGAACTGAGGGGGTTTGTGCAATCATATTTCATAAAGGCCGGAGTTGACAGGGATATTGTACAGATGACCGGGAACGCCATTGAAGTTTTACCATCGCTCGACATGATGTTCGACCTGGTTTTTATAGATGGTGATAAGAGGGAATATTGCGATTATTACAGACTGATAAAGAATAAGGTAAGAAAGGGAGGTTATATTCTGGCTGACAATGTTCTCTGGGGTGAAAAAGTACTGGAAACGGCAACAACCGACAAACAGTCAAGAGGAATTATCGAATTCAATAACATGATAATGAATGAAAAAGATATTGAACATGTCATCATTCCCCTGAGAGATGGATTAACTATTATCAGAAAACTATGATCACGTTCCCTCATGATATTGTTAATCCACACCCCCTTTCCTCCTTTCGCCTTCAGCCTAAACTATGGTACAGTTTTTGCGCATATCAGAAAAAACCAGTTATGAAAAAACTGATATTTGTTTTATTACTTACAGCTGTCTGTTATCCCCTCATATCTCAGGTATCAGGAGCGAACAAGCTTCAAGAGTATGAGAAGAACGGAAATTCAGGATGCACAGTTACTGCCACTTTAACTTCTTCAAGCCGGCTGTTCGGCAATCCTGATGACCTTACAAGTGTAATCGTTGTTATTCCCAAGGGAAGTTCGGTGACAGTTCTTGATTCAGACAGCGCCTTTTTCCATGTCTTGTTTGAAGAGGATGAAGGCTTCATAAACAGACTTCATGCTGTTTTAGATAAAACCCCTGTTATCATTTCCAAACCTGAAGCAAAGGATGTACCAGATGAGCAGAATCAACCGGTTTCGCAGCAGAAACAGCCTCAGGTAAGCAGGTTTTCCTATCTTGAGAGCAAGTACGGAACCTCCATGGCAGCAAGAATAAATGCCGGTAAGATTTGGAAGGGCATGAATGCCGGGATGGTGAAAGACAGCTGGGGCAAGGCTGATAAGATAACCAGGGAAATTAGCGGGAACACAGTTAAAGAAGAATGGATATACAGAAACACATGGCTATATCTTGAGAATAATACTCTTGTCGGCTGGGGACCTGTTGCACAGTAAAATCTTTCGTTCCCCTGATAATACTTGTTATTTTGTCAGGGTCAACGCATTTAAATTTTAATGAGTATCCGGCATAATGCACATAAACTCTTTGATTTTTTTATGCGAGGTGAGATTCC
>C687J13896_1001424_pt1 | contig 12778 bp, 13 predicted proteins | sample RifGroE2_FD_13896 | JGI IMG/M metagenome (IMG submission 13896)
TTGAGTTCGAAGTAAGCGAAAGCCCAAAAGGACCAAACGCAATCAACGTTTCAAAAATCAACTAATACTTTCGTATTTTAGATATTTTTACAAAAACCCTCCTCGGAGGGTTTTTGTTTTGCTATTTTTCTGATTGTGCTATGCTTTATTTGTTAACGATAAGGTTGGTCGCTTGCTCAAAATACCTTTTTCTTTTTGTCACAGAAAAACAATTGCAACTTTTGACATAACACCAAAGAGACTTGTTTTAAGTGAAAAAAGAAAAAGTATTTTCGCTCGCTCCTTATTCAAAGATTAAGACGTTGAAAATTATTTAAAATATGGATTTAAAAACACTCGGTTGGGATTTGTATAAAAAGTCCTTACCCGAAAACATTGATGAAAAAAATATTGCGCGGGTGGCTGTGGAAAACAGGGGCGGTTATTTGTTGTACGCCGAAAGTGGGGAATTGGAGGGTATTATACAAGGAAAATTTATGCGCAGCGCTGAGTCGGAAGCTGATTATCCAAAAGTTGGTGACTGGGTTACTATAGAAAAACTTTCTGGTGAAGCTAAGGCTATTATAAAGTCTGTATTGCCGAGAAAAACCAAGATAAGTAGGAAGCGTGCAGGCGAAGATGTAGCAGAACAAATCATTGCTGCCAATATTGACATTGTTTTTATTGTGCAGGGATTGGATGGAGATTTTAATATTAGCAGGCTTGAGAGATATGTTGCGATGTCTAAAGAAGGGGGGTGTGAGCCAATTGTTATTTTGAATAAGGTTGATTTATCTCCTGATCCAAAGGCGAAGCTTGAAGAAGTATCTCGAAAAATTTCAGGGATTAAAATATTTTTGGTTAGCGCGCACAGTGGTCAAGGAGTGGAGGATGTACGCGATCTAATTCAAGAAGGGTCAAGTGTGGTTTTTGTGGGATCTTCTGGTGTGGGGAAATCCACTTTAGTAAATGCTTTGTTGGGAATTGATTTGCAAAAGACTCAAGAGGTGCGACTTGATGATAGTCGCGGACGTCACACAACCACCAAAAGGGAATTATTATTACTTCCTTCTGGTGGATTATTGATAGACACTCCAGGGATGCGAGAATTGGGGCTCTGGGCTTCTCAGGATGCTCTAGGCGAGGCTTTTGACGACATTGAGATCTTTGCCCAGCATTGTAAATTTAATGACTGTGACCACGTACAGAGCCCAGGATGCGCAGTCCTTGATGCCCTAAAAGAGGGTAAAATTGACCAGCAAAGGTATGACAGCTTTATCAAGCTCTCTGGAAGCCTTGATCATTTTAAAGCCAAGAAAGAGAAAAATTCAGCCCAAGCGCAAAAAAGAAGCAAAAGAGGCCTGATAAAAAAACCGGAATTTATGAAAAAGTAATTCAAGATACTTTGTTTAAAATATAAAAAGTATTATATATAATGTAATAAGCATTAAGTTTAATGCTTATTTTTTGTTTGCCTGTTTCCTTTTTGAGCACGTTCTTGACCCAAGACTATGGTCAAGAACTCAAAGAATTGCTATCGCAATAATTGGCCAAAAAGAAAACAGGCAAACAAAAAATTCAAAGATTTTTTTACTTGAGATTTTTGTCGAAAAATTCCAGCGTGCGTTGCATTACGATTGATTGTTCGTTGATGAAAGTGTGCGGACCATTGGGATATTCGAAGTAGGTAATATCTTTCCCTGCAGCTTTCAAATTTTGCGCAAGATCACGCGACCACTGAACTGGTACATCTTTGTCTTTTGCTCCTTGGTGAAGCAGCACTGGGGATTTTATTTTGTCCAAATAATTTATAGCTGAAATATTTTTCCAAAATTCAGGATTTTCTTCATATGTTCCATATTGCTGGTAGAATTTTTCAGCGATACCGGAAAAATCTTCATCGGGAATTACCCATTTTTCGAAGTTTATTTTATAATCAGCATTAATAGGGGCCAAAAGAACATAGGCCTTGGCAATGTCAGGTTTGGTTACCATCACGTTGAGCGTGATGCCGCCGCCCATTGAATGTCCAAGCATACCGATATTTTCCTTGTCAAAAAATTCAAAAGAAGAATTTTTCACAGCACTGATAGCATTCAAAACATCTTCAACATAACCAGAGCGCGGTCGCACATCATTTTCAGGATCAAAATCAGACTCAGCATGGTTACGATAATCACTATGCAAAACAACGTAACCATTTTTAGCAAAAAAATCTTGTTCACGTTTCAGTCCTTGTCCATTGGTGTAAAATTTTGGATCAATAAAGCCGTGATTCAAAAAAAGAACAGGAAAGGGTCCCTTGCCAACAGGAACATTCAAAATTCCAGAAATCTTAAAACCTTCGCTTTTATATGTGATTGAATAACGCGTGTAAAAATCATTTTTATCTAAAAATTTTACCAGCTGCAAATCGGAGCCAGTAAAATTTTTGTTAGCCATTGTAGGAATAGAATCTTTTGTGAGCGCTGGCCACCGTGGCTCGGTTTCTTGTTTTTTAATTTCATTTTTTACTTCTGTTGGTGTTGTTTTTTCAACAGTTTTATTTCTAAAATAGAAAGTTGAAAAAATTGCCAAAGATAAAAGCAATACGATTCCTATGATGGTAGATATTTTTTTCATAGTTGTTTTTAAATTTTATGTCCGCAATTATATTATACGCCCAAAAAGACTATTTCTTCATACAGGAAATTTTCAACAAAATGGTAAAAATTAAAGAAAATTCCCATTAAGAGTGTTTTTATGCTAGAATTTAAGTACATTTTTTAATTTATTGGATATAAAAATATGGACAGCATAATAATATTTGGAGCTAGACATTTGACGGCGGTGATGATTTTAATTGCATTCGTGTTTTTCTTGAAACTTTCTCGCGAAAAAAAGATGGAAATAATCGTTTTTGCAGTCATCACTTTGCCAGTAATTTATCTGATGGCAAAAATTTCTTCTCTTTTTTATTATAATCCCCGTCCATTTGTGGTTGAACAGTTTGTTCCGCTTATTCCGCATGCCGATAATAACGGCTTTCCATCAGATCACACGCTCCTTAGCGCAGCCGTAGCTTCAGTTGTTTATTTTTTCAATAAAAAACTCGGTGCCCTTCTTTTAATCTTGGCGTTATTAGTTGGAACCTCGCGGGTCTTGGCTGGCGTTCATCACGCAGTGGACATTGCAGGTAGCATCATAATTGCTTTTGTCGTTTCTTTTTTAATGTATAAATATGTTTTGCCGATTATCCTGAAAAATAGTTTTTATCAAAAAATAAAAAAATAGAGATCAATAATTGAATATTTTTTTTCAAAAGACGCCCCCTAGGCGTCTTTTGAGATTTTTTATCTAAAAAAGGCGTATTACAAAGGAAGGAAGTTAAATTTAAAAAGTAGAAGGAGGTGGATGTCTTATGATGGGAAGATATGGAGATTGGGGATATGGCCAAATGATGGGATATGGCGGTTTTGGTTTTGGCTGGATTATTACAATTATTATCTGGGCTTTGATTATCTGGGCAATTATTGCTTTTATCAGAGCTGTAAGTGGAAAAAGTGGTTTGGATTGGCGCATGCAAGATAAAGAAAATTCGGCTTTAAAAATTCTCAAAGAGCGCTATGCAAAAGGCGAAATCAATAAGGAAGAATTTGAGCAAAAAAGAAAAGATATTGAGAATATGAAATAATGCGTTATACTGGTGCTATGACAAAAGAAACTCAATTTCAAAATGCACCACTAGCAGACAGGATGAGACCTCAAACACTGGAGGATTTTTTCGGGCAGCAGGAATTGGTGGGCGAGCAATCATTTTTGAAAAAAGCAATTGAGGCAGATCAAGTCCCCTCAATGATTTTGTGGGGACCTCCCGGCAGCGGCAAAACAACACTGGCTGCGATTATTGCAAATGCGACTAATGCTGAGTTTATCAAAATAAGTGCGGTTACTAGTGGAATCAAGGAACTTAGAAAAACTATTTCTAAAGCAGAAGAAAATCAATGGCAACAAAAAAAGACAATTTTATTTGTGGACGAAATTCATCGCTGGAATAAAGCCCAGCAAGATGCTCTTTTGCCGCATGTGGAAAGAGGTTTGATGACACTAATTGGAGCAACCACAGAAAATCCTAGCTTTGAAGTGAACTCTGCGCTCGTTTCTCGCACGCGAGTTTTTGTGTTAAATAAATTGGAAGTTGAAGATTTGGAAAAAATAATTCAAAAGTCACTTACGGATAAAGAAAGAGGGTTAGGATTAAAAGAAATTGAAATTACACCCGAGATGATTAAGGAAATTGCAATGCTGGCTAATGGCGATGCCCGCATGGCATTAAACACGCTTGAAGCTGCAGCAAACCAGAGTAATATTATTACACGAGAATTATTGCGACAAATAATTCAAAAGTCTCATTTATATTACGATAAAGGTGGCGAGGAACACTACAATATTATTTCAGCGCTGCATAAATCAATGCGTGGTGGCGACGCTGATGCTAGTGTTTATTGGTTAGCCAGAATGTTGGAGGGCGGTGAGCAACCGACATATATTGCACGAAGGCTTCTTCGTTTTGCTTCGGAAGATGTTGGACTTGCTGATAATTCTGCTCTTATATTAGCAAATAATGTTTTTGATGCTTGTCACAAGTTGGGTTATCCAGAATGCAGCGTGCATCTTTCGCAATTAGTAATTTATTTAGCTAAGGCTCCAAAAAGTGTGAGCGCTTATTTTGCATATAACAAAGCTAAAAAAGACGTGCAAGATTTTGGAAATCTTCCAGTGCCAATGCATATTCGAAACGCTCCCACAAAATTGATGGAAAAATTAGGATACGGAAAAGGATATAAATATACGCCAGTAGAAGATAGTGAGGGACAAGAATATTTGCCTGCCAAACTTAAAAATAAAAAATACATATAAAATAATAACCAAAAAACAAGATACGAGATACAAATAAATTTCAATAATTAAAAATCAAAAAATATTCTGTATGACTTTACGAACCTTACGACCCTGTTGCCATTGACTTTTGTTAAAATTAGGCGTATAATGAATATATTGGAATAGATAGAGTCGAAACGGGTGAAAGCCCGTTTTTGCTTATTTTTTCCATAAAATTAGCCTGTGTAAGCCATTATTGTGCTGAGAGTATTTAGTAAAATGCTTTGAAAGGCAAAGAAATATGAATAAAAAAACAAATAAAAAAATAAATAAAAAGGTTACAGGTAAGCCAAAAAGAAAGGCTAATGTTTTAACCTTGGGAAATATTAACCCTGATCGTAGTCGAATTTTAATGCTTATCATTAGTATTATTTTTGTGACGACTGTTATGACTATGAGCCAGGCAGTAGAAAAAAATATCAAAAAAGTTGCCGAACAACCCGTTCAAATTAAAGCAGCTACACCTCTTGATCTTGAAATCAAACAAATGGTGGCAGGATATCCTATCGAAAAAATGGTTCCATATATTTTGCAGCAAGATCCAAAAACAGCAGCTTTTCTTGTTGCGATTGCAAAAAAGGAAAGTGCCTGGGGAAAACGTCATCCAGTTTTGGCGGGACAAGATTGTTATAATTATTGGGGATTTCGTTTGAAAGCCGAAAGGATGGGTAGTGGTGGTCATACTTGTTTTGATTCTCCCGAGCAAGCAGTTTCTGTTATCGCGCAGCGTATTGATGAATTAGTAGCGGAGGAAAAAGTTGATACACCAAAAGAAATGGTTATTTGGAAATGTGGATATGGTTGTCAGGATGCTACAAAAACAGTGGCTGAAAACAAATGGATTAGCGATGTTGATCTATATTACAGTAAGCTTGAAAGGTATTTATAAAAAATTGGTAATTTAAATAGAGAAAAACAAAAACAAAAACAAAACAAAAAAATTGGTGTGCGCTTTCAATTAGCGACACCTTTTTTGTTTTTTTAAAATATGCTATGATGGAAAAACGTTGTAGAACTAACTAATAACCAATAACAAACAACAAACAACCGACAATAAACAACTGACAACAAAAAAATAAAAATGTTGTAAGTTGTAAGTTGTAAGTTGTGAGTTAATATTTATGCAAAACATTCAAGAAGTTTTCAATCACATTCGTGAAATGAAAAAAGAACAAAAAGATTTACGTGATATGTATAAAGATGCATTGGTGCAGGCTGATGAATATGAGGAAATTGTGGAGGAGATCAAAGTTTTGCGAGAAAAAAAGCAAGCTATTGAGGCTCGCATTCAATTGCAGCTTGGTCGTGCTTATGAAAAACTTGAAGATTTGAAGCATGACGTGGAAACTGAAAAAGAAATGATGAATGACATTGCACTTTCAACCTTGATGAAAGGGGAGACGGTGGTTGTGAAAGACGAATGGGACAATGAATACGAACCAGCTTGGAAAGTAGCTTTCAAAAAAGCTAATGGGGGAACAACAACAGGGGAATAGTGGATAGGTTGTAGGTTTTAGGAATTAGGTTGTAGGGAAATGCGAAATACAAAATACCAGCAATTGGCTGGTATTTTGTTTGCACAAAAAACGCAATTGCTGCTAGAGTATAATTATATGAAAAAGAATTTTTGGGAAAAATTAGCAGCAAAGAGGAAACCCGCCTGCAACGCTTTGCCCGCCCGAAACGCTTCGCGTATCGATGCGGTCGGGCGTAGCAATGCGGGCAGGCCATTTTTCGTGCTGGCACCGATGGCTGATGTGACGGATATCGCGCAAAGGCAGATGCTTGTTAAATATGGAAAACCGGATGTTCTTTATACTGAATTTGTCAGTGCTGATGGGCTGACGAGTGAAAAGGGGCGAGAAGTCTTGATTAAGGATTTACGTTTTAATAAAAATGAACATCCCATTGTAGCTCAAATTTTTGGAGCAAAACCGGAAAATATTAAAAAAGCCGCACAGTTAGTAAAAGAGCTTGGATTTGACGGGGTTGATATTAATATGGGATGTCCCGATAAGGCGATTATCAAACAAGGTGCTGGATCGGCGCTTATGAAAAATCCAACACTGGCTCGTGAGATTATTCGAGCTGCCAAAGAGGGAGCGGGTGATATGCCTGTTTCAGTTAAAACGCGTATTGGTTTTTCAAAAAATGAAATTGAAACTTGGCTGCCAGAGCTTTTGGCGGAGAAACCTGCTGCAATTACAATTCATGGGCGAACAAAAAAAGAGATGTCGGAGGTTTCTGCGCATTGGGATGTAATTAAACGCGCTAAGGAAATTGCTGAGGGTTCTGGTGTTTTGGTTATTGGCAATGGCGACGTTGAAAGCTTGGAAGATGGAAATAAAAAAGCCAAAAAATCTGGCGTGGATGGTGTGATGGTTGGTCGCGGAATTTTTGGTAATCCCTGGTTTTTTAATTCAAAAATAAAAATTGAAAATATTCCTCTGGAAGAGAGATTTGCAGTGATGATTGAACATGCTAAACTTTTTGAAAAAGAACTGTCGTTCCCGAACGACGGGTCAAAGCAAGGAATCAAAGGTTTCCACGTAATGAAAAAGCATTTCAAGGCTTATGTTAGCGGCTTTGACGGCGCTAAAGAACTTCGCGCCAAGTTGATGGAAACTGAAAACAGTGGGGAAGTGGAAGAAATAATTAAGAAATATCTGCAGAAATAATTTTTAATTTTTAATTTTTAAATAATGCTCAAATTTCTAATGTTTAAAAATTAAAAAATTAGGATTTATTTATAAAATTAAAAATTGTAAAAATTAAAAATTATTAAGTATGCTATACTTTATACATAATACTTAATACTTTCTACAATTATGCGAATTATTCTTCATTGGTTTTTACGAGCATTAGCCATCATGATTACGGCGTATTTGTTGCCGGGGATAATACTTAAAAGTTTTTTTGTGGCATTGGTAGTGGCAATTGTTTTGGGACTTTTCAATACTATTTTAAAACCAATTTTAATTATTCTAACTTTGCCAATAACAATTTTGACATTAGGGCTTTTTACGTTGGTTATTAATGCTGGGATGATAATGCTGACCAGTAAAATCGTTGATGGTTTTTATGTACAAAGTTTTTGGTGGGCACTTTTGTTTAGTTTAATTCTTTCCTTGGTTAATTTTATTCTGCACTCTTTTGAACCAAACAAAAATCATCATTTTGAAAAAGGGGAGTAAATAAAAATAAAAAAGGCACCCCGATTTTTCTGAGGTGCTTTTTGTTTATCTCGTCCGAATCAATCATAACGGTTTCTGGTTTTTGCTTGATGCTATTTTTCTTAAAATCCAGAAAGCGTTGTCCATGTGTCCAATGTATTCTTGCATATTAAAAAATCTTTATTTAATTGCATAGGCAAAAATGAAAGGTATTCAAAAATATCACAGGCGATTGCACGAATTGGCTCTAACCGGTCAGTTTTTCTTTTTCGTGAGATCTCTTTAATGCAATGGATATCATTAAAAGCAAGGTAATATTCTAGGGACTTAAAAACCTGTTCAGTATAAATAGGATCTTTGAAAAATACTGTTGGTATTTCAGATGTCACCTTATAGAGCAGCCATACTAATCTCATTTGAGATTTAACTTCGCTTGTGATAGTGCTGTCTATTGTTGGTCCTAAAATTGTACTGATTCCTTGAAAAAGCGGATCATTCAACCTGCAATAATAAAATGCGCTCATTGATGCCTCCTTGGACTTAGAGTTTAAAAATAAAAAGAGCTAGTTTTTATCTATATAACATTATTATTTCTCTTTATCAAGTTCGTTTAGAATCTCTTTGACCTTCTGGATTTGATCCCAGTTGTGAATTGAAATAGGTGCAGCGTTCTTGTTGATTTTCTTTGCTTTGGTGAGAATTTTCTTGAGCTGTTTTTCATCAACCGTATCAGAGCGGGAAACTAGGATATATTCAGGTTTTTCTAATAAGGCTGGGTTGAAAGCCTTAAGTTCAGCGCGAATCGTTTTATAATCAGCCATAATATCTTCGCTGTCAGCAGCAAGGAAATGGAAAATAATTTTGGTACGCTCAACATGTTTTAGGAATTTTATCCCTAAGCCTTTGCCATCTGAAGCTCCTTCAATAAGTCCTGGAATGTCAGCTAAAATAAGTCCATAGTAAACTCCAAGGTTTGGTTCAAGTGTTGTGAATTGATAGTTTGCAACTTTTACGTTGGCGTTTGTGAGTTCATTGAGCAGGGATGATTTTCCAAGATTAGGGAGTCCGACAAAGCCGATGTCTGCAATCATTTTTAGTTCCAAGCGCAGCTCAAATTCTTCTCCTGGTTTTCCTGTTTCAAATTCTTTCGGTGTGGTGTTTTTAGAACCTCGAAATTGAAAATTTCCTCTGCCTCCACGTCCTCCCTTGGCGATCAAAATTTCCTGTCCAACTTTGGTTATTTCTTGATCGATACCGGTGGTGATGTTATGGATAACTGTTCCAACTGGAATTTTGATCATTTCATCCTTGGCATCTGGTCCATCGCAAAATTGACCTTTGCCTTCCTTGCCGTTTTCTGCGTTAACCTGCTTTCTGAAACGAAACTGGTTAAGTGCATTAAGATCTGAAACACCAACAAAAATGACGCTTCCGCCTTTTCCGCCACTTCCGCCAGCAGGCCCAAGACTCATCAGATTTTTGTTGAAAGCCACGCAGCCCTTGCCTCCGTGTCCTGCAGCCACTTCAATTTTAATATCGTCAATTAACATATAAATAAGTCAAAAGTCCATCAAGTCCATAAAGTCTGTAAAGCAAAATGCATTTGCTTTATGGACTTTCGACTTTCAGCTTTATGGACTGTTTATTAATGAAGATATAGAATAACATACAAATTTGAAAAAGGGAAGGGGTGTGCTGGACAAGTAAATAAAAGTATGTCATTATGAGGTTTACCCTGTTAAATAGTTTCAAATTTTCATTAAAAAATTTGAAACTAAGATTTGAATGAGGCGGGGTAATGTAATAATGAAATGTTAAAAATATTTTTTATAAAATAAGTTTGTTTCCTGAAGGGAGATTCAAATCTTATTTAACAGGGTGAATGAAAAAACTGATAGAAGAACAATTTGATGTTGTAGTTATTGGGGCTGGTCCTGCTGGGATGATGGCAGCTATTCGCGCTGCGCAAAAAGGCGCGCGGGTGGCTCTTGTAGATAAGAAAGAAGAGCCAGGAAAAAAGCTTTTAATGGCTGGAAATGGTCGTTGCAACTTAACACAGGATCAAGACAATGTGGTGGAACTTTCAAATCTATACAAGAATGGTAGGTTTTTACTTTCAGCTTTTAATGCTTTTCGTCCTGGCAGTGTGCGGGAATTTTTTGCTGGCAATGGCGTGCCCACCAAAGTTGAAAAAAATGGCAGAGTTTTTCCAGTGAGTGACAAAGGACAAGATGTGCTTGGCGCACTTACAAATGTTTTGAAAGAAAATAATATTACTTTTTTATACAAATCTCATATTGTTGATTTTGTATTGGAGGAAAACAACCCCAGTGAAATAGTTGCTTCGCAAATTTCACGGGGTAAAATTTCAAAAATCAAACTTAAAAAACGCGAGCTTTTTCCAAAAAATGTTATTATTGCAGTGGGCGGAAAATCATACCCAGCTACTGGTTCAATGGGCGATGGTTACGAGTGGGCTGCAAAAATGGGACATAAAATTATTGAACCGATGCCAGTCTTGGTGCCGATTAAAATTAAAGAGGACTGGGTTGGAGAGCTTCAAGGAGTTAGCGCTGGCAGCGTTTCTATCTCTGTTTATCAGGGAGGAAAAAAGAAATTTTCTAATGAGGGCGACTTAATGTTTACACATTATGGATTTTCTGGACCGTTGGCACTTAATATGAGTAGGGATATCGCTAGGCTGGTGTCGCAAAGCGATGATGATATAAAGTTTATTCTTGATTTAAAACCGTATCTTAATTTTGAACAATTGGATGAAATTATCCTAACTGATTTTGAAAGAAATGCTGACAAGAAATTATCAAATTGTTTGCATGATGTTTTTTCACCGAAACTTTTGGATTTCGTGCTGAGATATTCTGGGTTAGACATGGAAAAACATGCTGCTAAAATAAGCAGAAAAGAAAGGCATGTTTTGGTGAATCTTGTTAAAAATTTATCCGTTACTTTCGATAGTCTTTTTGGTTTTGAAATGGCGATGGTTACTAGCGGTGGAGTTTCTACTAAAGAAATTGATTCTCGCACCATGCAATCAAAAATAGTTCCCAATCTTTATTTTGCTGGCGAAATCATCGATGTTGATGGTCCAACTGGCGGATATAATCTTCAAATGTGTTGGTCAACCGGCTATTTGGCCGGTGAAAGTGCAGCTAAAAACTTAAAATAATCCTTAATCTATCTTGTTTACATAGTTCGTTGTTCAAATGCTCTCTATTTTTTGCTTCGCATCTTGGATTTTTTTGCACTGCTCGTTGCTGGGGCAAAAACTGCGTTCTTCGCTTCACCCTCCGGGCATATATTGTCTGGACAAAATCAAAGATTTTGAAAGCCAATTAAAATTTACACTTCGCTCCGTCTGCTGACGTCGCTACGTTTCAAAATTTCTTAACGCTCATCACTTGTTTTTTGCCTACGCACTTCGCAAGGTGCAAAAAAATCCAAGATGCTTCACGCACTTTCTTATTTTTTAAAAATAAAAATGTTTTAAGAATGTAATAAGATATATGAAAACTAAATCATACATTTTATTAGCAATTGTAATTGCAATATTTGTTATTGCTGGTTTTTTGTATGTGAAAAAAGCGAATGCGCCAGTAAATAACTCACAACCAACAACTGAAAACGCACAACAAGAAATATATAATAATCAGATACAAACACCAGTGCAACCAATACAACCTGAAAAGCAAAAAGCAATAGTGCACACTGTAGATCCGCTTGATAATGCGCTGGCGCGGATAACTAAAAAACCTTTTGGAATTTATGTAGCACCAAAAAATTCGCCAGTAAGTCCTGAGCGATTTACGGGATATCATAGCGCGGTTGATTTGGAAGCAACTATTGAGGAGCAAAATATTGATGTTGCTGTGAAAGCTTTGTGCGATGGAAAATTATTGGTAATTAGGACTGCTAGTGGGTATGGTGGCGTGGCAGTTCAAAGCTGCACACTTGATGGTCAAGCCGTCACAGTTATCTACGGTCATATTAGACTTTCAAGTATGACTGCGAAAGTTGGAGATCAATTGAAAGCCGGAGATTTTTTGGCGAATCTGGGGACGGGTTTTAGTAGTGAGACAGACGGCGAAAGAAAGCATTTGCATTTAGGAATTCATAGTGGAAATGGTATGAATATTTTAGGGTATGTGCAAAATAAAAATCAGCTGAACGATTGGATAGACCCTGTGAAATATTTAAACTGATTTTTAAAGTCTAAATTTTAAAGACTAAATACTAAATCAAATCTAAAGTCAAAAATATAAACTTTGTACTTTGGTCTTGAATTAGTCTTTAAAAATTAGCCTTTAGCCTTTTGGATAAGGCATTTTATTGCTTTGTTGCACAAAACAGTCAATTGACATCCCAGCCTTGGTAGTGTATACTGTAGTTAATTGTAAGTGTCTTACTGGTTTTCGCCTTTGGTGCGTAAAATTAAGAGAGGAGGTCGCCTTACATGTTTAATAAGCACAAAGGAAAAAAACTATGGCAACAAAACTTTACGTTGGTGGTCTTCCATATTCAACTACGGAAGATGCATTGCGTGATCTTTTTGCTCAAGCAGGAAGCGTTACCTCAGCTACAATCATCATGGATAAAATGACTGGTCGCAGCAAAGGTTTCGGATTCGTTGAAATGTCTTCTGATTCAGAAGCACAAGCAGCAATCGAAATGTTTGACAAAAAAGACTA
>C687J13896_1001425_pt1 | contig 12771 bp, 10 predicted proteins | sample RifGroE2_FD_13896 | JGI IMG/M metagenome (IMG submission 13896)
AATTAAATAATTTGCCTACGGCAGAATTTAACGGGGTAAATACAAAAAGGGGAAGTGCTTTGGCTATGGCCTTGGTAATGATTGTTATTGTTGCAATCACTCTAACTTCACTTCTTGGATATATTTCATCTCAAATAAGATATAGTAAGGACAGGGTTGAGCGCGAGCGAGCCTTTCAGGTCGCTGAAGCTGGAGCTTATTATTATAGGTGGTATTTGGCACATCAAGTTTCAGGAAAAACTGCGGCTCAAATTGAGGATTTTTGGCAAACTGGAAATCCTATTGGAGTTACTGATCCATATTCTGGAACTTTTAATGATTCAGAAAATATGCCTGTTGGGGAATATGAATTAAATGTTGATCCTCCTGGAGATGGTTCAACAATTGTGACTGTCACATCCACAGGCTGGACCAATAATAAGCCGAATATTAAACGCACTGTACAAGTGAGATTTCGCAGGCCTTCTTGGAGTGAATATACTTTTTTGTCCAACAGTTTTTTGAATTTCGGAGATCAATCAACGGTGTATGGAAAAATTCATTCTAACGATGGAATTCGTTTTGACGGACTAGCTTATAACGTTGTTAGTTCTGCCAAGGCAAGATTTAATGACCCGTCTATTGGTGGGAGTTCTCTGGATTTCGGAGTTCATACAACGGTAACTCCTGCAGATGATCTTGCTCCCGCATATCCATGGCCGCCAGGAACAGTTCCGGTTCGTAGTGATATTTTTATGGGAGGTAGAGAATTTCCAGTTCCTGAAGTTAGTTTTTCTGGTGTGGCTACTGATCTCGATAATATGAAAGCTCAGGCGCAAGCAGGCAGTGGTCAGTATTTTGCTGCTATAGCAACAAGTAATGGTAAGCCAGGGGGACGGAGAGTTATTCTTAAAAATGATGGCACCTATGATATTTGTGCAATAAGTAAAGCAAATGAAACAACGCATAGCATTTCAAAATATTGGAAAAATGATTTGAGCGGAACTTGCGATACTTGTAGCGGAGCTTGTGCGACGAATTATCCAATTATTAATAATGGAGTAATATTTGTGGAAGATAATATTTGGGTTGAGGGATCCATAAACAATAAAAGATTAACGATTGCTGCTGCCAATTTGTCCGGAGGGTCAAATCAGGCAGATATTTATATTGGAATAGGCAATGATAACTTGCGACTTGCTGCATATGATTGTGCTAATATGCTTGGATTGGTAGCGCAAAGGGATATAAGAGTCCTTAACTCTTGTCCAGAAGATTTTATTGTTGACGCTGCTTTGCTTGCTCAAACAGGCTTAGTAGGTATAGTTGGTGGTACATCTGGAACAAAAAATTCGTTAACATTTAATGGTGCGATATCATCATATTTACAAACATTCTTTTTTAATGGAACCAGTGGCTTTGATGACAGAACTTATAACTTCAATAATAAGCTCTTGGATTGTCCACCGCCATATTTTCCAACTGGCACAGAATATGCAATAGATCTTTGGGATGAGCTGTAATTATAAATCATATAACATATAGCATATAACACAAAATGCAAGACGCAAATTAGAATTTGTTAATCCAATGAATTATGAATTATTGATAAAATAGTGTAGAATTAAAAAATACAAAATAAATAAACAAATATAAAAATAGTAAATAAGAATTTTGTAGCGGAAGTAGTTTGTGTTGTATGCTACATGATTCATGCTATATGAACCGAATGTCTTTTCTTAATAAAAAAATATTTAATGACAGTCTGGATGTTTTCGGATTGGATTTGAGCGATTTGTCTGTCAAAATTGTTAATCTCGAAAGTGATGGCACATCTGAATATGTGGCAAGTTATGCTACAGTAATGCTTGCTAATGGTGCAATAGTTGATGGAGAGATTCAGCAAAAAGATCAAGTTGTGGCTGCAATAAAAAAGGCAGTTGAAACTGTTGGGCCTGCAAAAATAAAAACCAAGAAGGTTATTTGCTCTTTGCCTGAAACAAAAGCATTCTTACGCATTGTTTCAATTCCTCAAATGAGCGATGACGAGCTTAATGAGGCGGTAAAATGGGAAATGGAAGCCAACATCCCGCTTACGCTTGATCAAGTTTATTATGATTGGCAGGTAATTCCAGCAGAACTTCTTTTTGAGAAGAATAAGGTAAATTTATTAGTAGTAGCAATTGCAAAAGCCGTTGTTGATCAAACGATAGAGGTTTTAGAATTGGCGGGATTGGAACCTGTTGGTTTGGAAATAGAATCAATAGCTCAAGCAAGGAGCTTGCTTTTAGAAAAAAATGAAAAGGAAACAATATTGGTGGTAGATATTGGAGATAGAAGGACTAGTTTTTCAGTTACCAAGGGCGGTGTACCATGCTTTACCTCAAGTATTCCTCTTTGCGGACAATCATTGACCGATGTCATCTCAAAGGGGATGAATATTGGTTTTGAAGAAGCAGAAAAAATTAAAATTTCTTATGGTATTGGAGATGATTTCAAAAATGATACTCTTTTTAAATCAGTGCAACCAGTTTTGGAAAACCTTTCTCAAGAGATAGAGCGTTCCATTGATTTTTTTGTCACAGGTCTTAAATATTCGGACGGTATTGATAAGATAATAATCTGTGGTGGTGGAGCAAATACCAAAGGCATCGTGCCGTATTTATCGAAAAAATTAGGCAGAGAAATTCAACTTGGAAATCCATGGATAAATATGAATCTCGGTAAAAATTTGCCAATAATTGAAAAAGGACATTCATTGCAGTTTTCAACAGCAGTAGGACTTGCTCTTAAAGGATTACATTATGAAGATATATCTTGATTTATTGCCAAAACAAAGAAAAACAGAATTAAAACGAAAAAAATTATTTCGCAGAATTTTGCGCGAGGAATTCTTGTTTTTACTCCCAATAATTTTGTTTATTATAATTTTGTTTAATATTTTTTATTTGCTTTCTATCGAGCGCAATGCTTCTATGGCTGCAAAATCACTAGCTGAATCACAAGATAAGTATCAAGAACTTAGTTTATATGAAGAAAAATTTAAACAAGTTAATGAAAATGCTTCAAAATTATTGAAAATTCAAGAAGGGCATTTTTATTGGGCGGAAATTTTTAACAAACTGAGTGCTGCCACACCGGAAGAAATTGCGGTTACAGATTTTTCAACAAAAGATCGCAACATATATCTTGTTGGAAAAGCTAAGAGTCGCGATGTGCTTTTGGAATTTAAGGATGAACTTGAAAAAAACGAATGCTACGAAAATATAAATGTTCCACTGTCTAATCTTGTTGTGAAGAATGATATTGTTTTTCAAATGGATTTCTTAATAAAAATGGATTGTCTAAAGAAAAAGTAATGAAGAATTTTTTACACAAACAACGTGAAATTATCGCAATATTGGCTTATGTGGCAGTTGTTGTTGGTATTATTTATTTTGCTATTTTTCCCTTACTTGGTCGTATAAGCAATATTAATGATGAGATTCAACAAGAAGCAATGAAACAAGAAAGTGTAAAATTGCATATTGAACAACTTCCAAAAATACAAAAACAATATGAAGCATTGCAAGCAAGCGGAGATTTGATGGATGTTCTTTTGAATAAGGACAAAGCGGTTGTTTTAATAGAGAGACTTGAAAAGTTAGCTGATAGTACCGGCAATGAAATAACAATCGCAGTACAACAGGACACTGCGCCCATCAAAAAAACTCAAACAAAAACAGCAACAACTGCCGCTGTCGAGGATACGCTTGTTGCGAATCTACCAAGCACTGATTATCTAGAAATGAAAATAAGTTTAAATGGAAGCTACAATTCTATTATTGAATTTATTGATTTGCTTGAAAAATTTGAATATTACGCTGATATTATTGAAATTAAAATTAATAAAGAAGAGGCGAACGCATCAACCGCAAATAGCGCAACTGTTGGAATGTTTTCACGATCGTCATCTGTTGCAAGTAAGCAATCCGAAACACCCTTGAAAAAAGGGGAGTTGGCAGCTTCCTTGGGAGTGGTATTTTATACGAATTAATTATACGAATATATGCAATTTGATTTTAAAAAATTAACAACGAACAATGGGCAGCTCTTTTCTTCAGTTGTAATTTTTTGGCAAAGAATTTATAAAACAGTTTTCTTTATTTTTCTAGCAATAGTAATTCTATTGAGTGGATATGTGTGGCAAAGAAGTTTATCTGGAGGACAATGGAGCGCAGAAAAAAAACAGGAGTTTCTGGATGCACAAAATAAGGGCGTGGTTTTTAAGGAAAGTGTTTTTAACAAGGCACTTTCAGATGTGGAGCTGCGAAAACAAGAAAGCATTAATGAGAATAAGGAAATAAAAGATATCTTTAAAGATTACTAGTATTTTATTATTAGACTCAAAGCCCTTATAACACAAAAAACTTCAATTAAAATTGAAGTTTTTTCTTTTGTGCGCCTTGAGAGATTCGAACTCCCGACCTATTGTTCCGAAGACAATCGCTCTATCCAGCTGAGCTAAAGGCGCAAAATCCTCGAATTTTTTTTGTGAAATATGTGCTGGGCGAGTACTGGGAATCGAACCCAAATTCTCGGTACCACAAACCGATGTCTTAACCGTTAGACGATACCCGCCATATTGAAATGGAAACTTCTTTTTGTTTAGAAATTAAAAATTAAAAATTAAAAATTTCTTAACATGTACCCCCACCAGGAATCGAACCTAGATCTTCAGCTTAGAAGGCTATTGCTCTATCCGTTGAGCTATGGGGGCTCTGCTGTGCAACGTGGACGCAAAGCGTCTTTACGTTGTGGGTTATGCAGGATTCCTCCTCGCTCCGACTCGGAGACCTGGGCACTACACACAGAATGCTCGTATTCCTCGCATTCTACTCGCGCCCTTCGAATCCTTCTATAACCCAAATATTTTTTAAAACTCTCAAAAAGAAAAGAGTTTTTAAAAAATGTGGGTTATGCAGGATTCGAACCTGCGACCGTCGGCTTAAGAGGCCGCTGCTCTACCAACTGAGCTAATAACCCTATTTTTCAACAACTAACCAATCATAGCAGCTTTTTTGTTCTTAGTCAATCTGTGTGGATCGTCTATCTTTTTGTGTTGCTAGCAGCTTTTGCCATATCTTTCAATGTTTTTTTGTATGCCTTCCATTCTTCTTCTGACCAATTGGATGGTTTTGCGCTGAGAACAGGACCTCCTGGATGAGGATATTTGTATGGTGAGTTGTATGAACTCTTAAAAACATCGTTAATAAATTCATTTCCAGCTTTGTCGATAACTTTTTGAGTAAAGTATGTCTTAAGTGATCCATCTGGCTCTCTTTGGGTAACATGTGGGCCATCTACTGTCGTTTTTCTCCCATCATCAGTACCATAAAAATCAAATGTAAGCTCTGTGCCTACAATGTTTGTTTGGATAAGGATATGATTTGGAGTATTGTTTTTAAATCTTAGATCTGGATTTGGGACATAGACAGCTGCATCCATTCCTTGAGGACTATAATATGAAACAGGATATGCGTGATTTCTGCGAGCAGTGATTTCTAGTCCTGAGTTAATGGCAGCTCTAAAAGCTGTGGTAGAAACTTGGCATATTCCACCTCCAAATTCTGGCTCCGTTACATTATTTTTGATTACAAGTTCTGGCAGATATCCATGTTCTCCATCAACTTCGCCTAAATTCTTTACAAAAGAAAATTCTTCCCCAGGCTTAATAAGCAAACCATTAAATCTGTCAGCAGCAACTTTTATATTAAAAATTCTGTTTTTTGGTGATCCTTTAAAATTTGAAGCTCCTTTGCCAATCAATGAGGAAATTCCAAGGTTGTTAACATCGCCATAGTTGGTGGAAACTTTTTTTGCTTCAAAGGGAAGCGCAATATTTTTGTTTGAAACGTTTTGGTCTTGATTGAGTGTGTTGATAATAGCTTCAATACTTTTTTCAATATCCAAAGTAATTCCATCTTGAGATTCCCCAAATGATGTTACTACTCCATTTTCTACCTTAAATTTTGCTTCCAGTGGATCGCGATTTGTTTTCCTTGATAGATCTTCTACATGTGCTCTTATCGCGCTCATATCCAAAGAGGAATCAGGCGAAAGGTGCAGATATTGTTTCTGTGTTCTGGTGAGTATTAGGTTGCAGAAAATTTTACTTACTGGGCAATAGCTCGTGTTTCCAAATTCATTTTTAATGCTTGAGGATAGGGAAAAAATATTGTCTTCTTTTGTCCATTTGTCCAGCTCATTCTGCGAGATCTGATCGGAATATTGTCCAACAGTTAACGTCAAAACAATAGCTGCTGGGTCAGCCTTGGATGGATCATTTGAAATTTCAGTTGGAGCTGCTTTGACGGAGTTTATACTAAGGAGAAAAAATCCGAACAGCAAGTATGAATATCTATACATGATTTTAGCATACTGTAATTATTGAAAAGTAACAAGAGTAAAAAAGAAGATAACCCAAATTGAGTCATCTTCTTTTTATAAGTCTAGTATGCAGAACTAAAAATATCTTTAGAATCCACGAACTTGAATGCGCTTGATTTTTGTTGTGTCAGCTTTCGGAAGGCGAATTGTAAGGATACCATTTTTCAAAGAAGCTTCCGCTTTGTCTGAGATAATATCAACAGGGAGAACAACTGATCGAGAAAAATGTCCCCAGTAACATTCTTGATAGTAATAATTTTCAGCATTAACCATTTCTTCATTCTTTCGTTCTCCCTTGATTGTGACCATGTCGTTGTTTATGGAAACATCCAAATCTTCAGGTTTAACTCCTGCTATGGTTGATTTTATAACAATCTCTCCTTCAGTTTGATACACGTCAATGGTTAATTGTCCTTCAGCATCAGAAGAAAAATTTTCTTCTTCCACAAAAACATTCCTTTGAGGTTGAGCATGCATAATCATTTCGGCTTCTTCCTCTTCGGCATATATTGGCATTGATGGATTTTGACGACCATCTGGTTCAATTGATGTTGCGCCGGTAACTCTTTCAAAAAAAGATTTTTTTGTTTTAAGCATAGTTTTATTTTTTCAAAATCAATTATTTTGTGGCATGTTTTTTGGCCTCAAAGCAGTTGATTCCCCCTGTTTAAGAATTAATTTCTGATAATAATATTATAGGATATTTGTTAGTCTTGTGCAAGCTTGGAATTAATTTTAAAAAAATTAATAATGTTTAGAAGCACTAGTAATGATAATAAAAATATGATGGTAATATTTGTGGCAAAAGTTCTTTGTATGATTAAAAGGTTGTATATTGAGTGAAAAAAGGTGACCAGGGCAACTGTTGTCAGAAAAGTCAAAAATTTTCCAGGATTTTTTGTTGCCACAAAATAACCAATGAGTCCCGCTGATCCCAAATGGACAATAGCTATCTCGCAGATAAATTTTGTTTGTATTGCATCACCTGACATGTTGGCGAGTAGCATTTCAGTTGCAAAAAAACCCAATCCAACAAACATAGAATTTATTATATAAAATCTGTTTTGAGAAAAAGTGTCAATTTGTTTTGAAATAATAAGATATTTGAAGCTTTCTTCAATAAATGCACCTATTAAAATGAATTGTGGAATCACGAAAAGCTGTTGGAATGTTATGGTTTTTATATCCAAATTTGTCCAAGAAAAAAAACCTATATAGATGATAAGTTGAAAAATCAATGCACCAAGAGCCGCAATAATTCCCCAAAAAAATGATTCAAGTTGACGCATAGAACCGATATAAGACTACGAAATTAATACGAATCTGTGAAGATCATAGTTATAAAGAGGCTAAATGTTTTTTGAGTTCGGCAAGTTCAGCTTGTTTTCTTTCAAGAGTTTCTTTTTGTTGAGAAATAACTTCTGCTGGAGCTTTGGAAACAAAATCTTTATTGCTCAATCTTGCTGTTGATCCGGCAATAAATTTTTCAAGATTTACTATTTCTTTTTCAGCTTTTGTTTTTTCTTTTTCAACATCAACAAGACCATCAAGCGGAATTTTTATAACACATTCTCCAACAACTCTCTGAATAAAACCACCAATAAGTGTCTTATTAAATTTAATAACAGAAATTCCTGCTGATTTCTTTATAAAATCTGCGTTGTCTAACAATACTTTTTTGGATAATTCAGAGGTTGTTTCTATCCAGAGTTCTATTTTTTTGGTGGATTCTATATTTTTTTCTTTTCTAACATTTCTTATTGTTTTGTTGAGTGATAATACAAATGGAAAATAGGAAGAAGTTTTTGTTTGCTTGTTCTCTTTGTGAGCTGGCCACTTTGAAATCATTAATAATTCTTTCTCTCCTGCCAAAGTCCAAATGTGTTCAGTCACGAAGGGGATAAATGGATGCCACAATTTGAGTAATTTATCCAAAACATACCCAAGCATTTTTTCATTTTTCTCTATTTTTTGAGCTTCAATATACCCATCTGCAAATGAATTCCATGTAAATGTTTTCAACAAGTCAGCTGCAACAGAGATTTGTTTGCTTTCAAACAGTTGATTTGTTTTTCCAATTAATTCATTCAAGCTTTCAGCAATCCAACGATCTGCCTCTGAGTTTATATCTTCCTCGGAAATATCTTCAACCAATTTGAAATTTTCTTGGGAAAGGCAATAGCGTGAAATGTTCCAAAGTTTGTTGGCAAAATTTCGAAATGTTTCAATTTTTTCTTCATACAGTCGTGAGTTTTGTCCGGGGGCACTATCCATGATAAGACTCATGCGCAAAGCATCAGCGCCAAATTTATCAATAACAGTGAGTGGATCAATTCCGTTTCCTCTTGATTTGGAAAATTTGTGTCCATCTTTGTCGAGCACGAGTCCAGTAAAAAATAAATTTTTAAACGGAACTTTTTTTGTTGTATAAAGACTCATCATGATCATTCGCGATGACCAAAAAAACAAAAGGTCGCGCCCCATAATCATCATATCTGATGAGAAGAATGTTTCAAAATCCTTTCCATTTGATTTTAATGTGGTATATGGCCATTGAGACGATGTAAACCAGGTATCAAGAGTGTTTTCATCTTGCACCACCGCTCCGCCACAATGTGGGCAGCTATCAATTTTTTCAATGGAAACTATTGGTTCACTGCATTTTGGTTGTGAGTTGTGAGTTGTAAGTTGTGAGTCATTACAATACCAAACAGGGAATTGTGGTCCCCACCAGATCTGCCGACTAATACACCAATCATGCAAATTGCCAAACCAATCAGCGAGTATTTTTTTGAAATTGCTTGGAAAGATTTCAATCATTCCACTTTCAATTGATTTTATCGCTTCTTTCTTTAGGGAATAATTTTCCGCATTAACATTTACAAACCATTGATTTGAAGTGAGTGGTTCGATAATGGTTTTGCAACGTTCGCAAATTGAAACACTGTGCGTCATCTCTTCAATTTTTTCTAGCAAGTTTAATTTTTCAAGATCTTTAAGAATTTCTTCTCGCGCTTCGTGTGTGGTAAGTCCTGCATATTTTCCACCAAGATCTGTTATCAACGCTTTTTCGTCAATGATTTGGATTTCTGCTAGTTTGTGATCTTTGCCGATTTCCCAGTCAAGAGGATCGTGAGACGGTGTTATTTTTACAGCGCCAGTTCCAAATGATAAATCAATACGTTTATCTGCAATGATTGGAATGATTGTATTTTGCAGTGGCAAAACAATATTTTTTCCAACTAATTTTGAATAATGCTTGTCTTTTGGATTAACTGCTACGGCAGTGTCTCCCAACATTGTTTCTGGGCGAGTTGTTGCAACTGTTATAAATTCAGTTGAATTTTCAAGTGGATATTTAATAAAATATAGTTTTCCAGGAGTTTCTTTGTGCAAAACTTCCACATCGGAAAGTGCGGTTCCACAGCGTGGACACCAGTTGATAATTCTTTTTCCTTTGTAAATTAAACCATCCTCGTGCATTTTTACGAAAGTTTCAAGTGCAGTTTTGAGCACATCCGGGTCAAGTGTAAATTTTTCTCGTGACCAATCAGCAGAGATCCCAATCTTTTTTTCTTGGCTGCGCATATAATTTGCACGGTCAATGCAAAAGTCATAAGTTTTTTTGTAAAAATCTTCGCGTCCAATTTCTTGACGAGAAAGCCCTAGCTCAGCTTGTATTTTTTTTTCAAAAACAACTTGCGTTTGAATTCCAGCATGATCTTTTCCAGGAAGAAGCAATGTTTTTTTGCCGTTCATTCGAGCGTAGCGACCAAAAATATCCATCACGGTATATCCACTAGCGTGACCAATATGTAATTCGCCATTGGCATTCGGTGGGGGAAGGATGTTGCAATAAGCTTCTTTTGAATCTATATTATCAGGATTAAAACAACCACTTTGTTCCCAGCGAGCATAAATTTCATCCTCAACTTTTTGCGGTTCGTATATTTTTGGAAGTTCTTTCATTCGATTTTTCTTTATATAAAAGCTTTAATATATATCTATAATATCAGTATAAAGAATATTTTTCAATGCTACTTCATTTTTAAATTAGCATCAGGCTGAAGCGCTTTCCAATTGTTTAATGTTTTTTTCTTTTGCAAGTCGGACATTTTTTCCCAGCGAAAAGCTGCTGCAGCCCCAACCATAGCGGCGTTGTCACCAGTTAAAGTTAAATCTGGGACAAGATAGGACACATCGGACAGATTATTTTCAATGGCTGTTTCAAGTTGTTTTCGAAGCTCTGTGTTGGCACTAACTCCGCCAGCTAATAAAATTGTTTTAGGTTTGTAGAGTTCTGCAGCTTTTAGGGTTTTTGCAATCAACACATCAACACAGGCCTGCTGAAATTCGTGGCAAATTTCGGCGATATATTTTTTATCCTTAATTAAGTCAGGATTTTTTTTGGTTTCATAGAGCACAGCAGTCTTGAGTCCAGAAAAAGAAAAATTAAAATTCTTTTTATGCAACATCGGCCTAGGGAAGGTTAGGTTATAGGTGTTAGGTTTTAGGTTATAGGTGGGGGATGTTTTGATTTTTGATTTTTGAATATTGAAATCTGTTTGATTTTTGTTTTTTGTATCTTGGAATTTGCTAGCCCATTTGGCGACGCTGGGTCCTCCTGGATATCCGATTCCCAAAATTCTCGCGACTTTGTCAAAAGCTTCTCCAACCGCATCATCAACAGTTTGCCCGATTATTTCATATTGCAAATGATCTTTCATTAAAACAAGCTGCGTATGACCTCCCGATACGACCAATGCTAGGGCGGGGAAAGTCGTATCGGAATTTTTAATTTTTAATTTTGAATTTTGAATTATGGAAGGGGAATTTTTTTTGATATTTTTCAATTCCGCATTTTCATTCGAAATTCGAAATTCGAAATTCGAAATTATGCCAATGAAATTGGCATAGATGTGTCCCTCAATGTGATGAATTCCGATAAGTGGCTTTTCCCAGAGATAGGAGAGGGTTTTGGCATAGTTAACACCCACCAGAAGCGCAGGAATGAGCCCAGGACCGCTTGTTACACTGATTGCATCAATCTGGCTGGGTGAAATTTGCGCTTCTTCCAGGGCCATTTTTAGAAGCTTGGGAAAGTTTTTGAGATGTTCTCTGGCTGCCAAATTTGGCACAACACCGCCCCATTTGGCATGCAATTTTACTTGAGAAGAAACTTGATTGGTAAGAACATTGCCTACCGACAGGCAGTTTTCAAGTCCATTTTTCGAGCTGCGCAAAATAGCGATAGCGGTTTCATCGCAAGAAGTTTCAATAGCCAAGATGAGTGTGTTTGACATATATGTGTTATTATTGTAGTATTCAAGGTCAAAAAAGAAATTCCTTACGAGCGTAATATTTTTCAGGAGTTAACCATACATAATCGTTAGACGATCTTATCATATGGCAACAAAAATGAAAAGGCTTACCACCAAAACATCACCGCAAAAGGCACTTCAATTTTTTGGAAACAAAAAAGATCTTTTGGGAATTAAAGAAAAAAAATCATCAAGAAAAAGGAACTCAAAATCTTTGCCTGATGAGATGTTATCAAAAGACCCTGTAAAGTTGTTCTTTGAAGGGACAATTGATTCCACTGAATTAGCGGGATTAAGTGACAATGACCTGATCGAAATTATTCATAAGCAAGATAGGCAAGCATATCGAGAGCTTTTCGGGCGTTATCAAAAAAAACTTTTTGCATATATTTATCACTTGGTGGGAAGTCGCGAAGAGGCTGAAGATATTTTGCAAAATGTTTTTTCTAAAACATATAAAAATATTGGACATTTTGATGTTACAAGAAAATTTTCATCTTGGATATATCGTATTGCTCACAATGAGGCCGTCAATTTCTTAAAAAGAAAAAGCAAGCGGTACACTGTTTCTTGGGATGATATTTCCACAAGCAAGGACAAGTTGGACAGTGCTTCCAATGAGGAGCTTCCTGAGGATAAAATTGGGCATCAGGAAATTGTCAAAGAAGTTGATCAGGCCATGAAAAAAATCTCATCCAAATATCAGCAAGTTTTGCATTTGAGATATTTTGATGAATATTCGTATGAAGAGATCGGGAAAATTCTCGGAAAACCTATTAACACAGTCGGAACACTTATTAATAGGGCCAAGAAGAAATTACTTGAAGTTGTAAAGGAAGAGGGAGGAAAATAACAAAACTATTGATTTATTTTTTGTTTGTGTTAAACTATCCACTGTTACTGTTTTTCTATGAAAATTTCAATTTTCATTTATTTGGAAATTGAATTTTGGTTATTGGAAATTACATGCACCGCATGGTTATGGCGCCATCGTCTAGTGGTTAGCCCGCCTCGACTCGCGTCGACGCGAGGCGGGGACACA
>C687J13896_1001429_pt1 | contig 12724 bp, 9 predicted proteins | sample RifGroE2_FD_13896 | JGI IMG/M metagenome (IMG submission 13896)
TTATCTTTATAAGGATTATCTTTCCAGTTAATATCACCAGCGAACCCTCTGTATGGGTCAAAAGTCCAACCGGAATTGTAATCACCAGCATATACCCAATCTTTTATTTTACCGTAAGTAGATGGCTTTGAAGTTTTAGTCCCATAATCTTTGGGATTTTCTTTAGCTATTCCATAATTTTTACTTGAGACCCATCCCATCTTACACCTCTTTTTTATCTTCTAAAATTGTAACTTCACCAGTTTGTAAATCTATCGAAGCCCTTTTAATGTCAATTTCATTATCATCACAAAACTTTTGTATAATAAGATCACCATCTAATTGTAATTGGTTCACCTTATTAGAAATTTCCACTACGTCTCGTTTTAAAGACTTCATTTTCAAATCAATGACTTGTAATTTTAATTGTTCAATCTCTGATAATTTCATTTTGTTTTCTCTGTTTAGTTAATCGTTATACTAATTCTAAACTGGTGAGAACAGTATAACCAGTTCCGTTAATTGTTAAAGTACGCCCATAAGCATTTAACGTACCATCCGATAAAACAACTGTATCTACAAGTCCTTCTGTACCGATACTGACAACAGACTTCCCATTAAACGTATCGTATTCTGTCTTACTTATTAATCCAGCAGTTACACTTGCAGTTGCCGCCATTGGTATATTTAATGTATGGGTAGATGTCGCTGAACTAAACGCTGGCGCAGTACCACTTGTCCCAACAGCGAATGTTTGTGTCGCCACAGTCAAACCACCTAAAGAAGTAATTGCGGCAGTTAAATATCTCCCATCAATATCTACCGTTACAGTACCAGCGTCTTGCTGGGTTAAAGTTATTATCCCATCACCAGTATTAAACGAAGCAGAAGCTATCATGTTGCTATAAGCCGCATCCCAATTAGAACGGCTACCGGAACCATAATCAGTTACCCATTGTGCTGCACTATTCCAAGCAGAAGAATTATCCGTTATCGAAGTTCCCCAAGCACTACCAGTTGATAAAGCTATACCAGCACCTGGATAAACCATAGAGGCTGGCGCGCTCCAACTTAATATTCCGCCAGTTGCGTTTGAACAAGTTAATACTTGGTTTAATGTTGGAGCCACACTTGGAAATGAATAAGCAACATTATTTACTTTAGTTATATTACCACTTGCATCTACATCAAATAAAGTATCAATTTCAAATCCACCTACTGCGAGTAATCTTCCACTACATTGTAATCCATCTGGGTTGGGTGTAGCACCTTGTACTGCCCCAAGAGACACACTCACGCCAAATCCCGTACTTTCCCAAGACATAATGGGAACTGTACTATTCCACACTTTCCATAAAAAGTCATCAACTCCGACAGCCCCAGCTTTATATAATATAATTTCATCTTGGTCTATATAAACCCCACCACTTGTAGAAGGTGTAGAATTACCTTTAATAGTAAACCCGATTAGTTCACCAGCTATAACTTGATTAGCGGCTACTGTGCTTGTATAAACTCCAGTGTTATCAATATAGGTTCCATTAGCACCCACCCCATCCCAAGAAGCACCATTCCATCTCTTTAGTTGGTTTACTGTAACTGTAGTATCGAACCATAAATCACCAGGTAATGGAGAAGTTGGCGCAGTAGCACTATAAAAACTTTCGACTTGTCTTTCACTAATATCAACCCATGCTGGAGTACCTATTGTTGCATCCCAACGATATAGTTTTTTAAGTGTAGTATTATACCATAAATCTCCGTCTAAAGGTGAAGATGGAGCAGAAGAACTTCTCGTTGATATTATCCAATCTGCGCCAATAATATCACTACGACTGCCTATCTGCAACTTACCTTTTAGATAAGCATTAGAAGTGTATAGCCCTATTTGGTCAGAACCATATAAAGCGGAAAAATCTGTATCATTTATTGTCCCAAGTAATCCAAGCTGTGCCGCTGGTACAGCATTAAAATAACCCGAATAAGTGCTTATAACAGTAAGAATCTTAATATAAGGTGCGAAGTTCCTATTCCCAGCACCTAAATCTCTTACATCAGAAGTCATCATTACTATGACGCTTCCTCTGTCTGGATTTGTTGCAAGGTCATTATTCCCAAGCCTCACCAGCACATCACCAATTTCGAGAGAACCAATTTGAGCTGGTATATTGCCACCACTTTCAGAAGATTCTGTATAGGTGATAATATTGCCATTAACAGCAGTAACATCAAGTCTTAATTCTTTTACTACAGTAGCCCCATCCATATCAAATTTAGCAGTGTAAAGTAAATCTCCTACTTTGAAAGGGCTTAATAATGAATCATTAGAATTTTTAATTTCAAATTCAGTTTCATTAGCAAATACTACTATGCCGGAATCAGATAAAATTACTGCCCCATTTACAGTTCTGATACTTTGTGCATATACATTTTTAGCATAAAAATTATCTACATCTAATCTTTCAAAATGAGGATAAGGACGAGACTTTGCTGGTTTTTCAGTTAGAAAATCTTGAAAAGTAGTGTACCATCCTCTATCTCCTTTAACTTCAAGATATGCTTTGTCTCTATCATCGGAAGTTAAACGAATATCTCCACTTTTCCCTTGTCCACCATAGCCAACAGAACGCTCTGATGAATTGACGGCATCTATAAGAACGTTAATTTCTCTGGACACTTCTTGAAAAGTTGTAAGATGTTTAGTGCTTTTCATAACTCGAAAAATTTCCTTAAAGTAATATCTAATGAATATACAGAATTACCATAACCAGTGGCTTCTGTTATTTTCACTTGTAATAGTTTACCTTCTTCATAATTTCCACCAGATTTAAATTCAGATGACGTCAAAGAAGTAGTTGGAGTAGCTCTATTCTTGCCATAAGTTATTGTCGGAGCCGCAGTTAATGCTGTGCTATCCATAGTCGGACGATAGAACACTTTGCTTAATGATGGATTACCAAAATCCAGTACCTTAGAAACCCAATAGAATGCACGATAAGTTATACTTGAAGTCGCTATATTACCACTTAAAGCATCTAACATTGAAGAACCAGTGGCAACATAAGTTTCTCCAAATTTACCGACAAATGCACCAAATCCAGTAGAAGTATTGCCACATGCAGTAAATTGTAGCCAACTATCCCACCTTTGTTTCGTCACATGAAATGTCCAAACATTACTATAACTACCTGTATGGTCGGGTACTATAAACAAAATCAAATTTTTAAGTGAATGAAAAACAACTACTGGGGTTTTACTTTGTTCGCCTACTGTATAATTTTTAGCAAATCCAGTCCAATCATAAGTGGCAGTTACATCTGTTTTAATAGCATCGCCAATCGTCCTTATCTGCTCTCCATCATGCCAATAAGCATTTTTATAATCACACCAAAACATCCCATAATCAGTTATTACTATACTGCGCTGGGACAAACAGCCAACACCAACAGTTGTATCTTCGATATAGAATCCATCAGCATTAATGCGATAAGCATTATTCTCATCGAATGCCCATATCTTACCATTGAACGCTTTCCAAGCTGTAGGTATTGATGGTAATTTTAAATAATCACGTGTCCAATCAAACATATCATAACGATATTGTTTAGAACGGAAAGCAAGAAAAGCAGATTCTGGCATCTCAGATTTGTAACAACCAGCAACGTAATGGTAAGCATTTAAATCTGTATCTAACGAATAATAAACATCGGAAGTAGTAAGAGTTTCTGGAATACCAGTTTGTTCTTCATAAGAAGATAATATATCAGTATTATTATCTACATAATCTATGGTCTTATGTGCACCGGATGTCGCCCAAGATATATTAGCACCAGTTCTGTCAACATATCCAACCGCACTTGTAACATCTATTGACTGTTGCAATCTCCATAAAGTAGAGTCAGATAAAGAAACCTTACCATAAGTTTCATATCTACGATATATTTTGATACCAGTTACTCGTGCGTTTAGGTTGGCAATCGTATTTAAAGTTACTGTAAGAGTAAGATAATCAAAATCTTGTCCATGAGCTGGAATAGAATAACTTGCAGTAGAATTACCAATAGGGCTTTCTTGTATTCCATCATATACTAAAGATATATTATAATAATATTTTTTACTGGAATCGAAAGTAGTAGAACCATTATGCCCTACTATATCTATGTCGAAAGTAGCGGAATGGTCAGTAGAATAAGTGGGTCTTGATATGCCAGCATTCCCATATTGCCAAGATTTACTTGCACCACCAAAATGTCCATAATCACAATTTCCTATCCAAGTGGGAGTAGTTGGGACACCAGTGGTCGTTCCATTAGCTACTCTTACTTCTTCATTATGAACTACCATAGAAGTTGCTGTTGATGCTATCGCAGTTGCACCAAAATTAGATGCCGGAGAAGCCGCATAAAAATCAGTTACTATATTCAGATAACCAGCATCAGCATAAACTAAATTCCATTTAGAATCTTTAGTTTTAATCCAATCAAATAATCTGCCAGCGGTAGCGGTAGTCGTACCCATAGTTTTAGCAGTAGAAGTAGGTATAGCTTTTAATATTCCTTCAGCGGCGTCAGCATCTATATTGTTAGAATCTGATGCAGCATTATCAGGAATATCTTCTGAATCTGCTCGTTTAATAATTCCTTTGTCAAAACTGACAATAGAAAATCTTTCTTGTGACATTATCAATAGCCTGGTGTAAATATTTCTTTTGGTATTGAGGGACTTGAATTAGCAAATCTGATACCTTTATGGACACTCTTTTCAAATTCAGTAGCAGATAATTGTAACATTGCAATATCTTTGACCATAGCAGTAGAATTATCTGGAAATACTTTTTGTAATGTAGAATATAATTTATACAATCTTTCCATTACTCCACTTCTAATTCCTTCATGAAATTGTGAATCTATTTCAGTTAAAGAGCTGGTAATAGTTTTAGTAGGTGGTACTGCCACATATTCACAATAAATATAAGCTACTTCTGCTGGTATTTCAGTTATAGCACAATTAAGATAATCATAAAATCTAATCTTCCCATTTTCGATTATGAATTTAAGTTCATAAATTGCTTTTGCATATTCACCATCAGAATCTTTGAAAGTAACTTTAGTTAGTTTATCACCATCAATATCAGCAAATTCAGTGAGTAAAGTATATTCTACCGTATCAGCCACAATAGTTATCGTATCGGTTTTTTTATATATTTCAGTTCGATGTGCAAATTCTTTAATCCTTTCATTAATCAATTCAAGAATTAAGGTTTGCCCAGCTTGTGGAACTTCAACTTGGCACATTTCAAACATATTGTATATCGTCATTTAAATCTCCTTTAAGAAGTAGCAAACCATTCAACAGCAATAGTCCCAGAAGATGCTGTCGTTCCGATACTAAAACTTTTCGCAACAGCGAATGGAAGAATGATTGCTTCACCTGGATTTAGTACTGCTAATATAGATTCATCTAATGAAGTATCGCCAATAGTCAAAGTTAAAGTAGTAGCAACTGCAGCACCTAAAGCTGAGCTACTTGAATATGCATAACCAGTATGTTTTACATAAATAAATTTACAAGAAGCAACAGCTAAATATCCACCAGAAGATTCATAAACGGGCGACCCTGCAGAATATCCCGAAGTCGTTCCCCAAGTTACAGTTACGTTTCCATTACCACCAACTGTATGCCCTACATCGGTTGCCATTACATCACTTGCCAACCCTTCTCCAGCGGCATGGGAATAAATTGGTGTAGCTGATACTGCAAACTCTACTCTACTCGCCATAACAAACTCCTATATTAAACTCATAACTAATTGAAATTCTTTTCTGCACTGTTCTATTATACTGTTGAAACTTTGTATTTGTCCCATTATCTTCTGAATACCCAAAGAGTATTTTTGAGATGCTTTATTAATGTCTTGCCCATACAACCCAACTTGTGCCTGGAACAAATCTAAATTAGCTTGATATTGGGAAATAGATGTTTCTAATGTTTTTGTCTTATTAACAATATCTATTTCGGCAGCTTTACTTCTATTCTGAATATCAACAACAGCAGTCTGCTGGTTATTCTGTAATGCCGTTTCGATTGCTTTAGCCGCATTAAATTTATTTAGCTCTACCACTTTAGTTGACTGGTTTATCAATCTTTCTTGGTCTAATTTAGACTGTTCGATTAATTTCTGTACTCCAGCATTGTAAATTGCCAGTTCTTTATTAAAAGAAGCAATGGAGTTCTGAATATCATTTGAATATAATGCTAATTGAGTTTGTCTATCTGTCGTCCATTTTTCTAAATTAGATTTATATTGTGTAACTTCTTTATTGACATTTTCTCTATATGCATCTACAGAAGAAATATATCTCTGTAAAGAATCTTTATATTCACTTATTAAAGCATTGAGATGTTGCGCTTGGTTCTGTATTGATAAATCAGTGGTCTTATTAGCAGACATCATCAATCGTTCTTGGTCAAGTTCAGACTGACGTATGGCTTTTTGTATGTTAGCTCTATATTCTTCTACTTTAGAATTAAAACCATTTGTTTCATTTGTAATATTGCTATTATAAAATGCTATCTGTGCCTGCTGATTGCTTATTTCTGTTTGTGCTTTTTCGAGGTCTTGTGATGTTGCTATGTAAGTACCAGTATTAGAGAAAGCTATCGAATTAGATGACTTAACATAAACTGGTATAGAACCAAAAGAACCTATTGTAGTAGCAGTATAAGTTCCTAATACCGCATCTGAATAAGAATATACTGGAGCAGAAGGTGTTGTCGGGACAGTAGAACTTATCGTTAAATCAGAAGGGGCGGTAGTTAATGTGCAAACTGGCATAGTATATACTGGAGAAGTAGGTAATGAACCAATAGTAGTTGCCGCAGTAATATCAATAGAAGCTGGGACAAAAGTTCCATCCGTATAACTTGCATTTGTATAACTTGCGGTAGAATAAGTGAAACTTGCCGCATTAGGTGGAGTAGGTGCTGAAACCGCATCCATTGCCAATGATACTAAAGAATCATAAGCTACGTTAGTTTTATACATTAATTCTTGTATAGCTACATCTAATATGACAGCTTGTTCTAATTCTGATGGGAAGCCACTTATCGAAGTAGAAGAATAAGTAACACCCGATGGATAACCTACTCCGATTACAGAACCACCAGAAGGTATCACATAAGCCTTAGTAGCTTCTACATAACATACGGGGTCTGTTGTTGTTGCTTCGTGTATCGAACCAGTAGAAGGAACTACATATATCACCAATCCAGTTCCACCAGTAGGTGCTACGGTAGTAGTTTTTAATCCTTGTGTAAAAGCACTGCCAGCATTTAGAATTTCAATCGAAGTTGGTACTGTTGCAGTTACTCCAGTAATCGTACAAGTTCCAGAAGTACCTTGAGATAAAGTTACTACATCATTAACAACATAACCAGTACCAGCAACAGCAATATATACACTTGATAATGCACCCGCTGGGGTTACTTGGGTTTTTAAACCAGCATCAATTAATCTTGCCCGATAGCCACCTTTATGTGCTCTAATAAATCTTATGGAAGATATATCTAAACCACTACCTGAATCAGTAGAAGTTGAGGCATATTTTTCAATTTTAGATTCTGGAATAGCATTAATAATGCTTTTAATAGAAGCATTAATTAAGTCGGTCATAGTAGTAGTATCTGCTATCGTCCCAGTATAAAGTTGAATTCGAGTTTGTAATGTGCCAGCCATCTTTACCTCTTATAAAGTGGGGAGTGTTTCCACTCCCCTGCTCAGTTTAGCGTTGTACCTGGATAATAGTGAAGTCAGCATTAGTTGCATTTAATGTTGAACCACCATTAAGATTGAATGCGTAATACGGTAGGACAGGAATTCTTACTTTAGCACCAGAACCAATAGCCGCAACAGTAACCACATCTGCAACTGGAAGATTTGGGTCAAAAGTAAATTCATAAATTAGAGGAGATACCGCTAATACAACATCATCAAATACTTGTTTAATCTTAACTCCATCTGTGGCGGCTACAGTAGTAGCATCACCCGTCAATGCGAATGATGAGGTATAGCCACCCCATAGGTCAAGTGGTAACGCTTGACCGTCAGGCGTTGCAGCACATTTTAATAACAAAGTCCATTGCTTTGTTGGGTCTAAATCTGCTGGTGTTTTCAATGTATAAGCATCATTTTCCGCAGTAGTAAAAGCTACGTTGCAAGTGATTATCATTGAATTTTTGCTTGACGATTTATTTGTCCATGCACCTTGAGTTAAAGCCATTTTATACTCCTATGTTAAATAAATTCATACATGTGTTGAGTTTTGAGCAATTTGAAATACAATCCCTGTTGCCCTTTAATTATATCTTTTACACCTTCATAATCATTATCAACTTTAACATCATTACGATATTGGTCGGCTCTACGTTCCATGATACCAACATAATCCAAATTAGGTATTACCATCACTTTAGCGTAAGTACCTCTTAAAGATTTAGTAGGAGTTAAATAGATAATGCCATGAGGGGTTTGCATTTCTCTAACTGCAAATCCAAGAGTATTCCATTTTTGGTCGCCTAATTCTACTTTGCCTAACCAGCCAAATTTCTTATCAGTAGAAGCAGCTTGTTTGGTCACAATAGACATTACAGAACGTCCACAGAATCCAAAGGCTTCCATAGAATCTCTTTTATCGAAAATTACTTCAGTAGTATCTGTCAAAGTTGAGAAGTCAAATGCTGTTTCAGACATCTTAAAAATGTTAGCATCTGGAGTATCGGCTACAGATGTATATTCAGTTCCCCATCTGCGTAGAATAGGAATATAACCGTAGGTAGTTCTTACAACACCAGAATTACCAGCAGAATCAGTCAAGGTTCTGAGAGATGCTTCGGAGAATGTTCCAGAACCATCAAGATTAGTACCAACAGTAGAAACAGATTTTAAGAATGCTTCTTCTTTAGATACTTTATAGTTCTTAAACATTTCTTCTCTCAAACGAGCCATTTCATTTGAATATCCACGTAAGTAACCTTCGACATCCATATCCTTAGTTACTTCAGCAGAATCAGAAAAGAATCCAACTGAGTTCCAGATTGTTGATAATTCGTCGTTGCTTCCTTCATGAGCAACAGAACCTTCACCTCTTGCTCTATAAAGTACAACAAACACATCACTTGCCGCAGTGGTAATCGAAGTTACGCCAGCCATTTCCTTCACTTTTAAAGTAGAAGTAGAAGTAGCATTCGTAATCATTACTTGACCTTTAAGAGTAGCTCTGGTTGTGTCGTAAACTTCACATACAAGACCTTCCCAAGATGAATCTACTGAAGCTGGAAGTCCTACTGGAGTACCAGTTACTGTTAAAGCATTGGATTCTGCGCCACTTGAATTAATTGTTTCGGAAGCAGTTGAAATTACAAATTCTCTCTTAGCAAATCTGGATTCATGTTCAAACAATTTGTAAAGAGGGTCTTTAGTTTGTTTCACTTCTAATTGATACATAACAGTCGAGAATGGTGTGATGTCAGAATATAATTCTGCCACTGTATCTGGTTCTGGATAGAAATCTCTGCGGTCAAGCCACAACTTCGATGCAACACCATTATCGAATAGGGTTTTTGTTACACGTGCCATTTATAAATCTCCTTAATTTCGTGGTTCAGTTTTGAATAAACTATGTTTATTACCTTTACGATTTTTTATTTCTTGCATAAAGGTAACTTGTTCATCATTTTCGTTCGTGTTAGTATTCGATATAGAAAGTGGTGAATGATAATTAATACGTCTATCTGAAGTCAGTTCTCTTTTTTCTGTATTAATTTGTTTGCCATTCTTAGCCATTTCCATTTCATATAATTTGACATACAAAGAAGGGTCATCTTTCACCATAGCTCTTTGCATAAAATCGAATACTTCTGTTGCCTTTTTAATATCTCCACCAGTTGCCTTAGACAATCTTGAAATATGTTCAGCTTTACGTCTCGCATATTCCTGAGTTTGTAACTCTTTATTCTTCTGCTCCTCGAATGTTTGAGTTACTGCGCTAATCTGTTCGTTAATTTGAGATTCTCTAAATTCTTCATAAGCATCTTTTCTTTCATAATATTCTTCCAATGCTGTATCAAATTTAGCAGATTCAGATTCGGGATATGCTATTGCATCAGCTTTATTATATCCAATAGGACGAGTAGGTTTAACTGGTTTAGCTAATTGTTGCTTTGGCTCAACTTCTGCTGACTTAGGTTTAGTAACCAATTCTTCCAGAAGTTTAGCACGTTCTTCTGCACGTATTCTACCTTCAAGTTCTTCACGATATAATCTATCACGTTCAGAAATTTTACGTTGAAGATTCACATACGCTTTAGCAGATTTCTCTTTATCCCAACTTTTAATTTCTTCTTCAGTAGGGACAGATTCAATAGGTTCTATTTCATTAAATACTTCTTCAAATTGATTCTCAGCTGCGGATTCATCAAATTGTTCTGAAGTTTCAAATGGTGTTTTACCAGGTTTTAAAGACATTTTGTTCTCCTATGGTATGCTATGCATTTACCATTATTTATTGTTATTAATATGTACCTAAAATTCTCAAGTGAATATTATGGTACCATTTTAGTTGTTGCCATTTTTGTTCACCTTCTTGTTTGTATTTTTTATTAAATCATTCATTCTCATTTTTGTAAGATTGACAGTAGATTTTAAATCATTAACTAATGCTTGTAAATCTGTTTTAGTTTTCATTTCAGAAACTTTCTGCTCTTTCTGTATGTTCTCTCTCTGCAAAGTTTCGATTAAACCTTGTAACTTTTCATTCTGTTGTTGTAACTGCATGATAGCGTTTTCAGCATTTCTTATTGTATCTTCATCTTGAAGCACTTCATCAACATTATCAATAGGCAGTTGTTCAATTATAGGAGAAGCATTTTTAATAATACCATTTTGATAAGCCGCAGTTAAGGTCTGTAAATTTTGCTGTCTATTAGTAGGCAACATAGAGCCAGCTATTACACGAACATCATATTCCATATTTGTAATATTATTTAATAATATTATATCACCATTTTGCTCATCTAATGTAGGTTCGTTAAAAGTAATTTGGCTTGCTTGTTTATAATTTGGTTTAATAATGCGAATTTCTTTTTCAGTAGTATAAACATTAGGTATCAGTTGAGATATTACTTTAGCCATCTGGTTAATAGATGCCTCAATTTTACGTTGTTTGTAAGAGGCTCTACGTTGCATCATTTGGTCTATCTGTTGAGTACCACCAAGAGTACGTGGTGCAGAAGTAACTTCCCCATCTTGGAACGAATAAGAACCAATAATTCTCTGTATCTGACGAATAATATTTTGTTTCTCAGCAAATGCTGCATTAGGCATAGGTGGATATTGTAATGCGAAAGGCGCAGTATCCCCATTTTCAAAATCTACTTCGATGACTGATACACCAGCTTGCTGTAATGCTTCCTCTACTAAAGTTTTACTTGCAGAATCTTTCTGCATAATAAGTTTGAGATTGGTAATGTTAGATAAATAAGTCATCATCAAATTACTTAATTTATCTAACTGTTGCTGCAAAGGAGTAGTAATACGAATATCGCCCATTGGGTAAGGAGTTCTATCGTGGTGCAGCATACATGTGATAATAGGATAGTCTCTAATAGGGAGAACTTCATTAGCAATTTCAATACCACCAACAGACAATACTCGCTGGATTCTATCAATTAATGGTTGCTTAACAACAATAACACCATTTTTAACCAATTCTCCTTTAGTCACCATACTAACAACAGTAGTCTCTCCAGGTACGGCATAAGGTTCAGATTCTAAACCGGAGACCATTATTGGTGGCGCAGAAGGATTATTAGGGTCAATGATTAAATGGAATACCATCCCATATTGAGAAACGATTTCATTTAGTTTCTGCAAAGCAACGGGGTCAGTAACATATTGTTCTCTACCAGCTTTAGTAAGAATAGCTGCTGGTTCTGCTAACCATTCATTAAGTTTATCTTCATTTTCAAATACATTTTCATAATTTGAAGTTAAATCTTTCACATGGTAACGCTGAATTTTAATTTTAGTGTAACGGTCTATAACTCGGCAATAGTCTCCAGATGTAGTAGTTGGATTTAATATTTGCCCAGTATTATCAGCTCCATGTATAGAAAATGTTTCTGGAGATTCTTTTTCAGCTTGAGAAAAATCTGTTGTAGGGTATATGACTTTCAGCTTGTTTATGGATAATACTTTAGAAACTAATATGTTTTCTCCATCTGTACCATCTTGTTCTTTACTTGAAGGGTCAAGATACAGCTCTTTAATAGGGTCAAGATCGGTAAATAATATTTCACCTTTACCATAATCAGCATTAGGGTCAAAATACACTTGTATTCCACTAAGACCAATTTCAATAAAATCTCTGGTAAATTTATCAATCTTAGATTCACCTTTAGACTGATACCATATCCAATCAAATAATTTAGCTACATTAGAAGAAGTTTTAAAATCAGATTTCTCTGTACCAGTAGCGGAAAAACGAGGTGGATTTTCTGTAAGTTCAGCTATAATTAAATCAATAGATGGGAGTATCTCGTTAACTGGTATAGCCATTTGTCCACGTGCTTCAAGAACTTTCTGGTGTTCTTTCTTCCACGCATTAATCTTCACTTCCCTATCTTGGATAGCCAGTTTCTTCCAAGTTTGCCGACTGCCACTGGAATAGTCTCTAAATATCTGCTCAGA
>C687J13896_1001436_pt1 | contig 12705 bp, 21 predicted proteins | sample RifGroE2_FD_13896 | JGI IMG/M metagenome (IMG submission 13896)
TGATATAATTCATCTGCCCATTCTTTAAGTTCAGGATAAGTTTCTCCAATAGCAATATACATACTACCATCAAATGCAGTGCTAACCATTCCAACTAATTTATATTCTTCAAACATTTCTCTAGTGGCCTTAATTTTAATATCCTCAATAGACCAATTTAGAAGATTCTCAAAAACATATTTTAGAATTTTCTTAGCAGTTTGAAGACCTATCACGCCTTCCCAAAACCCATTTGGATAGGATTTTAAAGAGCCACTTTTTACCAACTGATAAACTTCTACGTCATCCATCTCATACGTATTGGTTGTTCTTCCTTTAAACACCATAATAATATCATCTCCTTTTTATAAGCAATACTTTATAAAATATACTCACTTTGCAGTATACATCAATAAAGTCTTAATGTCAAATATAAGAATAAAATTATTTTTCTCTTATACTATGTAGTTAAATTCATACTATTAATATAACTATATTCTCCGTAATATTTATCTTCAGCTTCTTTTCTTACTCTAACGGCATCACTAAAATTATAAAATCTACCAAGATATTTCTTGACCTTATTTATTTGTATATATACCTCCCAACATTCATCTCTTTTATGCCAAAACACCCAGTAACTCCAGAAGTATTATTTATGCCAATTACTGTGTTCATTTGATTTTTACATTCGTCAGATAGTCTTAATTGACTCTTTCTATTATCATTTGTTTTATGAAAAATATGGTCTACAATTATTTCTTTATCCGTGACCCTCATTATCAATCTATGCATTCTAATATGTTCTCTCTCATCTTCCGAGCAAAGTGTAGATTCAACATAGCCTAATTCATTTACTTTCCAACAATACTTCTTAATTAAATCATAATCTTCTAAATCAAAATAAAAAATCATTTTCATCACTATCATACCCTATCCCATATTCACCGGATAAGTCATATCTATTATATTTTTTATGTGTATTTTTTGCCATTTCTTTCACTAAACAACCGCAACTTTTTGTACTACCATTTAATAATGAGTATGATAATATAGATTTTATTGTCTTATTTTCACAATCACACTTACACACCCAATATATTCCGGATTTAGTGTTATCTCTATTTAACGCTGTAAGTTTACCGAATCTTTTCCCAGTTAAATCATGATTATTAACACATCCACAATGCCATGACTGACCATTCTTTAAGGCACTAGTATGTACTGAAACCAAATTAAGATTGCCACAATCACATTGGCAGAACCAATAAGAAACTTTCTTACTTTTATCTCTTTTTATTACTGTATAATGTCCGAATTTTTGCCCAGTTAAATTTTCAAATTGTTTGCCCATCTAATCAATCCTTTATGTTTATTTTATTTTTAACAAGTGAATTATATATTACTTATAATACTAATGGTTTGTGTAGCAATATTATAATTACTACACAAACTTCATCAAACACCATAATTACTAACCTCCGTTACAAATGTTGTTTTACTAATACTTTGACAACATTTAGAGCATTTTTACATACTTCTTTGCTTTTGTCATTCATTGGGACGTTGTTCATTTTTATGCCATCTTTCTCCAATAACTCTATCACATTGTTGATTAGAACACCAACATCTTCGACATTATTACTGTCAATAACATCAATAACGTCCAATTCTTCAATATTAGTAGTATTGCTCTCATCATTTTTTAACAATTGGTCAATCGTAATTCCAAGGTATTTGCATAAATTTACGAGATTACCCATATCAGCTATTGTTTTAATCTCATCTTTTTTTGATATATCATTCAACCAAGGAACAGAACAATTAGCTGCCCTAGCAAAATCTGCAAAATGTCGATGATTTAATTTTTCTTTATATAGACAAACTTTTTCTCCTACATTCATTTTGAATCCTCCTTATTGCCATTTGTTATCAACATATAAATTTCCATCACTTTTACGAGATAATTTACTAAACACAGCAGTTTTTGTTTTCGTAGTGAAAATTAATACATCTAAATCAATCCATGCGTCCGTGTCATTCTCAATTGAATTTAAACACCAATCTTCAGGGTTTGAAATAATGTCGGGTAAATATTCTATACCCTTATTAATTTTCTTTAATAGGCGAAAATAAGTTTTCTTGAGCAATTCATTCAAAATACTTTCACTTTCAATTTTAATTAAATCCATTAAGATTTCTAATTGAACGTGCAAACAATATAAATCCCTAGAAGCATAGCCTAGTTTGTTCATTTCATTCTTAAATGAAAGAAGCAAATTATACTTCAACCACATTTCCAATAGTGTATTTTTCATAATAATTACTCTCCGTTACCAAAGTGCATTTTAACCAAATCTCTAGTCTTGAATACATATTTTTCACCATTTTCACCGAATTCAAACCGTTCATTAATTAGAATATATTCCTCTCTAGTTAGTTCACCTTTTTCTCCTTTTGCCTTTTTCTCGTCTATCTTCTCTTTTGCATAATCTAAAATTGCAGAAAAATATAGATTCGAACTATTTAAATACGGAGCCTCCAACCATTTTTGCATTCGTTGAATTCTACTAGTGAAAAATTGATAAGCAACCTTGCCATCTCTATTCTTCCCTGGAACCCTGAATACATACTCGGTTGGATTTATAGCCCTACCTCTATTAGTCTTTTCATATTCTCCATTATCATTCTTCTTAGTTTTTAATCCATTATTAGAAACATAGAAGGTCTGATTAATAACTCGTTTTAGCAAATCTAATGTGTAATCATCAACATTAATATATCTTTGCTCACCATTATTCTTAGTAAGCCATAATTCTTTATCTTTCCACTTAATGTCTTTTACTTTTAGATTTACAAATTCTTCAAGAGTATTACCTTTTTCTGTCCTTCCTCTAACACTTAAACTAGATAATTCTATGATTAATTTATCTTGATCATTTGCTAATCTCTTTTGAAATTCTCTAGATTCTGATAAAGGGATATAAGAACTGTTTTTTGCTTGATCGCTAACATAATCATCATAATCTGAAGGAAGAATAGTCATAAACCTGTTTTCATTGTGTCTAACCAAATTTTTAGAAATACAGAAGTCAACATAGGTCTTCAAAGGAGATAAAGCAGATTGAAACGTCCATTTATTCTTATTCTTAAATTGAATAGTTAGCATTTCATCACGATCTTCGATATTAAAATCGTAAATCTTTTTGTCAAGTTGTGCTTCAAATTCATCTGCTCTTTTGAGAACATAGGTGTAGAAACTTCTAGTAGACTTTAATTGCTTTTCTAGAAATTCCTTTTTTACTTCAGAATCAACCTCAAATACCACCTCTTCATTTTGCAACCCATTATTAACTTCATTAATAACCAATTAAAACACCCCTTATAAATAAATATTAGAAAAATTAAACTAATTTCTGAAAGAATTTATATAAATTGTTTCTGGTAGACTTTTTCATATCTGAATCTGATATTCCAATATCTTTCCAGAAAGAATTTTTAACACTAAAATCAATTTGATTAAGAATTTCTTCTAATAAATCTTCCCAATCTTTTACTTCATATAGTCTTTCAGATAAGGCAACATATCCTGCAAACATATTCTTATGATTGATATAACTTTCTTTCTTGGTAGCTTCAGAATGCTCTATGAACTCTTCTGCGTGCAATCCTATAACATAATCTACAACATTAGCAATATGCTTTGCTATCTTTTTTGCTTCAATTTTATTAGTTAGTTTATCCTTGTAACACTCTTCTATACTAGTTGCTAATGTTGATTTTTTTACCATACCACCATGTTCTAGTTCTTTATCACTGTCTTTGATATGCCCAGAAAATTCAGCGTTGTCAATATCTTTAATGTTGTCTACAACAATATTTCCAAGATTAGAAGTATCCATGTTGTCAACATGTTCCTGCTTCATTTTTTGTTGCTTGTTAATTTCAACCATATATTTTTGTGCTCTAACCTCGCTATAGTTTATCACAACTAACAACCAATTAAACTGCAAATCAGGATTAATAGCAAGGGCTAGGCTATTACCAACTTTTCTATGCATTCCGTCAACAAGGTTTTTAGTTCCTGAAACAATAGTCAAGTCTCCGTTTTTTTCATTATAGTGTATTTCATCTTCTCCATCTCGAAGAACATTTACTACTATAGTAGTTGGGAATTGATCGCCTGAAAGCAAACCATCTCTAATTTCTTTTGCGTTTTTCTTGTTTAAATGTATTTCTTTCATTCCAGATACATTAATAATTGGATCACGCTGAGTTTTAAAATTATAGATGAATTCATTTCCAGCATCTAATTCAGCAAAATGTTTTCCTGACATATACCCAGAATAAAATCCAGGAGCAATCAAATTCATTTTTGGAAAAACAATAGCCTCATCTTTTTCATCAACCTTTTTTTCAAATGTGTGGTTTAATAGACTTTCAATCTCAATTTCAGTAAAATAGTTTTCGAGAGTTATTTTAAATGACTCTTCTATTTCTCCCAAAGGTTCTTTATCATCTGCTTCTTTAAATGTCAATGCATTGTACATTGCACTAGTAAAAACAAATAATAATATCAAGTCTTTCCCTTCATCGATATCTAATGTTGATAATACTCTTTTCTCGTTTAAAATAGATAGTGCCAACCGACCACTCATATTCCTTTTGGAAAACTCATTTAAAATTATTTTTCTTACCTTGTCATTACTAGAATATTTAACGATCAATGGATTTAATTCTTGCATTAACTCAACTGATTTTTCTTTAAGCATTAAATATCTCTCCTTCACATTAAAATAATATTAATATCAGTATATCTAATTATTACTCTAATGTCAAGAAATTATACTTATTTTTATATGAGCCACACTTATCGATGCGACCAGTGTGGCTATGTTTCTATTAAGCACATAAATTTAGATTGCTTCTGGAATTAAACGATTTAAGATATTTGAATGCGTCTTTTCGTATATTACCATATTCTCTCCTTGAAATTCCCTATGTAGTTTAGTCATCTTACTTAAAATATTATATTCTAAATTGAATGTATTTGGTAATCTCATGATAGATTTTCTTCTGTTTAATTCTTGCAAGGCTAATTCAGCACTTTCTTTACTTATATAACCCTTGCACTCAGGAGAGAATGTTCTAAAAGATATGTATATGCAGGTATTCTTACCAGACTTGCCAATACTGTTTCTGTGAGCAAAGTTACCATCTTGATCTTTGATTACCCATAAATATTCCTCGTTGTTAGTTTCTAAATTCATATACTCACTTCTCCTTTAATTTTAATTTATGGTAATTTCTACAAATAATTTATAGATTCTTTTAATACCTCCTTGATAATATTATATCATCTATAAAAACACTATTCAAGGATTATCATAACAAAAATAGTACATACGTTCGACAAATTAGTCTAAAATGTTCGCCTATCTTTTAATGAATTATATGTATATCAAATATGATCTTTAAATCTTCAAAACTTAACCAAGTTTCTTTACACCAATCCAATGAAGATTTAATTTCTCCTTCATATCTATAATATACAGTATTAGATTTATTATTGGCTTGCTCTTCCCAAGTGGCCCATCTGCAATTGTTTGGTTCGTAATTACCATCATTTTCTATCCTATCAATAGTTAATTCATCACTATATCCATTATTTAATGCCCATTCATAAAATTTAGTCTTATCATTCAACCACTCATCACAAATAACAACCCCTTTCCCTCCATAATATTTATAGCTTTTTAAATTAGGATTATAACATCTTTGTTTCATTCCTGCATAAATTCTCATTATTCTTTTGTTCTTAAGTGTTTTTATTATTTTATAGTTAGATGCTCTTACCTTATAAACTCTTTTCTTTGGAAGTTTTAAATGTTTTTCTATTTTAGGTTTAACTATTTTATCTTTAGGAGGTTTTAATATTTTATCATGCTTTATTTTTATAATTTTCTTTGGAGGAGATTTACCAAGTAAGCATCCACAACTTCTCGATGTCCCAAAATACAATGCCCTTTCTGCTATGTGTTTAATTGTTCCATATTCACAATTGCATCGGCATTTCCAATATCTATCATCTTTCTTGTTTGTCCTATTTGATAACTCTACAATAGTCCAATTATTAAATACTAATCCAGTTAAATCTTTGTAAGTTTCCAATTCGTAATAAATATCCTTTCTATTTTTTATTTATTTCTTATAGTGAATTATTAAATTCACATATAATATCACCTCCTTTCCCATGTGTTTTTGCATTTAATCAATAAACATTATCATAATTTACTACACTAGGCTTCCTCTCTTTGCATATCAAATAATTAACAAACATTAATACCAAAGTTATCACTATTATTGGGAAAGATATTATCATAGCAATAATTGTCAACTGATCAATGAATTGTAAATTGATAATAATGATATTATTTTGCATTGATTTAATAATATAAGAATCTGCATAAATTCTAGCCAATATTATCAATAAAAAACTAAATACAAAGAATTTATTCTTAAATACGATCTTGAATAGATCAATTTGAACTGTATTATTTCTTTTCATTATTACAAATGAGATTACACATAAATACAATACTCTTGCAGGGAATCCTAGTAAGAAATTATATAGAACGTTATTATTAAAAAATTCAATTGGTTTGCCTAATAATGATGAGATAATTGGACAATATGAATATTCTACTACTCCTACGATTACAAAACCTGCAATTGTGAATATTGCTGTTTTTAGTATTAATGAAAAATTTATGTCATAACTGTTGTTTATAACTATAAATTCCATGAGGAGTATCATAATAATCATAGTTGAAATCATCATATTTTGCTTAGGAACTATAATTATGTATCTTAGTATATTTATCATGATTGATACGGGAAGTGCGGCTAGTGCAATCCATTTTAGACTACGATCCCACATTCTAATATCTAGGAGATTATTTATTTTCAGAAAAATTAAAGCTATTATTGCAATGAACGCTTCTTCTGGGAGAGATGTGAAGATTGTATTTAGGACAATGTGAGTGAGGGATAGTGTTTGCATATGGGTGCTCCTTTTTATTTTATTTTGAATCTAACTTTGAGTATACGATTTGCCCTATTTTACATACGCTGAATAATTCCAATAATAATCCGAAACAACTAGAAATTACAATTATTTTTAGGTTAAAGAATAGGGAGATGGTCATTATAATTGTCCATATAAATAGATAATATGATGACCATCGTTTAAATTTTTTGATTTTAAATTCTTCCACAATTGGTTTATTGGGTGTGTCCCTTGGGATATATCTAATAATTATATATAAGGTTGTTAAGATACAAAAGAATAGTAGAGAATAGATATTTTGGATAGACCAACATTGGGATATATACTTAACTATTAATGCTGATCCGATAAATTGAATTAATGATATTACAGTGCATTTATTGTATGTCTTAAAATGTGCTCCTCCTGCTATTGGCCTTAAAGACATAAAAGTTAAAACTACTGTAATAACAGATGTAAAAACTCCTAAAATTAATGAAATGATAACTAATAACAATCCTTTGAATACTGCACCCACGGGAAACATGAATGCAAGATTGTAAACACCAATCAAATCTTCCGTAGTTTGTATTTTTTTAATATCAAACATGTTTAAAAGTTGTGGGAATATCTTTATTGCCCAACTCCAAGCGTATTCAATTTGATCTAATGGTACTTTCTTTACCATTTTATGAGCTAAATAATTTGATATACTTTGAATTAAATTCATTTAAACTCCTTTCAATTAGGCAAAAGCTGTTTGCCTCCCTGTATTATAATTATTTTGATATTGAATAGTTCTCTGTGTTCCCTTATTTAAATTCATTAAAGCTTCAATTGCAACTGTTTCAGGAACATTCAAGTCAATTACTCCATCAGCCTTGGCTACTGCAACAGAAATACGTAGTAGTAATTCTGGAGAACATTGTGCGATTTTTTCTACTACTCCTGAACCAGATAATAATCTTCTTTTACTAATTGTATCTTCTAGTTCACAACAAATAATAGAATCACATCTCAAACCAGGATATTCCTTACTGCTAATTTCTATATGTGTAGGCATTTTTGACTTACTGCGAGAAGTGATACTTAAAACTTTTGTGTTGCTACTTCGCGCATTTCCTACTGGGTTCTGAATGATACAAATAGGGCGATGACCATTTACCTCTGAATCAATTCCTCTATCTGAAAAATTGCAAAAATAAATGCCCCCTCTTTGAATTTGAATATTTTTTATTTGTTCTAAATCATTGTTAGTATAATTTGAAAATCCACACGCCAAAGTTAAATCTTTAAACGATACCCTGTTTTGAGAATTATCAGAAACAACTTTAAGAAATGTTATATCTGGGTATGTAGACATTTTAGCCCTAATTATACCTTCCATATAATCTCCACTAACCTTACAATCAGCAGCAAAATTATCAATCGATCTATTGCCTTTTGCAAGTGTGACGTAATTGGCAAGTTTTTTGAAATCCTTTTTAGTATTTTCCTCGGTATTTGATTTTCTAGTAATTAATTTGTTGAACATAATAATGCACATCCTTTTTAATTTTTAATAAGATATTTTTAATAAGATATTTTTAATATTCTGTATTTACTAATATAATTATATCTTACAATGGATGTATATGTCAACATATATTTAATGTTTAATCATTACATTATTTTATGATTATAGGAGAAGACCGAAGCCTTCTCCTATATGTATTAGATTATTCAAAGCATTTTAGGGTTTCAGGTTGATAGCTCCATAATGCGGAAGCCATAACTAAGGAGCATACTGTAGCAATTGTGATAAGACATCCTGCAAGAATAGTATATTTGTTTTTCATTAAAATTCACCTCCTTTCTCGTCAATAATATCTACATCATCCATTACGATATCTTGTATAGCAAGATTTTCGTATGTCTGTTGTATACGTTTTTCAACTTTTAGGATATAATTAACAATTAATAATATCCATGTTACGATAACCGTTGGAACAATAAACATCATAATTACTATAATCAATTGTTCTAAAAATGATAAGTTTATTAAAATTAAATTTATTCCTATAAGTTTGATCATATACATAGTTGTAATAGTTATACATATTAATATACTTATCATTGACCATTTTAAAAAGTTGTTTTTTAGAATTATATCAAATAAATTAATTTTTATATCGTCTCTCTTTTTAACAAGTAAGTATACCAATATAGAATATTCAATTGCTCTAGCTGGTAATGCACATAAGAAATTATAAATAAAATGTGAGTTTATGTATAAGATAGTAGTTTTTGTAAGAGATAATATTAATGGATAATAACTTTCTAACATTGAAATAATGGCAAATCCTAATGCCGTATAAAATAATGTCTTGAAATATTTTGTTTTTTCTTGAAGTAAATTATTGTTTTTAATAACAACTAATATTAATAGATACAATACTATCATACCAGTTATTTGACTGAGTGATTTTGAAATATTTATTAATCTTGCAAAACTAATTATAAAAGACATTCCAATTGATGGTAAAGCAATCCATTTTATATTGTCTTTCCACATCCGAAGATCTAGTAAATCATCTCTACCTATAAATATTAATGTTATTGCTACTACAAACAATTCTTCTGGTAAACTTACTAAAAACATGTTCAACAAGGCATTAATTACACTTGTACTTTGCATATGCATCTACTCCCTATTTTTTTATTATTTATCTTAGAATAATTATACCATATGCAAAGTTTATAAGTCAAGAAATAAATATTATTTATTTATTTACGATATGTATTTCATTAGATGCTTTTATACAATTATATATTATTATAAATACAAATGATCTTATTACTATGTCTCCTGGGCTAACTACACACCATCCTAAATCCCATGTGTCGCAAAGCGGTATCATTTTTGTAAATTCATTTCCCATAACATGAAAATCACCATATTTTAATGCCTCTACAAACATATCATGTTTGGCATATCCGGTTGCCCAAGAGTTAGAAAAAAATACTGGCATCTTACCTGAATTCGCTTTTATCGCTATCGTATTTAATATACTACCAAACCATACAAGAGGTATTGAACAGAAAAATATTTTCATTTTATTGTAGTGCACCGATAATATTAAAAAACAACTTAAATATGTAGCTTTAAAAACATTGGCATATTTAACTAAGGAATAATCACCCTGCCATATCATAGATTCAAGATAAATATATAATAGCACCATGAATACAACAGGGTAAATGCTCCAATATTTAAAGATAGGTAATAATTTATATTTACCATTAATTTTTGCCCATGCAAAAGCAAAACAAACTGTTTCAATCATTTAATATATTTATCTCTCCTTCTTAATTATATTTAACCATAAGCAACATTATTTCTATTCACAAGATTAACTAATCCCAAATGAATAGCCAAACAAAAGTTAATCTTATTCATTACTTTTTCATTGCAAAATCCTATACGTTCTTTAAAAGCATCTTTGGGAATTGGCATAATTTGTTCACATAATACAGTAGACCTCTTTACTATTCCACAATCCGTGTCAATTTCTGTGTGAGTAGGGAGGGATGGTTTCTTACGAGTTGTAAGAGGAACATAATGTAAAATTGGACTGTGTAGATTTGCTAAATTGTTACTACACAGCACAACTGGCCTAATACCTCCACCTTGAATTGAATTACCTGTAAATGGAAGATCAACTAACCATATCTCTCCCCGATTAAATTGTTGTTGCAACATAATTTAAAGCACTTCCTTTTTTTAAATTTCTTAATTTTATTTCTCTCTTTATAACATATCCAAACATTGCTTGGCATATACGCTCCATGCAGAAACTTTATTTCTGTCTTACAATTCATCTCTTCAAAACCTCCTTCTATTAATACTATACAATATTCGACTAATATAGTCAATTTCATTGCTATTTCATTTATATGTTATTATTATGTCATTTATTATTCCAATTCATTAAACGCCATCACAGCAACCTCTAATTGCTCCCTACTAGGTTCCTTAGTAACTACATATCTTTGTAAGAAGTTTCCCGTGCGATTTATTAATTTTGCTACTTTGTTTTCCTTATTTCTCATTATCTCATAATTAATTCCCCAACCAAATATAAAACAAAAAGAACTTACTAAAGGAAATAATAAAATTGAAATAATCATTAAGCCTACAAATAGATTTGTTTCACAATTAACATTAACACAACTTTCTCCCATGGATGTATCAATTGAAACACAACCATTTTTATCATAATCGTTAGCTACTTTGTGTTCAGCACCATAATAATGCGCAAGTTTAGTGAATTTTTGTAATAATACCATTGCAATTAATATTACAAGATATGGTTTATAATTAGTTACAGAATTATTGCTCGGCATAATTTTAAATAAAAATTACTTAAAACAATACATGATAACAAATATAATAATCCAAATCTATTCATAAACATTTTTAAAACAAACCAATAAGCTCTTAGAAAAGGTATTTTTGAAAAATAATCATCTAATATGTTTTGTCCGTTTTGTATAATAATTTTTGTTACCACAATATCATTATTATCTTTTCTCAATGCTGTTACTCTATGTGTTCTTGATTCAAATGTGACACTATTTAAACCTGCTCTTCCATTTCTTATTTCCATTATTAATTTACCTACCTTTCAAATATAGGCACATTATATCACAGTATATGCAAATATAATCAAAAGATACATCCATACTCCATTGGTGGAATCTTCAACCATTCCCACTTCATGATTCTTCTCACAATAGCAATAAACAAAACAATCATTAATCCAGAAAGTAAGAACAATAAAGATCCTACGCCTAAAGTTAACAAAGTCCTTAATAATCCAAATGCTTTCATTTCTTCTAGTATACTTAATCCAAAAGTCCAAGACCCAATCATTAATATTGAAAATGCAACTATTAAAAGAATTCCACCAAATATCCATGATATAACTCTTCCCCATAATGAAATTTTAGTTTCTAATTCTGGTTTAAATTCAATAATATCATCATCCATGATTATTTTCCTCTTCCTCATAAAATACTGGATGAGCAATTATTGAATCGACTAACACAATCCCCATCCACCAATACATTCCTAAATTACTTTTAGGTAATCCAACTATAGATAAAGGTATTATTACTATCATTTGAATTAAAACAAACTTACTCCAATATCCTTTAATTTTATACATTTAACACTTCTTTCTTGGTTTAGATTTCAAATATTCAACATCTTTACAAGCATAAAACAAATCTTTATTCTCAATACTACAGTCGATACAAGACCCAACATCACTTTCAGGTTTACCAAACTTTTTACATTGATTAATATAATAATCCGAATCTACAGGTTGTGAACAAATTACATTCCCACAATTATGATCATTGCATTTATTAGGCGTATCCCTTTTGCAACCATATTGTACTCTTGAACAATAGAAACATTGACATGTAAAAGCGTAACAATTCATTTATTTTCCTCCATATATTTAATTATTTGCTCTCTATCCCTCTTTTTATCTTCAGCAGTCATGGGCATAATACCATTCCAACTACAATTATTAGCAACGACTTTTCTAAACAATCTCCATTCTCCCACTTAGAACAATACAAACATTTGTGCAAATAATTTTCAAAACTTATTAGTTCTATATCTTGTG
>C687J13896_1001439_pt1 | contig 12693 bp, 16 predicted proteins | sample RifGroE2_FD_13896 | JGI IMG/M metagenome (IMG submission 13896)
GGCGGCATCGGCGCCTTTGCGGCCGACGGCAATAACCTCAATTTTTTCGGGACTGGTTTCTTTGATCGCCAGCATGGCTTTTTTGACCATGTTAGTATTAAAACCAGCGGCCAAACCGCGATCAGAAGTCAAAAGAATTAACAAGGTTTTGCCACTTTGATGATCTTTTTTTAACAAAGGGTGTAACGAAACATCAACCACCCGACCAATAGCCGAAACCGTATCCCAAGCCAGCCGAGCAAAAGGTCGGGACATTAAAACCGAGCTCACTGCTTTGCGCATTTTGCTGGCCGAAACCAGTTCCATGGCTTTAGTGATCTTACTCGTGTTTTTAACCGACTTAATTCGTCGGCGAATGGCGCGGGTGCTTAGGGCCATAGGATTTTTGTAGAAAACATAGAATCGCTGTGCCTGCAGAAGACGTAGATCTACGATTTCTACGACTTCTACGCTCTACGCTCTACGCTTTCTACATTTTCTACTTACCAAATATTTCTTTAAACTCCGAGATCGCTAACTTCAAACCTTCGGTAGTGGTGTCTGATAAATCTTTTTCCATTTTGATGGTTTCTAGGAGGCCACTTTTTTCGGCTTTCATGAAGGTGTGAAAACCGATTTCCCAGGCTTGAATTTTTTCCACAGGTACATCATCGATTAAACCGTTGGTGACCGCAAAAAGGATGGCGACTTGGTTTTCGATGGCCATTGGCTGGTACTGAGGCTGCTTGGAAACTTCAACCGCGCGGCGGCCGCGTTCGATTTGTTTTTTAGTGCCTTCGTCGAGGTCGGTGGCGAATTGAGCAAAAGCTTCGAGTTCGCGGAACTGAGCCAGGTCTAGACGAAGTTTGCCGGAAACTTTTTTCATGGCTTTGGTTTGGGCGGCCGAACCGACACGAGAAACCGAAATACCAATGTTCAAAGCTGGGCGAATACCGCGGTAGAACAAATCGGTTTCCAAGAAAATCTGACCGTCGGTAATCGAAATGACGTTGGTTGGAATGTAAGCAGAAACGTCGCCGGCTTGAGTTTCGATAATTGGTAAAGCAGTGAGTGAGCCACCACCGTTCTTTTCGTCTAAACGAGCAGCACGTTCGAGCAAACGAGAGTGGAGATAAAAAACATCGCCAGGATAAGCTTCACGACCAGGTGGACGGCGGAGCAAAAGAGAAATTTCACGATAGGCCCAGGCGTGTTTCGAAAGGTCGTCATAAATAACCAAAACATCTTCGCCTTTGGCCATAAAATATTCGCCGATGGCGCAACCGGAATATGGAGCGATAAAAGACATTGGGGCTGGATCAGAAGCGCCGGCCAAAACAATAGTCGTGTATTCCATGGCCCCGGCTTCTTCCAAGCGAGCGACAATTTTGGCAATTTTGGATTCTTTTTGACCAATGGCCACGTAAATACATTTCACGTTTTCGCCCTTTTGATTCAAAATTGTATCAATGGCCAAAGCAGTTTTTCCGACCTGACGATCGCCAATAATAAGTTCGCGCTGACCACGGCCGATTGGGATCATTGAGTCGATACATTTGATACCGGTGTGCAACGGAACGGTCACTGATTTTCGGCTCATAACACCCGGAGCGATTTTTTCGATTGGCTGAAAAGTTTCGGCTTTGATTTCGCCCTTGCCATCCAAAGGATTGCCAAGCGGATCGACCACGCGGCCAATTACCGCCTCGGAAACCGGAATGGACAAAATACGGCCGGTGGATTTGACTGTGTCGCCTTCTTTAATGTTAGCTGAACTACCCAAAACCACGGCACCAACAGTTTCTTCTTCTAAGTTTAAAGCCAAACCATAAACACCGCCAGGAAAAAGCAACATTTCTGAGGCCTGACATTCGGAGAGTCCGCTCATACGAGCCACGCCGTCACCAAAAGAAATAACCGTACCGACTTTTTCTTCTTTGGCTTCGGTCTTAAAAGATTCGACCTGCTTTTTTAATGCTGAAATAATGTCGTTTTTTGATGTCATAATAGTTGAGGTTAGGGTTGAGGAGGTTAAGGGGGGTAAAGAGTGGTTAGGGGAGGTTTATTTTAAGAGGGAGATTTTTAGAGACTTCAGAGCGCCGGAAATTGAGCCGTCGACAATACGATCATCAATTCGGACAACCGCGCCACCAATTAATTCTGAATCAACTTTTTCGATTATCTCGGCGCCATTGGTTAAATTTTCCAAGTTTTTTCTGGCATTTTCTGAAAGCGGATGGGCTGAGGTAATGGTGACACTCGAAATTCCGTATTTTTCGCGCCAAACGTTATCAATACTACGAACAATATTTCGCCAGTGCGACATTAATCCTTGTTCGGCCAAATAAGACACAAAATCCGAAGCGGTTTTTTCCATTTCTTTGGCAGTCTTCCCTTCCATGACTTCAACAAAGGCTCGGGCGAATTTTTTGGTGTCGATTTTGGACATAATTTCGAGATCGTCCTCTGTTTGTCATTGTGAGGAGTTTAATTCGTTGTGCGACAAAGCAATCTTTCGAGTTCTTTTTAGACTGCTTCGCGAAGCGCTCGCAATGACGGTTTGAAATTAGGTTAATTTCCCAATCGCCTCTTCGGTCATTTTTTTTGAAACGTTTTCGCTGACCGATTCTTTTAAAATTTGTTCGGCGGCTTTAACGGCGATTTCAGCGATTTCTTTTTTGGCTTCTTTAATCATGGCGTCTTTTTCACGAACCAATTGTTCTTTTCCGGCTTTGACAACACTTTCTACTTGGTTCTTGGCCTCGGCCAAAATTTCATTTTTCTTGGTTTCACCTAAGGCCTGAGCTTCTTCAATACGGTGCGAGGCCTCGGCTTTNGCTGTGGTAATAACACTGGCNCGTTCGGCTTCGAGTTTGACCACGCGTTCTTCGACATCTTTGGCATCTTTTATACTCTTCTCGACAATCTCGGCTCGCTTGTCGAGCATTTTGACGATTGGCCCGTAAACCCATTTCCAAAAAACCAAAAGCACGATCGCAAAGTGAATAAACTGGGCAATAAACATTTTTAAATTGATACCAAGAGCCGCAATTCCGCCAGTCTCTTCGACGGCGTTTGCAACTTCGTGAACGGCTTGAGCTTCTACGGACATAGTTTGGGTTGGGGGATTAGATTTTGAGGCATTAGGGGCGCTAAGACGTTAAGGTTTTTTTCACCCGAGCCCTCATGCCTTAATGCCCTAAATTTGAATCCCTCTAAAAAACTGTTTTTAATCACTAAACTCCAAGCAACCAGAGAACTGATTGCCTGTGCGTTTGTTGATTACAAAACGAATTGGATGATCAGAGCAACGACCAAGGAATAAATGGCAATGGCTTCGGCGAAGGCCATACCAAGAAGCATTGGAACCAGCAACTTACCGGCAGCCTCGGGATTGCGACCAATGCCTTCCATGGCTTTGGAACCAATAAGACCGATTGACAAAGCCGGGGCAAAACCACCAATAGCGATGGCCAAAGCCGAAGCGAGCAATTTGAGCATTTCTGCGTCCATAGTTTTATTTAGTTAATTCTTAATTAAGTTTTGGAGTCGTGAAATCATGAAGTTGTAGGGTGAAGAAATTTAAAGATTTTTCCTTCACTACATCACTCCACGACTCCATCACTCCACGACTCAATGACCCTCCCCGTGCGCGTCTGACATTGATTTCATAAAAACCAAAGTTAGCATGGCAAAAACCGTGGCCTGAATAATGCCGACCAAAAGTTCTAGAAACATAAACGGCAGAGGGATGACGAAAGAAACCAAACTGTAAATAACTGTCAACAAAACTTCACCGGCAAAAATATTTCCGAATAATCGAAGTGAAAGCGACATTACTTTAGCAAATTCACTGATAATTTCAAGTAGGCCAACACAGAATTCCACAACAGCCACAACCACGGCCATTGGGCCGTGCTTAATAGCCAAGAAAATCCCCCGGATATTAATAAACTTACTTATGTAGGCAACAAACCCCAGACCCAGCAAACCAAAAACATGCGAAGCTAACACGGCAAAAATAGCAATAGCCAGAGTAAAATTCAAATCACTGGTAGCCGGACGAAACAAAGGGATTAGTTCAGCTTCGCCATGATGCATTTGCCAAACACCGATTGAACCGACACCAGGCAGTAATCCCATCCAATTCGAGACCAAGACAAACAAAAACAACGAAGCACAAATCGGAAAAAACTTTCGAGTACGTTCACGGTCGCCGACAATTTCCTCGGCCTTTTCTAAAAGCATCTCGACAATATATTCAATAAAATTCATGAAACCACGCGGAGTCAAACTGGTATTTTTACGAACAATCAAACCAACAATCAAAAACAAAACAATACCGACCCAGGCGTTAATCATGGAGTTGGTAATTGGCAAACTGGCAATGTGAAAAATTGGTTCGGCGGCAACAGAGATCATAAGATGGAAAGTTCCAAGTTGGTTTTTTCTTTTAAGAATTTTTTCCTTCTTGGAGCTTGGCACTTGGAACTTGGAGCTTATTTGTCGATATCTTCGAATTGTTTGGCGTAAATCGAGGCTTTCTTTTTGATAACCAGATAGGTGGCAATTAAAGCCGCGGTTAAGCCCAAAATTAAAAACCACGGTGTGGTTTCGAGCTTTTTATCTAACCAAATGCCAACAAAAGTCGCAACCACTGCCGGAACAGCAATAGTTACGCCAAAATCGCCCAAAATGTGCATAGCAAAACGATAATACACGGCATCGCTGACGGTTTTTTTTGTGGGTTTGACCTCGGGTTCTTCCATAAAAAGCGCCTTTAGTATAGCCGAGACTCAAGTTTTTGGCAATGGTCAGTTGATTTTTGTGGGGATATGTTGGAACGATTGAAGAGACAAAAATGGTTTGAAGAAACAAAAAGGTGAAAAATTTAAAAAACAAACCGGCAAAACTGACTTTCTGATACCTTTCAAAAAAAAATAACCCCAGTCGAGATTAACTACGATTGCCTAAAAAATCTCATCACCGCGGTCAATACACCAATCAACAAATTTAGATATTCAAAGGCCGCAAAAAAAATTCCTTGCAAAACCCTCAACACCAACTTCACTTGGTACTTGGTCTAGTTGACCAAGTGAATTTGACAAAGACTCACCACTATCAACATCAATGGACATATTCAAGATAGTTTTGTTCGTGAAGCCAAACTCAAATTTACAGCTCTCGGCCTCGAACTCAGCAGTGTCTTTCGAACCAAAATCTTCGTCTGACTGGCGTCGTAACTACCACCCGATCATCTCAAATCAAAAAAACAAACTTCTTGTATCTCTAATTTAAAAATTTTTTTACTTTCCAACAATCTCCAACAATGTCCTCACCCCAAATCCGGTTCCACCATATTTTGTGTAAATATTCAACGGCTTTTCGGCAAAGGCCGGACCGGCGATGTCGAGGTGTGCCCAAGGGACTTCACCGACAAATTCTTGAAGGAAGAGACCGGCGGTTAGTGTGCCGCCATATTTGCCGCCGATATTTTTGAGATCGGCAATTTCGGATTTTAAAAGTTGTTTGTAATTTTTCTCAAGCGGCAGTTCCCAAAGTTTTTCACCAGCAATTTTTGCGGCTGACAAAATTTCTTGGGCCAGCTCTGAACGATTAGACATAACTCCAGCAATCTCTTCGCCAAGTGCGATCATGCAGGCACCAGTCAAGGTAGCGACGTCGATCATAAAATCCGGTTTTTGGCGTTTGGCAAAAGTCAGGGTGTCGGCCAAAGTCAAACGACCCTCGGCATCGGTATTCAAAACCTCGATAGTTTTTTTGTTCATGACTTTAATAACATCGCCTGGAACCAAAGCTCTACCCGAAGGCATATTTTCACAAGCCGCAAAAATTCCATGAACTTCATGTTTGATTCCGAGTTCGGCCAAGGCCGAAAAAACACCGATGACCGCGGCCGCGCCAGCCATATCACACTTCATGTTAACCAGGTGCTCGGAAGACTTAAGCGAGATGCCGCCGGAGTCATAAGTCAAAGCCTTGCCAACCAGAGCAATTTTCTTTTTAGTTTTTTTCTTGGGCAAATAAACCAGGTGCACCATAAATGGCGAATAATCCGAACCGCGAGCCACAGACAGAATTCCGCCGGCACCCATTCGTTGTAAAGCGGCGCGATCGTAGATTTTTATGCGCAGGGCACCACGATTGTCGGCTACGACTTTTTTGGCGGCATCGACCAAATCCGCTGGACGCATGTACGAAGCCGGTTCGTTAACCAAATCGCGAGCCAAAATTGTTGCTCGAGAATAAATCTCGCCGAGCTCGATTCCCTTCTTGGCTTCGCGGACATGAACCGGGTTATGAGAAACGATTTCAAAAACTTCCAGCTCTTGTTTTTTCTTTTTTTCGCTTTTGTGTTTGGAATATTCGTAAGTCGCCAAAGCCGTGCCTTCGGCAATGGCTTTGGCGCAAATCTTGGCCGGCAATTTTCCGTTTCCGGCGCCGTGCAAAATCGAGATCAAGTGTTTGATTTGAAGTCTCTTGGCTTCACTGGCACTAACCGCGGCGGCTTGACGAACAATTTCTTCGGAAAATTCTTCAGGCTTTCCGAGGCCAACCAGTAAAACTTTTTTACAACCGCAAAAATCGTGCGGTCGAATTAAAAGACTGGAGCCCGGGGTGGCTTCGAACTTTTCTTCTTTTATAATTTCGGACAATAAGCCGTTGAGAGCTTTATCAACATCGCCAGAGGCGCCTTGGAGTTCTTTGGTTCCTTCGAATAAATTAAGGACCAAGAGATCAGCCTCGGCTTTGACTAATTCACCTTTTCTGATAGAAAATTGCATATATTTTGACTGTAGCAGAAAAAATGAGTTTTTGGAAGAATAATAAGGAGAGAAAGAAGAAAGAGAAAAATGGAAATATTTTAGGAAAAGACGAAAAATATCAAAAACACGTACGATCGCATCTATTTTGATATTTTTTTATTTTTACTAAGTTTTTTTAAAAAATTCCTCTCTTATATCAAAATAGATGCGATCGTTAGTTATCTTGATATAATCTCTTTCCATTCCCTATTCACACCACAACCCTTAGGAATCCCATCCTCGCAAATCACATACACCCTTACCCATTTCTCAATCTCCCAAATTTTAAATAATCTTTTTAAAATTTCCGTCATATCAAAAGGTGAAATCCAAACACTCTTTTGAAGTGGAAAAAAACAATTTTCTTTTAAAAACCATCTGACTAAATTTCTAAGCGCGGAAAATTTCTCTGGAATATCAAACACTACCAAACAAATAAAACCTTTAGGCAGCTCCTCTGCCAAAACCAATTCTAATTTCAAAAATTCAATCACTCCTAATTTGGTCAATTTAGCCTTGATTAAATCCTCGTCTCTTTTTACCTCCAACATCTTCTTCAAAACCAATCTAGACAAGGCCAAAGAAAATCTTTGTCGAGATCTAGCTGGTCCACTGGCTTTTAACCCCACCCAAACACCATCTCCGCCACCCCTGCCAACAAAACTCAAAAGTCGAGCCTGTTCGGAAAATTGTTTCAAGGTTTTAAACCGAAAAACTTTTTTCTTCATACCAGCAATTCATAAACCACCGGCACGGTCATGATCACGTAAATTATCAAACTAACCAAAAGAAACAAAAAAACATTCAGGCGGTGATGCGAACAATCTTTGTCTTTATAAAAAACCGCGATCGTTCCCAGGCTGAAAAAAAAGACCACCAAGCCAAACAAATACAACCCGCAAATTATTCCGAGCCCGGATGCCAAATCAAAATAAACCGTCAAATCGGGATAACGGCCAATTAACAAATTGACTATCCACAAGGCATGTAAAGAAATAGCTGCCGATAAAACCGCGGCTAAGGACAAGGATTCATGAATTCTACGGCGAGTAAAAAACCACATAGAAAAAAATTTAGAAAAGAGATTCCCCAAAAGAAAGGAGAAATAAAACAAACGAAGAAACCATCAGTAGAGAAAAACAGCGACGATATTCCCGGGCGTGATGGTCGGAGATCTTATCGTGATAAACCAAAAGAATTACGATGGCCGTGGCCAAAAGAAACGGTATTGGTAACAAAACCAACCAACGATGAGTAATAAAAACTACCGACCAAAGCAAGTACTGCTCGGTTACCAAATGTGAAAGAGGGAAGAAAATCTCTGCCAAAAGTTTCCAAACAAAAGTTGCCTCGAGTAAAAACAAAAGCCAAACAATCAATTTATGCTGAGGTTTTTTTCTGAGCCAGAAAGTAAAAACCGCCAAAGCACCAAAAATAAAGAAAATCAAAAAATCCGGACTCAAAAAATTTATGGCAAAAAACAAATTGGTAGAAAACATACGTCCCTATTATAGCAGATTGTTATTTTTTCGACGATTTATCAAACTAAACCAGCCTTGGTAATTACCAACTTTTCTGATAAATTAAGGTTCCGCCTAAAAAAGGATAAAAAAAACGACCTTTCCTTCGTCTATGGAAATCAACGCCACGATTTGACGAATCACCAAACGGAAAAATATGGAAGAGACCACACGGGTGATCATTGAGTTTGGGATGGCCTTAATTATTAAGAGCGACTTCTTCTTCGAAAAGTGGCGGGTCGTTTGTGGGGTATGCCAACGAATTTGACGGCGTCCGCATAGACCAAAAAAAAACAAAGGGCGACGTACCGGCAAAAAATTCTTTGGAACAGAACCTAAGTGTGTTGATCTCTACGTAATCTGGTTGGTAAAGGGTTGCTCAGGTTCTGTCACTCCTGGACTTATGACATATTGGGTCAAATATCAGCGCCTAGATTCTCTATTTGTTTCGATCCCGAAAGCGGAAGGTTGATATATGTCGCCGAAAACCAACTCGTCGAAGCCTTCTGTTGGGGTCCGCTCACCATCAAAAAATGGCTAATCAACCTTATCTTCTGCCGACCACCAAAACGCGAGGACTCTATCACTATTTTACTTAAGATAAGCGCTCGCAAACATCTTGAGCCGCAACTTTAATGGCCGGCTCTTTTTTTAAACGTCTAAAATTTTTGATAAAAACCCAATATTTTATGGAAATAACCGGGCTGGCCATTGACAAAAAAGCCGGTTTGTGCTATACTATAACCAGTTATCCCATGTTAGGCGCAACAAAAAGGTCGTTCGCTTCAACCAAGATACTACAAACGTCCCGCCACGGGAAACCACGGCGAACGATCTAATTCACGAAGCTTCCAATCAACCAATTATGGACAACTTCAATAGAGGTCCACGCCAGATGATCGACGTCTCGGCTTTGAACCTTACCTGCACCGATTGCGGAACTGCAATTACCGAATTGCCGTTTCAGCCTACCGTCAAAGAAGATGGTACCTACGGCCGTATTTACTGCCGCGAGTGCAATCGCAAGCGCAAGCCTCGCTTTTAAGTGAGCAAACAAAAAGACCACGGATTTCCGTGGCCTTTTTGTTTTATTTGGCTTTGACCAAACGAATGGCCTTGGCTTTGCGAATTTTTTTAGCGTTAACTTTGCGGTCCGCCTTCCATTTGGTGCGGACTTTTTTTCTCATGCCCATACTAATTGAAGATTATAAATTTTAAATTCCAAATTCCCACAAGGAATTAAGCGTTATTAGAGTACCGTTTTTTGTGTTTCTTGTCAATGTTTTGTGGGGAGGCTTGAAAGGTTGGAGGGGCTAGAAAGGCTTAAGAGGCTTTGGGCACTGATAATAAGACTTGACACAAATGCGACTCTTGTCGCATAATGTAAGGGCTATGATTCAAGAAAAAATCCGCGAACGTGGCTTAAAACAAACTTCGGCTCGAGAAAAAATCTTGGAGTTATTTTTGGAAAAACGAGCCTGGACAGCCGGACAAATCAATCAACGTCTGTGTGGAGTTAATCGAGCCACGGTTTTTCGCAATCTCCGAACTTTTGAAAAAAATGAAGTTATTCAAGCGATTCACTCTCACGAGAGCGAAACCGCTTATGAATTAGCCGGCCGGACGCATCATGCCCATTGTGTTTGTCCAAAATGCAAAACTATCTGCTGTGTTCCCTGCCCTCTTAAAAACATCAAAAAAAATCATAACTTAGAATTCTTTAATCTCTGCGAATTATGCAACAAATAAATCACCTACGGTCACTAATATTTTTTATCGTCCTTTTATTAATCTCGGGATCTCTAGTGACGGCAATTTTTGTTCTGCCAAAAACCCAAAAAGACCCTGCTGACGAAATCAAGGTCGCAGCTACCATTTTTCCTCTCTACGATATTGTTAAAAACATCGCCGGCGATCAAATTGAGGTTGTTTTGATTTTACCGGCCGGCGCCAGTCCGCATTCTTTTGAACCTTCACCTTCTTTGGCCCTAAAACTCCAAGGCACCCAAGCCGTTTACCAAATCGGCCGCAACCTCGACGACTGGGCGGCGCCGCTGGCCGAAAACGCCGGAGCAGAAGTTATTACGGTTGATCAGGGTATTGCCACCATGCCTTCGCACGACGAAGACGAGGGCGATGCGGTTGACCCACACTATTGGTTGACGGTTCACAACGCTAAAATTATCGCCGAAAACATCGCCGCTGATCTTTCGATTCGTTTCCCCGATCAAGCCGAAACTTTTACCACCAATCTTGTGAACTACTCGACCAAACTTGATGAACTCGACAGCGAGATTCGCACCGAGCTAAAAGATCTCCCCAACAAAAACATCGTCACTTTTCACGACGCGTGGTATTATTTTAGTGACGAGTATGGTTTAAACATCGCCGGAACTTTTGAACCAACTGCCGGCCGTGAACCAACTGCACAATATTTAATCGACTTGATTTCCGAAATTCAAAACCACGGTGTGACCACGGTTTATTACGAACCGCAAATGAGCGTCAACAGCGTCAAAAATTTCGCCGCCGATTACAACATCGAACTTCGAATTCTTGATCCGGTTGGCGGACAAGCACCTTACGACTCTTATATTAATCTAATAAAAACCAATGTCTCCACACTCCAAAACAACAAATAATTCGCAGTCGGCGATATTTGTCGAAAACTTATCGGTTAATTACGGTGACAAAAAAGTTGTTGACAATGTTTCTTTTTCCATCGATCCAGGAACTGTCACGGCCATCGTCGGTCCAAACGGTTCCGGTAAAACAACTTTACTTAAGGCTGTACTTGGATTACTGCCAATCGAAGGTCAGGTCTCAATCCTCGGTGCGCCTTTACATAAAGTCCGCCACAGTGTCGGCTACGTGCCGCAGCGTTTTACTTTTGATCGCGACTTCCCGATTATCGTGGAAGAATTTTTACGCCTGTCTCTCGGCCGCCAATGTTCGGCTCATCGAATTGTGACTTCAATAAAAGAAGTCGGTTTGACTCCCTTGGTATTGGAAAGAAAAATTGGCAGTTTATCCGGTGGCCAACTTCAGCGAGTTTTAATCGCCCAAGCCTTGCTTCACGATCCCGCGGTTTTATTTTTAGATGAACCCATGGCCGGAATCGATATGGCCGGTGAAAATGCCATCCACGAAGTCATTGAACATCTGAAAGACGATCATGGCACCACGATTTTAATGGTCTCGCACGATATCGTAGCCATTGCCTGCGTGGCCGACCGAGTTTTTTGTTTCAACAAAAAAATCATCTGCGACGGCCCACCAAAAAAAGTTCTAACCGATGAGTCGCTGACCGGTTTGTTTGGCTCAAAACATTTGTTACACCATCGGGAACATCGGCGTTGATAGGTTTAGTGGCTAAGTGATTGAGTTATTAAGTAATTTAGTAAACGAACAAAGGAACTCACCTAACCCAAAACAACTCAACAACTTAATAACTCAATCGCTCCACCCCCACTATGCCTCTCCTCGAACTCCTCTCTTTCCCCTTCCTTCAACGCACTATTCTGGCCGGACTAATGCTCGGGCTACTTTTAGCTTGTCTTGGCGTTTTCGTCATGCTTCGACGGATGGCTTTTTTTGGTGATGGAATTGCTCACGCCTCGCTGGCCGGTATTGCCATTGCTTTATTGGCTGGATTGGCACCACTGCCTGTGGGTTTGGTTTGGGCACTATTAGTAGCCATGATAATTTTTTGGCTGGAAAAAAAATCCAAATTACCAACCGATAGTTTGATCGGGATCCTCTTCACTTCCAGCATGGCTCTTGGAGTTATTTTGATGCGCTTTACGCCGGGCTATCAACCGGATTTGGTTTCGTATTTGTTTGGCAGTATTCTTTCGATTCAGGTTTCTGATCTTTGGATCACCGCCGGCTTGAGCACAGTCATTCTTGGTTGGCTTTTCTTTTTTAAACGCCAACTGACTTTTATGTCACTCACCGAAGAAGCCGCCGAGGTCAGCGGCGTCAAAGTTTCTCTCCACACCCTGATTCTCTACATCTCTCTCGCTCTAGCTACCGTACTCGGCGTCAAAGTTCTTGGTATTGTTCTGGTCTCAGCCCTTTTGATTCTACCCCCGGCCACCAGCCGTTTGTTGGCCAAAAATTTCAAACAATATTTCACTCTTTCAGTCATTATCGCCGAACTGACAATTTTAATTGGTTTATTGACTTCGTTCTACTTTGATCTGCCGTCCGGGGCAACGATTGTTTTGACAGGAACACTTTTATTTGCGATTGCGGCGTTGATTAAAGGAAAAACAATTTAAATTATCTAAACCAAATTTAAAAAGATTACCTTGATTACCAGGATAATCTTTTTTGTTTTCAAAAAAACCTTTAGGTGCATGTAA
>C687J13896_1001454_pt1 | contig 12537 bp, 11 predicted proteins | sample RifGroE2_FD_13896 | JGI IMG/M metagenome (IMG submission 13896)
ATCAAGAGGGATTAGCAACAGTAAAAGATTTGATTGCCCCTTCTGCACTCAAGGTAAGTCCTAGTTATATTGAAATCGGAGATGTCTATGCAAAAACTCTTTTTGTATTTGCTTTCCCGAAATTTCTCAGTACAAACTGGTTTTCACCTATTATAAATGCTGATTTTTCAATGGATACAAGCATATTTATTCATCCAATGGATACAGCGGATGTGCTTAAAAATTTGAGGAAAAAAGCAACACAGGTAATGTCGGAAATTTCAATAGAAAGCGAAAAGGGTAAAATCAGAGATCCAATATTAGAGTCAGCTCTGGAAAATATTGAAGAATTGCGCAATAAATTACAAGAAGGCAGTGAGAAATTTTTTCGTTTTAGTGTATATATGACAGTCTATGGAGCGAGTGTTGATGAAGTGAATAAAATAAGTGACAGCATTGAAGCTATATTAGAAGCTCAATTGGTTTATGTAAAACCAGCTATTTTTAGGATGGAACAAGGAATCTCCTCAACCATTCCATTGGCAAATGACGAGCTAGATGTTGCGAATAATTTAAATACGTCACCTTTATCAACCAGTTTTCCATTTGTTTCTTCTGATCTAACTTCTAATAAGGGAATTCTTTATGGTATAAATAGGCATAATAATAGCTTAATTCTTTTTGATCGTTTTGAAATGGAAAATGCTAATATGACGGTTTTTGCTAAATCTGGAGCAGGAAAAAGCTATACGATAAAGTTGGAGATATTGAGATCATTGATGATGGATGCGGATGTGATTGTAATTGATCCGGAAAATGAATATAAACACTTATGTGAGACCGTAGGGGGATCTTTTGTTTCAATATCCCTTAACTCAAAGTCGCATATAAACCCTTTTGATATTCCAAAAATAGGGCAAGACGAAGATCCTGAGGAAGTAATGAGGAGTAATGCGGCTAATTTAATGGGATTACTGCACTTGATGTTGAAAGATATTACCCCGGAAGAAGACTCGATTCTAGAGAGAGGTATTCATGAAACATATGCTATAAGAGACATTACTCCGCAAAGCGATTTTTCAATACTTACTCCCGATGATTTTCCGGTTCTTTCTGATTTATATGAAGTTTTGAGAAATATGGAGGGAGCTGAGTCGCTAGTGATGAGGATGGAAAAGTATACCATTGGTCTTTTTTCCGGATTTTTAAATAAACCGACAAATATCAAAATAGATAGCCAATTAGTGGTATTTAATATTAGAGATTTAGAAGAAGAATTGCGCCCGATTGCAATGTATATCGTGCTGCATTTTATTTGGAATGAAATGAGAAGTAATCTCAAAAAGAGATTGGTAGTGGTGGATGAGGCGTGGATAATGATGAAAAACGAAGATGCGGCGTCGTTTTTGTTTGGAATTGCTAAACGTTGTCGAAAATATTACACTGGACTTACAACAATAACTCAGGATATTAATGATTTTATTTCTTCGCAGTATGGAAAACCTATCATTACTAACTCATCTATTCAGCTTTTGCTCAAGCAATCTCCAGCTTCAATTAACACTATTGCGGAAACTTTTTATTTAACAGATCAAGAAAAATTTTTACTTTTGGAAAGTAATGTCGGAGAAGGAATATTTTTTGCCGGAAATAAACATGTGGCAATTCGGGTGATTGCATCATATAGCGAAGATCAGATTATTACCTCTGATCCTCGACAGTTATTAGAAATTGAAAACGCCAAAAAAGAACTGGCAGAAAATAATCTCTGAAAGAAAAATTGAATTAAAAGGGGATAGTTTAAAATATAAAAATATGTGGAGAGTGGCAATGTTAATTGCTTTAATAGTGGCGATGTTAAAAGATTTGTTGGATTTTGCCGGGATAGGTTCATTGCCTGCTATCGGATATATTGTAACAATTTGTATTTCATTTGTTATAGGTTTGATGGTTTTTATCGCCGGATCAGGGAATAAAAAAAGAAACAGGGTTAAAAGTTTGACAAAAAAGTTAGTAACTCTTGGCGGCGGAACGGTAGTGGAAAGTTTATTGTTTGGTTTGAATTTTTTGCCCATTGAAACGGTTACTGTAATTGTTTTGTATCGTATTATAAGAAAAGAAAAAATAGCAGAGATGCGATTACTTGCAGCGGAAAAAAGATATTAAATGGAATATTATTATGCTGTGGAATATTATTAAAATGAAAAAATGATGAAAAAATTTTTTTTTGAAAAAGAATTTATAGTGAGTGTGATTATTGCAGTAGCTTGTTTGTTTTTGGCGGGAACCTTTCCCAGAGAGGATGGTTTTCAAGTTTTCATTTTAGGGGCATTTTTCTTTCTTATTGTTCCATGGTTATATATTAGAATAGTATTAGATGAATCTATAAAAGATTATGGAGTTCAATTAGGGAGAAAAGCAGAGGGATTTTTTTGGATGATTTTTTCTTTCTTTTTCTTTCTTTTGACTATTTATTTTTCCTATCGATATTTTGATTTTTTTAGTAATTATGTATTATTAAAAATAGTCAGGGAAAATTTTTGGATATTTGTTGGTTACGAATTCTTTTTGGTCGGCTTTTTTCTTTTTTTGTATGAATTCTTTTTTCATGGATGGATAATGGGTTTTCTTAGGAGATATTTCGGAATATTTTCTGTTATATTTCAATTTATTGTTTTCGTTGTATTTTTAGTCTTAACGAGTAATTTTAATTGGAATTTTTTCCCATATATGATAATAAATTTACTTGGAGGGTGGATTGTTTATAAGAGTCGATCGATTTGGTATTCATTTACTTTTGGCTGGATAGCTATTATTTTACTGGATATGATCTTTCTTAGAATAACAAAAATGTAGATAAATATTTGAAATAAACTTTTTAAAGAAATTTTAAAAATATGAAAAAACATAAAAAAAATAATATTGTTTTATTGTGGGTAGTCATTGAGCTTTTTCTTTTTAGTTCATATCCTGTTATGGCTCTGCATATTCCATCAGCCAATGAGGTTGCGGCTGATTTGGAGCAAAGATATCATATAAACAGTGCTTCCGTTCAAAGCATAGGAGAAGGTTTAAATGTCGCAGATGGGAAAACAACTCCGCCAGAAGTCATGTTATCATTTTCACCATCCAATCCTAAGCCCGGAGAAAAGATAATTGCCAAAGCATTGCCATCTTATTTTAGCAATCAAAAGGAATCATTGTATTTTACTTGGTATATAAAGCATGAAGGATGTGAAATTGCTTCACAAGGAAGTTCTGACTATCAATCATCTTGTGATGTTAATGATGACAATAGGGTAAATGAAGAGGATTGGAAAGTTGAGGCAAGTAGAATTATTGCTCAAAATGGATTTGATGATCGGATAAATACGCGAGGATCGTGGGATAAGGATGGATATCGCGCTCGTTTTGGTGGGGATAATAATTTATCTCCGGCATATTGTTATGTGCATAGTTTTTCAAATGGAGATAATTATGAATTGGTAGATAGCGGGGGAAATGATGAAGACACGAGCTTTCTTACTGGAGCAATAGCGCCAAATACACTTAGTAGTTGTCCTTCTCAAAATGTGGCGTGTGTTAAAGATTATGTTGAAACGTGTTCCAGCGACGGAGAATTTTCGGGAGGTATAATTAGTGGATTATTTACTGAATATGATGCTTGTACCGATTCGGGATTTGATGCTTATTGCAATCTTTCGCAATGCTATTCTGATCCGAGCAATCCCGGGGAAGATATTTGTACCGCGAGCTGTCCATTAGGAACGCAGCCTTATTGTATTTCTGATACTTTTTTAGATCCGAGTTGTACTGATCTTGAGGGTGGATCTTTATCTTGTTCAGCTTCGGGAACCCCGATAACTTATTGTAGGGCGGATCAATTAGCTAGTTCAACGATAACAAGCGCTTGTGAGCATTTATTTCCAAATTCAGATAGTAATATAACGGGCAATAATAGTTTTGGTACAACCGAGGAAGAATTTTGGGGAACAAATCCTAGAGATCCTGATACTGCAGATAGAGGACAGAATGACGAAGCAACAATTGCCGGACTGGGAGTTGATGGATTCACATGGAATTATATGCCCGGAGATAAGGTGGGTGTTGTGGTAGAGGGAAAATCTATTATTCCAACTAAACATGATAATGCTTCGATGATGATTATGTGGGCACTTCCAAAAAATAAATGCGACGTACAAAACATAGGAAGTTATCAAAAAACAATCAAGGGATATCCTGTAACTATTCCTACTGCAACTATGGATATAAACGATTGCCTCGAGGATAATTTAGTTGATCCTGTTGAGGGTGGACAGCCAACCAATCTTGAAGTTTCATTGGAATATGGACCAGACTCTCCTAATAATGATGCCAGTGGAAGAAAAATGGGAGATATGGTTTTTGTTCAGGCTGTTTCTATGAACGGGGATCATGATACCAGTCAAACTTATTATAGATGGGATGTGAAAAGACTAAATACTCCAAATAAAAGAATGAGCTTGGATCTGGATGATTGGGAAAGTATTTCCGTTTTATCGAGTTTTCGTCAAGAAACGGAAATGAGCTTGCTTGAGGGTAATAATATCTCTGAGCTTAAGTTTAACTTGAATGTTGCAAATAATAGTAATAATTATAATGCAATATTTAATAATAGAGGTGTTGGGTACTTGAGAATTTATGTTGAAGTTGAAGAAGTTTTTGATTCTGGTTTAACTAGGGCGGGACGTTCAGATGTAATCATTCGAGTTACCTCAAGCTCTGACCGCATTAGCCTATATAATGTCGACGTAAATCCGAATACATTGGAAATGTCTTTAAATGACGAGATATGCGCAGAAGATAAAACTTGTTATGTGGCTACCGGTCAAATTATCGGTGCGAGAATTGAGTCGGATGATTTGTCGAATTATTCATGGGAAGTAGATGGATCAGATTTGCAATGTAATCAGAATATGAGCGCAAGTTGTCAAGATACAAAGCAAACAAATATTACATTTTTTCCCGTTGTCGGAGAGGCGGGAAAGACATTTGATCTTAGTTTGGTTGCAAATGACATTGATGGAAGTTCGAGAGAGGGTAGCATGGGAATTAATCTTATGAGAAGATTTGAGATTGTTAACCCATATTTAAAACTTATTCCAGAAGCGGGATCCGAAAGAAAGGTTTTAGGAAGTTATGTTGATATAACTGGTAATACTCCTCCAGAAGATTTGGTTAATTATAGTGAAAATTTGTTTATAAGTACTCCTGGAAGTGGAATCTCAATTCTTGGGGAATTTCATCCGGAGTTTATTGAGAGCGATTCAACGATAAAATGGTTTATAGATGGTATTGAGCAGGCCGATGTTTCTACTGAGCGAATATTTTTTACAGCCAATAAGTCAATAGGAAGTGTGTACAATGTTTCAATCGAGGCTGCATATTCTCAACCAATAGCTGTAAGAAAGGCTTTGCAGGAGTTTTGGGGGGTACAACAAGAAAAAACCATCGAGGAAATAATAAGTGAGTCTGTTCAGATTGAAATTGAAGATGGTGATGTTATGGCAAAAAAAGAAGGCGTAAAAGGTGTATTCGCCACTCTTGCTGCTAATTTATCTGGAGAATTTGTATTTTTATTAAGAATAATATTAACCGGCTTTGTCTTGATTGCAACCGCGGGTATTGTGTTTGGATTTTATCCGAGTGAAATGAAAAAAAAGAACTAAAATTTTAAAAACATGAAAAAAGTATTTGCATTTTCTCTATCAGCGCTTGTTTTTGTTTTTATTTTTTTTGTCGCTTATAATATATCTTTTCGTTCTCCTATGGAAAAAGATGATGTTGCAGTTATTGAGGATGAAAATTCTAAGATAAAAAACAAGGAGGAGGAAGATAAAAAAATTTTTTCAATCGGGAATGAAAAAATGTTTTTTTCTCAAATTGATCAAAATAATGAAAAACTGATTTATTTTTCCGAAAAAGGGGAATTATTTTCCATTTCATTTCTTGGAACATTAAAAAAGAATTTCAATAGAAGTGCGATTACAATAATCAAAGATTTTGATTGGTCTCCAGAAAGAGATAAGGCAATTGTGTTATTGGAAGATGAAAACAAAAATAAAAGATATGTTTTGTATGAGTATAAAAAAGGGGAGATAAAAGAATATGAACAACTAATGGATTATGCGGTTTGGGCAGGATCAGATAGTCGTATTGTATATAAAAAATATAATCAAGCGGATGGAACGCGTTCACTTATGATTGCCCAAGCGGATGGAAAAAATGAAAGAAAAATTGCCGATATTCCATGGAAAATGATATCAATTGCTTCAGTTAAAAATAAAAACAGTATCTTTTTTTGGAATCTTCCAGTGGCAAATGAAAAAACACAGCTGAAAAAAGCGTCCGTTATCGGTATTTCCGGAAACAGCGCTAATGAAGCAGAAATTATTAGTAAAGAAACTGAGCGCTATGGAGCGGATTATCTTTGGTCAAATGATGGAAGTAGAATTTTAATTAGCTCTGTTTCTGATGCAAATGGCAGCGGAATGAAGCTGGGAATTTCAAATGAGCACGGTGAAAAATATGAGGACCTGAATATTCCAACTCTCGTTTCTAAATGCGTGTGGTCAAAAGATGATTCTTTTATTTTTTGTGCTGTACCGACTGCTATTGAGCCCAGCGTGGTGATGCCAAATGATTATCGGACAGGTAAATTTTTCACAAAAGATATCTTCTGGAAGGTAAATACTCAGACAGGTGAAAGAGTTCGGCTGGTTGAATTAAATGATATAAAGGAGGATTATGATGCGGATAAATTATTTCTTTCTCCATCGGAAGATGCGTTGTTTTTTACAAATAGAATTGATAATAGGCTATATCGAATTAATCTTTAATGTTGGTGAAAAATATTCCAAGTGAAAAAAAGATCCAAAAGTAAAGCGATAGATCATTTTTCCAATAAGTAGTGTCAATCATTCCATGTATTAAAAAATACAATATAACTATAATAAGAAACGCTCCTAGTCTTTTTTGTGAAGCGTTTTTTTGTTTGGATGTTTTTGAAAAAACAGACTGTAGCCAAAATATAATCAGCAAAACAAAAGACACTAATCCAATTAGTCCGGATTGTAGCCAAAAAGCTAGAAAAATATTATGCGGATGAGGGACTGCCCATTCTGGATAAGGAGGAAAATATTTCTGATATTCCAAATATTTTTCTTGAAAATTTCCTGGTCCGATTCCTAGCCAAAAATTATCTGTGATTATTTTAGTTGTTGAATGCCAAATGACAAAGCGAGATTCTAATGAGGAGTGATTTTTTGGATTAAATATATCTTGTATTTTTTGATTATTAATTTGAAAAGCAGTGAGCAGAAGGATTAAAAGCGAGAAAAAAATAATTTTTTTCTTATCAAATATATTTTTATTTATGATAAGAAAAAATAAAATTGTGCTAAATATAATTGCTATCCAAGCTGAATATGAATAGGTAAAATATAAATTTATTAAAATTATTATCTGAATAATCAAGAGTGTTTTTGAAGCGGGTTTGCTGTGCAAAAAATAAAATCCGATTAAAACAGCCGAAGCAAGAAACATTGCCAGATAATTCGGAGAAGTATAGAAAATTTCTAGTCTTCCGTCAAAAGTAAGACGATTAGTTGCGATGAAAAATAATCCAAGTAAGGATATTATTGATGCTGAGAAAAAATAAGCTTTTAGTATTTTGTCCGCATTTTGTATGTTTTTTACATTTTTGATTAGTAAAAAAGAAAAGATAAGGGGAAAAACAAACCAACTTTTGATAATTCCAAATTCTTGCATTAAGTTTTGATTATAGAAAGCAGAAGAAATTAAGCCTAAAAAAAGAAATGCGATTAGAATGAGATATTTTTTTTCAATTTGTATTTTCGTTTTGTTGTTTTGGCTGAAAATTAAATAAAAAAACAAGACAATTAAAATTGAAATTTCAAGAAAATTTGTGGGAATATTAAAAATAGAAAAACGAAGCAAATATAATGGAGCCAGAAAGATGATTATAGCAAGGAAGTTATTATAATCGGAGTATTTTTTATAAAATTGAAGTATTTGAGTCATATTTAATTATTGCAAAAGAAGAAAAAAATATCAAAACAGGCAGAATATGGACAGAAAAAATTGCCGTATCGAAAAATGAATGAACTGAAAAAGCGATAATTCCCGCACTAAATCCAAAAAAAAGAATATTTGATTTATTGCGGGCTAATTTTATTATTGACCATAAGATAAGAGTGATCCATATTATGGCACTGATAATCCCAGTTTCAACAGCAATGTCAAGGTATGTGTTGTGGGCATATATTGGCGTGCGATAGTCCGAGTTTGAGTTAGTTGCTGAGGAATAATTTCCAATTCCAACACCAAAAAACGGATTTTCTTTGATTATGTGTAGAGCTTGAGACCAAATTTGAATTCTTTCCGAATTAGAGCCTTCGTTGATATTAAAACTGGAAAGAAATCTTTGATTGATTGGATTTGGAATAAAAATTATCAATAATAATAAAGTGGAAAATATTCCAACATAATATTTCAGGTTTTGAAATTTTTCCATCTTTTTTGTAGAAATTAATATTAAAAAAAATAATAATCCGGATAAAAATCCAAGATAACCTCCACGAGAAAATGAAAGAAAGTTGGCGATTAGTATAAGTATAGAAATAAAAAAATATTGCTTTTTGTAGGTTAGGAAGTATAGAGCCAAAGAAACTGGAAAAATCATGCTTAAATAAAAGGAAAACATATGCGGATCGGGAAAAAAAGAGATTGCGCGCATAAGAGTTGTGTCTCCAATTTCAACTAGCCAGCTATTGTATTGAAAAACTGCCATAGAAAATGTTTTTCCTAAAAAAGGCATTGTTGCGTCAAACCAAAATATTGTTGTATTTCTAACTCCTATAAAAAATTGGAGAATAAATTGAAATATTCCAATTGAGGCTGAAATACCCGCTCCCAGAACTAAATAAGAGCAAAAAGTTTGTAATTTATTTTTATTCCAAGAAATGCCATTGATAACAAGAAAAAGAGGAATAAATGACAGTAAAAAGAGTAGTTTGCGTGCCGACCACCAGATATTTTCTGCTGTTAGGGTTGAAAAAAAACAAAAAAATAAAAAAGAAGTAATTAAAAAAGTTAGAAACTTATTTGGTATGTAGATTGATTTACTTTGTAGACTGCTTGCTAGCCAAATAAAAAAAATAATCAAAGAAAAAATTCTTATTGAAGCCAAGTCTATCCCCGGAACGGGGTTTATGGCAATTTGGAAGGGTAAATATAGTGCGAAAATATAGAGTAATTTGTGAAGCATATTTTTTGTTATTTTCGCATTTGCGCAACACTATTTTTAGAATTGGAAAATGCGCGCGCAATTTGCTTTGCTGATTCATTGTTTTTGTTTTTTTTTAAATCTTTACGATTTTTTATTTTTCTTAGCCAAAGATAAAAATAAAACCAAGGTTTTATAAAGCAAGGAGTGTTTTTTTTAAAGAATAAAACTCCGGACAGGATTAGCCAATATAGTTTTTCCGAACTGGCGGAACTTTGTTCATCATGCCAAACTGTTGCCGTGGGAGCTATTAGTAGATCAAATCCATTTCTTTTCGCTCGAACGGATAAATCCGCATCTTCGTAATATAGAAAAAAGTCTTCATCAAAAAGTCCTATTTTGCGATGTACGTCTTTTTTTATCATCATCGCGCATCCAGTAGCACAATCGGTTTTAAACGTACTGAGCGTCTCCTGTGGCGTGTGAAGATGGTATGTGCGCATTTTGAACCAGTTTATTTTTCCTCCAGAAAACCAAATACTGTCGTCGCTTTTATTTAAGATGAGTGGATTTAAGATGCCTGAAGATGGATTTTTTTGTGCTTCTTCTGTTAATATGGATAGGGTTGATTTTTCTAGGTAGGCGTCATTGTTAAGCAGGAACACGAAATCTGCCATTTTTTCTAGAGCAAAGCGGATTCCGATATTATTTCCCGCTCCAAAGCCGATGTTCTTGTTGTTTTTGATAAAGTGAATTTTTGGATATTTTGCTTTGGCGGTTTCAAACGATCCGTCAGTTGAATTATTATCCACCAAAACAACTTCAAAATTGGAATAATCGCAGTCAAAAACCGACCGCAAGCATTCCATTAGCGTTCGTTTTCCATTGTAATTAAGCACAACAACAAATATCTTGGGATATTTTTCCATATTCTAATTCTAGCAAAAAATAAGAAAAAAGTCAGCTATTGTGAAGTCGAGAAGAATTAAGTTGTCGATTGCTAAAAATAAAAATCCATACGAAACTTATTTATATACCCGAATCGCATAAAAATTGCCATTAAGAAACGGTCGTATGTAAATGGTAAAAGTGGTTTTTTGAAAAAACCCTGAACCGCGCTGGGTTCAGGGTAAAATTGTTGGTGTAATCACGTGGAGCATAAATTTTTCAGACAGTCAGGGTTATTGCACCTACAGAGATTCCTGCAGGCTGGATATTTTTGAAAGGAATTTCTGGAAGATTGATCATTCTTCTGATCTGATATCGCAAGCCAACCTCATTCGTCTTTCCGTGAGTCAGTTTTTCCAGGAGATTATAGAGCTCTTGGTTGGTGGTTATCCTCCTAATTTCTTCGTTTAAGATAATATCCATGTAGTCTTCGATTGTGATTTCTGGCAAGGCTAGAATTTCAAGCGCTATCTGCGGATTAAATTCTTCGGAAATGCTGAATTCGAAAATTAGCTCGATAGATACCTTAAACAGTGGCATTTCTTTTTCTATTAATTTGTCAATGGATGAAAGATGGTGCGTGGATAGATACCTATCTCTAGAAATATGGATCTTGAAGAGTTTATCGCCCTTCTCAAGTTTCACCTCGGCGCCGAATCGTTTGGCTTTTCTGTATCGATCTGTTGTAAGGTAATATCCATTCCAGTGACTACTGGTGAAAAAATCATCATCGACGCGATATATCCCCTTCATGTTTCGTATTTTCTTGTTGATATTGAAAATAAGAAATAACATAATTGCGATGCCAGTTAAACATAACATGCCTAGTGGTACAGATAGCCAGAGGGGTTCCCAGAATAATTGTGTTTCCATGATTTCTCTCCTTTATTAAGGAATAAGGATTATGCTCAGTACGCTTAGGGCAAATAACAAGAATCGCTTGGCGCGTTCCCTTACGGAATGGCTTTCATAGAATGAATATCTATTTAGCGCTCCGATTATTTCTCCTATAACAAGTATGGAAAAAAGTATCTTGTTGATGAAAAACGTAATTCCAATAGTTATACCCCATGTAATTATCAATCCTGCTATTAGTATAGGTTTCATAATTTTTCTCCTTTAGGGAAATAGGGAAAGAATTTAGGGGATGAAGTATGCGGATCCATACCATAGTGCTGACAAAATAAATACAACAATAGCGATATAGATATTCTTTCTTTCTGCACCCTGTGGCTTCTTGACTATTATTTCTAGCATTCCTCCAATGGCAAACAATATAAACATTAGCGATACTCCCAATGCGATATATTTCATAATTTCACCTCTTGTTTTCGTATTTTATTGTTAAATAACTGTAATAAATCAGTATGCGCTTTTTGGAAATATATTCAATATATTCCGTTAAAATTGGATATATAAAATTTTCGATAAACCAAGAAATCCTTTGTTTGTTGACAAATACAGTGTTTTTGGTAAGATATATTCAGTAGTCGGAAAATTACGAATAATATGGAAATAAAACAAGCATTGGAACAAATCGGGATAGCTGGTAAAAAAGCGGATGTGTATCTGTCTTGTCTTGAGATGGGCGGGGCGACGGCCTATTTGATTGCCAAAAAAGTCGGACTCAAACGCCCGACGGTCTATGATATTATCAATCAATTGATGAAAGAGGGATTGGTGCACAAGACGATCAAGGGTAATATCAAATATTATTCCCCGGCTGATCCTGAATTGTTGATCAGAAAATTGCATCAAAAAGAAGTAAATATCCGGCAAATAATGCCCAGTCTCCAAAATTTATACAATTCTCCTAAAACCAAACCTTTTATCCGTTATTTCGAAGGTAGTGAGGGTATCAAAGCGATGTATGATGACAGCTTGAAAAGCCTCAAAAAAGGGGATGAAATCTTGGCTTATGTCGGAGAAGATATACTGAACAATATTCCTGATTATATTTCAGATTATGTGAAGCGCCGAGTGGAAAAGGGAGTAAGAACAAGGGGGATTTATATAGAGAGTGAAAGTATTGGTGGATATATGCGCAAAAATAAAGAGCAGTTGAGAGAGGCGAGGGTTTTGAGTAAAAAAGAGTTTCCCGTAAAAAACGAAACTAATATTTATGCCAACAAAGTCGCTATCGCCAGTTATGGAGCGGAAATGTTTGGAATGATTATTGAATCGACAGAAATCGCTAATGCTCAAAAAGCGATTTTTGAACTGGCTTGGAAAGGGGCGGAAAAATTATAAAGGTATATGTTTTTTATTTAAAAATATCGGGGTTCATGGTAAGTCTCGCCTGTTTATTTTGGCGCGGTTACCTT
>C687J13896_1001461_pt1 | contig 12487 bp, 9 predicted proteins | sample RifGroE2_FD_13896 | JGI IMG/M metagenome (IMG submission 13896)
CTCCAGTGGTACAAACAGCGCCAGAGGTTTCGCAATCGCCACTATCTGTACAAGCCGAACCATTGTCTGAACAATAACCAATGCTACAGTCTTGGGCATAATCTTCATCACAAGCACCAGCTACAAATCCCAAACGATAATCTTCTACCTCCTCTTGGACACACAATCCCTCGATAACTGATGATAGTAAAGTCTCAGTAGAGAAACAATCAGAGTCTGTATTACAAGGGTCACCATGATAAGCGTCGTACATGGATGAATATGAATCATTCTCATGTGACCAGTCACAATATCCCGCAGGAGGCGCGATGTTTACTTGCTCCAAAGTTTGCAATGGGAAAATGTCAGGAATTGAGTAGCCGGAATAATCTTCTCCATAAAAACTAACATCCCGAGAAACATATTTATCAGCATCAAGCACAACAGCGGCATTATCTGAATCCCAGGCAGAACAGAACGATGGATGACCTTCGGCTGAATATTCTGTACAAAGATCAATGCCGTCACAAATGGTGCGATATCGTCCAGCGTCTTGATCCCAGATCGAATAAGAACTTGAGCAAGAGAGCCATTCGGAACAAACACGATTTTGTTCAACTTTTATAATCCGATTTGTATCGTTTTCTAAACGAGTGACATCACTATACTGAGAATAACCAGTATCCTGTGTCCATAAATACTCAGCAACACAATCACCACTAATCATGTCTCCCAAGTCACTTTCATATGGTGCACAATCAGAATCCTGATAACAAGAGGTTCCAAATGTAACAAACTCTTCAAAGTCATCCGGACCGATTGTTCTGATATCAAAATCTGCATATAAACGCGGATTCGCATAAGCACAACGACTAGCACAAGGGTCAAAGGTGCTACCGTCTGCTAGTGTTATTGTTGAGGTGGTGGTGGTAGAACAATCAACTGGGTCAACAAGCGAAAATGGAGTTTTACCAAAAGCTCGTCAGCGTGGGAACTAACTGTGTAAGTGGCACTGGCATTGTAGTCAAAACCAACTTCACCGCCATCATTAAATAAAACACATCCTTCTTTTTGACTTACTTGTCCATTACATCGTTGTGAAGACAAAAGTGATGATTCGCTGAGCTGATCATTATCAATGTAAAAATATGATTCACCATCAGCTTGGGTATAAAATTCACTATCAGCCATGTCTAATGGATCAACAAATTCACTACAACCATTATATTCTGCACTACAATTTCCTACCCAACCGCTATATTGCGTATCTCCATTTCGCCAAATTCCACTATCTGTTCCGCCCACAAGATAAGAACCTTGCGTAATCAAACACTCACCGGCGTCAGCTAATGCACACTGCGCGTCAGTACTGCAAGTTGATCCACCCTCAGAACATACTCCAGTTCCATAGCAAAATTCACTTGTTCCATTTTTAAACCAACCGCTATAGGTAGTGCCTGAAATTGTCACATCTGTTTTATATTCACAGGTATGACTGATTGGATCTTTGAAGTACCAAGTTCCATCTGCTTGAGTATCCCATTCTTTACAGAACAATTCATCTTGACCACAAAGAATTGTGTCATACAAATCTGGATCATTGAGCAAATAAACTGTTTGCCAACTATCAACCTTGGAATTATCAGGTGTAAACTCCGGCTGTCCTAGTTCCATACAGCCAGCACCTTCTGATGAACAAGCAAGATTTTCATCATAAATCGCATACAAACTTGAATCTGGAGCCACGAAAGTGGCGTCTGGTCCGTATGAAATATGATATAGATTTTGATCACCTGATCCAACTAATGTTTTATATTCAGGAATAAACCAACCATCAAGGTCGAACTGACATGAATCTGCGCCAGCCACAATTGTACATAACACTGGACTGGTAGTGTCAAAACTTGTTCCCGCGTCGTTTGTATAAAGATGACAATCTGTTCTGGCACTGGCGTTATCTGCCAACAACCATGATCCACCACTTAAGTCTGTGTTATAGCAAGTGGCATTGTAAACTGCTATGTATTCTGAATCTGATTGCTCGGTTGTAAAGTAAGAAGAACATCCAACTTTATCGTCAGAACACAAATCTCGGAAAGACTTTAAGTACCAAGTACTATCGTCTTGATCTGTATATTCCTGACATCCAAGCTGATACTGCGGAGAAATAGCTCCTTCAGTAGTAACATCGCAGACCATTGGTGTTATCCAAGAATCTCGAATTATAGTGATATTATCCTCACCTTCACGCAACATTAGATTATCAATGTAAAAGTCTCCGGAGCCATCTGGATCAAAGGCCAATACCGTACCAGCTCCAAAACTTGGATAATCAACTGAATTCATGTCAAAAGGACCAATCGAGTAATACTTCCATTCACTGGTAAGCTCAACTGTTTGCTCAACCTCAGGAGTAACACTAGCAGAAGCATTGATATCAAATCCAACTGCCACATCAACAGCGCCCTTAGCCCAGAAAGTTAAGGTATATGTTTTGTCTGTAAATAATTGATTATTTAAAGTTCCACAATATTGTCTACCAAAACTTACTGTACAGCCCCCTCCCAAAGCACCTGATGTTGAGGGGTACAGGTTGAGCCTTCATTGTACTGATATGTCCAAACTGTTTGGCCACTTGATTTTAATGAGTGTCCACCAAAGGAAACTGACTCGTTGGAAAGCGTGACAGACGATGCACTATCTGACTCCCATGAACTGATTGATCCGTCTTCAAACATTTCTTCCAATGCCACTCGACTGTTGGCACTGCGACCGCCAGTATATGAACGACAACCATTATCAGATTCGGAGCATTCAGTGCTTTCATTGCTAAATCCGTAAAAACGACACAAACCAGCCACAGCATCATAATAACCTTTAGCCGTAGTACAAACAGCTGCTTGCTCTGTGGCACCATCTCCAGCTAATTCTGTTAGGCGATAGGAAACGCAGGAATCATCAACAGTGGTTGTTTCTGACCATAATCGATAATGAATCGATCCACGAATGTCGTAGAACTCGCGACAATCTGGGTTTGTAATAGTATCAATATATTCATCACATGAACTTGATTCTGAATCAAACCTTAAATTTGCATCAGAGTCATCTTCACAAGTAATTCCACTGGCATTTGTTTGCCAATTTGTACAAGGCGCTGATCCAGGATTCATCTCAACTTCACCACTACTAGCATAAGCATAAGGATGATAGGAAGTTGCATCAAGATCTGACTCTAACAATCTCCATGTTCGCAATTGATATCCTTCTTCATCTGATCCTTCCCAAGTGTAGAAAGTCGCTGCCCGATCTCCACCTGTATTGGCCATGGCTTGGTCTTCTGTTACGCAAGTACGCAAATATGTGAAATATGATTTTTCCTCAGTTTCCAAATTTGTGAATTCAGTACATCCCACAGCTGACTCATTACAAGAATCTGCAGAATCGGCAATGAAATAGATTGGGAAATCACCAAACGACTCATAGGTTGTGGCCTCTTGGCGATAAGTGTCATAGCCATCACAAATTGCCGGACATGTATCCAAATCACTAATAACTGCGGATACTGCTGGATCGCCATTGGTAGGAATATATTGTCCACAGCCAGCATCCTGTTCTGTACACATGCGTGCATAAAGATCACATTCTGCCACATCAGAGTCAGCCCCGGTACAACCCAGATATTCTGGAGCAATTTTTAAATAAACATCAGTAAAACTATCCTGGTTATAGCCATTAGTAAAAATGTTAGGATCTGAGCTTTGCTCAATTTGAATATCATCAAACGAAACATCCCCAGCCAAAGTAAGTTCTGCATATAAATCCAAAGTTCTGTCTATCAAAGTTGGAGTTGTAAATACACATTCAAAACGAGTATAACCTACCTCGCGCACCTCAGCCTCTAATCTCACTGTACTAGTGTCTGTGGTTAAAACGCGACAGTCAACAAGACAATCTCCTGAACAATCATCAGTAATACTTTGCGCAGACATGTTTGTTGGCGTGCCATTTTCATCCACAATGCTCAACGAAACAGTACCAACATCTGTTCCGGTACCTAGTGATTTTGCATAAACTGACATGGAATAGAACTTTGACTGATCAAGAACAATACCCAAACGAGACGCTGTACCACCAGCTGACTCCAAATCAATGGCATCGGTTCCAGTTCTGCTTTTTGTACCATCGGTTGAATAAACTAATCCATCGATTAACCAACCATCAGGAACACCGTCCTCATTACTATCAGCTTCAAAACCTGGATTGGAAAAAATATTTAAAGTTAAATCCTCATCTCGCTCATATAAAGTCGAACATCCGGCATATTCAGCCTCGCAGGTCTCAACCTCATCATTAAAATACAAACGATTTTTATAGGCATCAATAGCCAAATCAGCTACCTCAACACTAGCTATCACTGGCCAATCATAAACATCATCAACTTCGTCTTTTTGCGTTGCATACCACAAACAACCAGCATTTGAAGCGCGACAATCACCGTAATCAATAGTATTTGTGAGAAAATCTACTTTAACACCCTGTTCTGTCTCAAAGGTCATACAACTGGCATATTCCTGTGGACAGGAATTTCCTCTAAATTGCCAAACATTTTTTTCGCGCACGCAGGCTCCATATCCACCAGCGCAATTGCCGTTTTCATCTTCAGAAACACAACTTTGAATATCAACACATTCTTCTGCTCTTTGATCAGTACCAGCGGCTGACAACAACTGGCCATAGGCCAAAGTGCGACACTGTGTTTCTGGAAACTTAAGAACCCAATTTGGATCAATTAAATGACACCATGGATGTTGATCATCAAGTTCCCCGTCACTATTACAGGAATAAAATCCATTAATTACTTCTTGCAAAGTAACTGGGCTGGAATCTGAATTATTATCTGATTCGGAAGCAATCTCCCAACCAACTGAAATAATTCGGGCTTTTCTAAGCTTAACAATGTTGCTATGACAAAAACCATAGGTATAACATTTTGGATCCTGATTGCGGGCCGTGTCAGACGAAGGAATCAAAGGCCAATTTCCATCAACATAACCCTCATCAATAGCATTTTGAAGAGTAAGAGTTGTGCCTGTTCTAGAAAGTGCAATTGCTGAGGCAAAAGAAGAATCAATTCCACAATTAAATAGTCTTCGAGAAGAACCTCGGAATGTGGAAGGACAGGTCGCAAGTTCTGAAAGCAAACTATAGTCAGTTATTTCCAAAGGCTTAAATGAAGTAATGCTTCGGAAAACTTGGGCAATACGATCCCGTGAATACTCGACTGCACTATTTGGATCAAATGGATTTCCCGGAGCTGACACATCTTCAAACAGTCCTTCCTTAAATTTGTTCATCAATTGCGAAAAAAGTGTATTTGTAAAAATCGTGCCGGCATTAACGCCGATTGACAAAAGCGAATCTGAGTTTGATAAAAGTGATGTATTTAAATCAAATGGTAGTTGTTTTTGCAACTCAAGCGAATATTCAAGTTCTTTTTTAACCTGCGAAGCCGGAGTTTCCACTTGACCTGTAATGTAATGAACAACTGCTTGGAACCCATCATTTGCTTGCAATGACTCCTCCTCTGCCCTTGCCTCTGACTGAGCTTTGTTAAGCGCATACATTTCCACCTGGGCAATAGCTGAAAGTTCATTTACACCCGGGTCAAAAGCCTGAACCATTACAGACAAAACTTGAGCAGTTTTAATTTCAGGGCTTAGATCTGATGCACTGACTGTTGCTAAATATCCAGCCCAATTATTTTTTATACTTGGATATTCAAAACTGATTTCTGGTCGTTGTGCAAAAGAACGAATACCACCACGAATTGCTGCCAAAACACTTGGATCAGTATTTAAGTAAACATTAAGTGTTGGCCACATGCCGTCTTCCAGGTTATCAATAACAACATCATTGTAAACATCAGAAAGTATCCGAGCGCCAGCATATTTAAAATAATCCTTGGATGGAAGAACATTAATAAGTGGGCTTTCGGCATTTCCACCTGACCCAACCCATACGGCCGTGTTTGATGCCAATTGACTAGCCATGGTGGAAAGCAGATTGATCATTTCTGCTGACAATGAAGAAACAAGCGCATCGCGAAGTTCAGTGGCAACCTTCTTTAAGATGTCCATTATAGATTGTTGTCCCGACAACATCAGGCGCGGAAACAACTAATTGCGCATGGACTGTTGAAACAGCCCCAAAGCTCAAACTCAGTAGCAATAGTACTGAAACACCCAGGTGCATTATTTTTTTCATCCTCTTTTTTAGTTGCATAAAACCTTTTTTATTGTTGTGGAAGATATTGATCAAAATCTCCACTTGATTCTAAATCTGACATCACCTCAGTGAATAAAGCTTGTAAGTCTGCGTCCGAAATACCAGCCAGCTCAGACGGATCAGCTCCGGCCTGAATAAGCAAGTCACGAATTTCATCAATAGTTAATTCATGAACAGCCTGTTGAATTTGTTCCAATGACATGGATGGAGCTGGCTCAACTTGAGTATCTGGAAGTAAATCACCAAACAATTCAGGTGAACTGGATGTTGTTTCCTCAGCACAATCATCACCGACAGCACAAATTGGATTTGTTCCAGATGACACTTCTGTGGCATCTGTGTATCCGTCACCATCTGTGTCCATTAAATATGGTGATGTGCCATAAACATATAATTCATCATAGTCAGTCAAGCCATCACTGTCAGTATCTTTAGTTTGTTGTTGTGCCATTTCCAAAGCTTGCTGATCTTCGATAGACAAATACATTTCGCCTGAATAATTAATATAAAATGGCTGAGCAATGTGCCGCACAAGATAGAATCCGCCAAGTACCAGAGCAATACACCCTGTGCCAAGTATTATACTAAAAGCAACCTTCTGTTCCTTTGTAAACGAAGGTTTGGTCCTGCGAATAATAATCCGCTTTTGTTCATTTTCCATGTTGTGGATTTACTTGTAATAGTATACCAAAAAATGAGTACAACTTGTACTCATTTTTTCAACAGGCTTACTTTTGCAACCTTTGCAACCTTATCTCTTACTTGTTTACTTAGGATAAATGAATTTGCGTGAGATATATGTCCAAGATACGACGATACAACTTGTGTAATATGCAATTGGTCGCCCCCCCCCCGATACATCATTCTCTTTAATTAGTTTATCTAATTTTTTTAACATTCTTCTTTTGGTCTTCGTTCGAAGTAATAGACAATATGGTCGTACGACAAATCCTAAAAAATCTATACCATTATTCAGCCCACTGATTGAAACCTTATCTGGATGCAATTCAAGATGTAAATTTTTGGTTAAAAATTGTTTTACTCTGGCAAGCAATGCTACTAATTCATCTCTATTATCAGAGACAACCACGAAATCATCTGTATATCTCGCGTAATACTTAACGCTACAATCATGCTTTATAAATTGATCAAACTCATTCATGTAAATATTAGCGAATAACTGTGATATTAAATTGCCGATTGGGATACCTTTTCGTTCAAATAAATTTGACTGATTTGACGAAAAACTTGTTATTATAGCTTTCAAAATCTGTATAACATTAGGATCAGCTATCCGTTTATTAAGTATATTTAATAAAATATCTTGATCAATCGAATCAAAAAATTTACGGATATCGCATTTAAGCACGAAGCACTGGCATGTATAATTCTTACTCACCTTCCTTGCCATATTAACCAACGCCTTAACCCCTTTATGAGTTCCCTTGCCTATGCGACAGGAATAAGAGTCGAAAATAAAAGTTGGTTCAAATATTGGATTAAGTATTTTAAAAACTGTATGGTGCACAACGCGATCCCTTACCGTTGCTTTATGTATATGCCTTAGTTTAGGGTCTGAAATATAAAATGAATAATATGGACCATGTTGATATAATCCTTGAGAGAGTTCTTTATGCAAACTATTAATATTTTGATCAAGGTTGCGTTCAAATTCAGCTACATCTTTTCTCTTCGTTTTGCCTTTCCTAAATTTTTGCCAAGCCAAGAGTAAAGATTCCTTAGTTATCATGCCTAAATATAAATTATTAAATCTTTTCATATATGGGTCAGATGAAATTGCCTATTTTCACAGAAAGTTATGGTTTGTATAAAATGATTTATAACTTCCGCATATTAGTGCCAAGACTAGATAGATATGGATTATGGCTTCGGACGGAGAATACCACACTTGATTTTATCGAGCTTATCATACAAGCGGAAGCACAATATGAATTGGAAAAATTACATACGCTTAATAATGCGAGTGTAAAATTAAACTTACTCCGTTTTCTTGTTCGTATAGCATGCGATGTTAAAGCTATCAATATTGAAAAATACAATTTACTACAACAACAAATCAATAGTGTTGGCCAAATGCTCGGAGCGTGGATTAAATCAATAAAAAATAAAAACAATATAAAGGCATCTTAATAATGCCTTTATATTTGGAGAGACTTCGGTAGGAAGCCGGACGCAGAACCGTAGTTCTCGTTCGCATTGTCGACACGATCTGTGTCAAACTTGAGCCTGTCGTCGTTGAAGTTGAAGATCGGCGCACGCAGGAACTCATCAGCATCCGTTATTTTGAATTCACTCATCTTTATCACCAGAATTTGAGGTTTACTGTTCATATGAACTTATTTACTCTTATTCCTGAATTTAATTTGGGAGTAGATTTAAGACACCTCCACAAAGTGAAAACAAGCAGTATCTCCTAATATGGTACGCTCATGAAGACCTTAGTCCTAATGATTCTGACCGTTTATATTATAACAGAAAAGGGTTGTCCGAGAAATTGACAACCCTGTAATTAGCCCGAAAAGGATCAAGGATCAAGCTACTGCGGTAGGAAGCCGGACGCAGAACCGTAGCTCTCGCCCGCACGGCCGACACGAGCCGTGCCAAACCAGAGCCTGCCGTCGCAGAAGTAGAAGACCGGCGCACGCAGGAACTCAACAGCAACCGCCGTAAAGTCGTCTCCCGCGCAGTCCGTGTGGAGCTGCCCCCAGCGGATGAACCGCGTCGGGTGCGTGAGAGTCATCGATCCGACGGCGAGCGTGCCGTGGCCGAACTCCGTCTTCGCGTAGACCGCCCGGCCACGACGAACCGAACGACCGGCGTGACGAAGGCCGAACTGCGACGGGATGACAAGGATGTCACCCTGCTGCTCTGCGGCGATCCGCTCGAGCATCATGGCCGTCCGCGCGTGCTGGTGCAGACGATCCGGCGCGATCTGACCCTCACGGTAGTTATGGAAGTTCCGCGACTCCTTCAGAAGGTCGAACATCACGACTGACGCACGACAGTAGCGCTCGTGCGGGTTGGTCACGCTCATGAAGTGGCGAGCCGCGATGGCGTTGACCGAGGGGATGGCGAACCACCCCTCGGCGCCGTCGGGGAGCGTGAGCGTCGGGAGCACCTGCTCGACGAAGCGCATCGTCTCGTTAGGCGAGATGCCATACAGACGCGCGAGCGTCTCAATCTGCTCGCCGATGGGCGCCGGGCCCGTGTACTCGGGCGGGTAAACCCATGTCGACGCGACCTCCTCGTTCGCGTACTCCTGACTCACCGACAATCGGGTGAGTGCCAAGCGCACCGCATCCCCGACGATCTGGCCGAACTCGTCACCGTTGGTGATGACGAGCTGCGCCTGGTCGATGTCGAGTGCCATCGTGTCGACGACCTTGCGCGTCCCGGCCATGGCGAATTCCGTGATCCGATCTCTCTGTCCGGACGTGATCCTTGCGGTCATCGTCCACCTCCTTGTATGTTTTTTTCCGAATCGCTCGGAACACACGACTAGTCTCGAGAAATAAGACAAGTGTTTTAATTAGTAGAAATGCTAAACAAAACACTTATCTTATTTATAACGACTATATTTAAAAGGGCTCAAAAATATAACTTATTTTGGCAATTTTGTCAACGAATCTGCTAATAAAATCCACTCCTCAACCGAAAGCTCTTGGGCGCGGGAGGTTGGAGAGAGGCCAAGGCTTTCGAGTATTGATTTAATGTCTTGAGATTCAGCAATTCCTGAGTCTGCTAAATTACGATGTAATTGCTTGCGTCGTGAGGAAAACCCAATCTTTGCAAGCCCTATTATCTCTTCTGCATTTTCTACAACTTGCTTTTTATCAAGCCTTAAAACAACAGAATCGACTTTTGGCGAAGGATTAAAACTCCCAGGCTTTACAGTGCAAACTCGTGTTGGATTTGTGTACATCTGAACCGCGACTGACAAAAGCGACATATCACCGGGTTTTGCTAACATCTTTTCCCCCACTTCTTTTTGCACCATCACCACACTGCGCTCTGGAGGATTTTGCGCAGTGAGCATATTCATAAGAATCGCGTTGGCGCTGTTGTACGGTAAATTGCTGATAAAAATCCATGGCTTATCACGCACGATCTCATCAATATTAACTTGAGCTGCGTCTGCGTGGATAAGTTGCGCGCTAATAAATTGAGCGCGTAAGTTTGGGAGCAGATCTGAGTCTGCTTCGATGAGGATAAGACCGGTAGGACTGGTAGGACCTATAAGACAGGTGATTTGATGAGTAAGAGCGCCATCGCCTGGACCGACTTCTACAACAAAATCTCCAGAGCACAAATCCGCAGACTTAATAATTTTTTCAATCACTGACTGATCTTTTAAAAAATGCTGGCCGTATGACTTTTTCATATTTCCACGCTTCCTTGTCTAATAATCTCAACTTCATCACCAATAATTTTAATAGTTGTTGAAGCTGGGAGTATTGGTAAATCTCCGCCATCGATTATGCAATCTGGACTGTCAGGTCTATTTGAAAATACTTTCTTAACTTCGGTAATTGAATAAATCGCGTCTTGTCCGGAAATATTTGCGCTTGATGCCACAATTGGCTTTCCAAAACGCTTAGCAATTATAGAGCAAAATGGATGCGACGAAACTCGCACAGATTGAGCATCCTCTTGTGCACATCGATCTGAAACTGGTGAATCAACAGCAATTTGTCCAATAATATTTAATGCTCCTGGCCAAAAGCGATCCATTAACTCAAGGGCTTTGTCTGAAATTTGAATATAATTTGAGGCTGATGCTTGGTCAGGAATAATTAAAGGAGTGCCTTTTCCGTCTGGCCGTCCTTTGATAGCAAATACACGCGCCACTGCCTCATCATTTGTGGCATCACACCCAATCCCATAGGAAGTTTCGGTTGGAAACACAATTACCTTGCCCTGTTGTAAACACTCAACTGCGCGATCAATGTCCTGAGATTTTATTTGAAGCATAGGGGAGGAGGTTGGAGTAGTATGTCATATCATCTGATTTCTGTAATCTGGGTTCTGTAGTCTGGATTCTGGTTCTGATCACTCCCCCCGATACCAAGCTACTGTTTGTTTGATTCCTTGCTCAAGATCAACCTTTGGTTTCCAGTCTAAAGTTTTTTGAGATTTGCTAGCATCAAGTGCCATGTACTTTGTTGCATCCGGTTGATTTTCATTTCGATCAGGCATTGCGCCTCCACCAACAGCTGTTTTAACTTTTTCAAAAATATCTGCAGTGGTTGTTTGTATGCCAGTTCCTAGATTTAATATTCCCACAAAATCTGATTCTGCTGCTTTTAAAAGCGCATCTACCACATCGGAAACATAAATATAATCACGCGTTGTTTGGCCGTCATTATTAATTACCGTTGTCTTTCCTTTTAATAATCGTGAGGAAAATATTCCAATCACACCTGACTCGGCGCTAGCATCCTGACGCGGACCATAAATATTCCCTGGCCTAAATGCCACATAAGGAGTGTTATATTTTTGCTTGTAAAAATGTAAATACTTCTCACCAGTTAATTTTGTAATTCCATAAGGCGTAGTTGGTACTGGAACAACTTCTTCGGAAATCGGCAGATTGTCATGAATTCCATAAACAGCACAAGAAGAAGTAAAAATAATTTTCGCGTTTGTACTTTTTCGAACTCCTTCGCAAACATTTAGAAATCCAATAATGTTATCCATGGCATTTTCTACTGGCTTTTCAACTGATTCCCTATCATGCAAATGCGCTGCCAAATGAAAAACAAGTTCTGGTTTGTATTTTTCAAAAACATTAATCACATCTTTGTCCTGAATATTAATCTTAATATATTTCGCTCTGTTATTTTTCCGATTCTTTGGCGGCTTAACCTTGTCAATAACAATAACGCATTCAGCATTATCAATTAGTGCATCAACTAAATGTGAACCAATAAATCCTGATCCACCAGTAACAATGACTGTTTTATAGTGATTTTTCATAATGGTTTTGATGAGAAAGTGTAATGGTTGAAATAGTTTACTAACTACTTTCTGAAACTTCTTTTCTTAAATAAGCGTCAATGAATGGTTGAAGGTCGCCGTCTAAAACTTTTTCAGCATCTTGGATTTCACAATCTGTTCGATGATCTTTGACCATTTTATAAGGATGCAGAACATAACTTCGAATTTGATTTCCCCACGCCGGTGATTTGTGTCCACCTTTGAG
>C687J13896_1001462_pt1 | contig 12484 bp, 10 predicted proteins | sample RifGroE2_FD_13896 | JGI IMG/M metagenome (IMG submission 13896)
TGGTAAACCGTTGAAAGTCACGGGGTGACTCAATTTGACACAAAGAAGGCAAACAATTGTTATTCAATTAGTCACCCCGTGACTTGCGGAAATAAGGTACATTTTAAGGTATGAAACCGCGCCGTGCCAACCTATTCAATTTCTTACTATTTTATATTTCACTTACCGTTACAGGTTTTTCTAAAGACTTGGTCTATTGACAATTGGAAATAATCTGATCCAAGGATGATTGAATCTGGGTTACACAGGCCTCATCCAAACCACTTAGTGCCAACTGTCTATTTTCATCAACAATCGAACTCACTTTTTCAATTATTTCCTTCCCGCTATCCGTAATTTTTAAATTGAACCTTCTGCGATCATCGGGATGCTCTGAGCGAATCAAATGGCCTTTTTTAACTAAAAGATCAATGATCCTGGTTACTGATGCAACATCTTTGAAAACCAGTTCTGCCAATTTATTTTGCGATATTGTTTCGTTGCATTTTAAACTGTCAAGCACAAGCCATTGGTCGATGGTAATACCAAGCCCTGCCCTATCAATTCTATGCTGGGCAAACTTACGATATGTCTTGATAGCTTTTTCGATGGTATAAAAAACTACGCCTGTTACCTTTTCCGGCATATTTTACAAATGATTATCTTAAAATGGCAAATGTACATATTATTGTTCCTTAAGTTCAATATATTTCTTGCCTTTACCCCATTAGCATTCTATTGGTAAATAATAATGTTATAGGCAACGGGATTTTTTACGGGGACTCAATAAAAATCACTTGGTTTAACATTGAAGTCTATCAGTTTTCCTTCCCTTTCAATAAGAAAATCCATTGTTTTATATGATCCTTTCAAGTAATTCCTTAATTCAGCCGATGATTTAAATTGATTATTGTCAACTGAAATCACAATATCGCCTTTTTTTATTCCGGCACTTTTTGCAGGTGAATAATCCATTACCCCGGCAACAACAACCTTATCGTTTTGAGTCCGGAAAGAAAGACCTGTTAAATTGAAATTCAATACTGAATTATACTGTTTGTTCGGTATCAATCTCATTTTTTTGGCTTCGTAATCCAAAACAACATTGAACTTTTTAATGAGATCAAAACCGATAACGCCATCAATTGAATCGTTGGCCATTGAACCTGTTGACGAAGTCGAAAAATTGACCGGAACATGATCAAAAGTAAAATCGCCGAATGACAACTGTTGCAACGACGATAAATAATTTATGGATGAACTGCTCAAAGCACCACCAATTACTGGGACCTCTACCTTTACTTTGAGTTGTTCAACGAGCTTATGTTTGCTTATGTAGTTCGAACTGAGGCTGGATGTAAAACTTGCCCCCGAATCAAAAACTAAACGTGCTGGCAGTTCTCCTGTTTTCGTTTTTATAGAAGCATAAAATACAGGAAGTTCATTTTCGTATAAAAAAAAAGGTATTTCAGCAGCGTTATTGAAGAGTTCGGTCTCTTTGGGATATAGTTCAATGTAATTTTCTTCATGATTGATATAGGTAACATAATTTCTCATAAGCCCGTAACCGATAATTCCGGCAACTCTTTTTCCATCAGGAGCCGTATTCAGATGGGACAAGTTTTCGATATAAAATTTAATACCCTTGATGTTAAATCCGTTTAAGCAGATAGAATTATTGGTTGAAATATCTGCCTGAACCACGTTGGTAGATGTTGCCATTTCTTCTTTTTCACCCGATAGAACAACATTATTGCTTATCACAAAATCCTGATCCAATACAGTGCTCCCGGCGCCGGTATCAAAACCGAAACAGAGCTTTTCTTCCGATCCATTTATTTGTAATTCAAGATACGTTTGATAGCCATTTGTGATAAATGGGATACGTACCAGAGGTTCGATATTACCTGAAAATAAACTAGCTGCCGGAAATGAGGCAAAACAACACGTCATTGCAACATTTAAAATTCTTGTTTTCATATTTTATTAGTTTTGAGTACGGCAAATGTAATTTAAATATCAATTATTGATATATCAATTATTTCGTTTTAAGAAATATTTAACAATTTCAGTTAAAAGCATTTAAAAAGACACCGGAAAATTTAATTTCTTTAACAAATCGGAACCTGAATCAATAGGGTTGTTTTTACAGATATGATAATGTGAAGGATTAACCTCTCATCTTTATTTGGTCTGTTGAGTTCTTACCACTGTTGTTTATTTAAGTTTTGTCCATAGATGATTTTCCGAATCAATAAACTCGATAATCCCAAATTCATAGTCATATAAAATCTTTGGCTCTATGTTAATTAGGCTGTCTTATCCATTAGATTGAAAAGAATGGATAGCGTTAAAATGGGATGCACTAGTATCTGACAAAAAAAAGGCTGCATTTAGGCAGCCTTTCGTTTGAAATATTTGAAACAGAAAAGTTAGTTCATCACGGGTTCTGCAATAGGTAAAGCTGGTTTCGGTTCCGTTTTAACCAGGTTCATTTCATCAATGAGGTTTTGAGCACCGGCAAACTTGTCAATAATCAGAAGCACATAACGGATATCTACATTGATGCACTTTTGCATGTTGTTTTCAAAAGCAATGTCACCACTCATGGCCTCGGAGTTTCCGTCGAATGCCAGGCCCATCAAATGGCCTTTGCCATTGATTACAGGGCTACCAGAGTTACCCCCGGTGATGTCGTTGTTGGTGGTAAAACAAACGGTCATGGTACCATCGGGGTTGCCATAGCGTCCGTAATCTTTGTTTTTGTAAATCTCTTTCAATTTAGCTGGAACATTGAATTCACGTACATCGGGGTCTTCCTTTTGCATCACACCCTCTAACGTGGTAAAATAGTTGTAATAAACCGCATCGGCAGGAACATAATCGCCAACAGTTCCATAGGTTAAACGCATGGTTGAGTTAGCATCGGGGGCATAGGCTTTTTCAGGGTTCATCTCCAGTAAACCCCCTTCAAACAACCGCATGCCTTCTTGGTATTTTAAATTCGACTGTTGGGTCATTCCATAATAGGAATTCATGGTAGTAATGATACTTCCGGCAGTCATAAAAATTGGGTCTTTTCCTAAGGTTTTGGCATTGGGTTTAGCTAAAAATGCTATCAGTTTGGTAGAGTCAACAAACATTGATTTTTTGAACAGATCGTCCACGAATTTATCCACATCGCCTTTGTACTTTTTATTCAGCACATTAGGAATAAAGTCAGGATAGAATTTTGCAGGAACACCGGCTATGAACAATTTGATTAATGCTTTGGTAGCTTTTAAATCGGTAGCCGCATTGTAATCCTGATAAAAATCGATGGCCCGTTTTTGATAGCCCATGGTCTGTTTTTTTATCAAATCTACACTATCGGGAGTTGCAAGTGCCATCATCAAGCCACTTGCCCTGAATGCAAAAATAAACGATTCGGCACCTCCAATCATGGTTTCATACATGTATTGCTGAGCATTACGAATCTCAACCACCTCATTTTCTGATATTTCAATCAACGACAAGGCCTTTCCATATTTAGCTTTTCGGGCTTCGTTTTGGTTTACCCAGGCTGAGAATTCAGCTTCAAGGGCCTTTTTTTGTTCCAACACGTTCAGCCTTTTGAGCGCTTTGTTTTGTTCCAAAGAATACTTCCAATAGTTAGAAGAACGCGCGTACTTAGAGGCATATTGAATCCGTACTTTGTCGCTTTTTTCCATATCTTCCATCCAGATATCCTGTTTGATGCCACGGATTCTTACCCGGTTGGGGTTTTCAAAATCAATCACGTTTTTTAGTTCAAACGAAGTCATGTAACGTTGAGTATTTCCCGGATAACCCATGATGAAGGCGAAGTCATCTTTTTTAAAACCATCTAAGGAAATAGGCAGAAAATGTTTGGGTTTAAAAGGGACATTTGCTTCGGCGTAGTCGGCAGGTTTACCATCGGGGCCGCAATAGATGCGGAACATGCTGAAATCGCCGGTATGGCGGGGCCACATCCAGTTATCGGTATCGGAACCAAATTTCCCGATAGATTCTGGAGGAGTACCTACCAAACGGATATCGCGGAAGGTTTCATATACAAAAAGATAGTAATAATTTCCGGCAAACATTTCCTCTACCGAGGCATCATATTGCGTTCCGTGGGTAGCTTCATCGGTAATTAGTTGCGAAATGCTATCGGCAATGTGGTTGCGGGTGGCTTGGTCGGTACCTGCTGGAATGGCATTCATAATCCGTTCGGTAACCTCTTCAACCCTTATCAAAAATGAAGCGGTTTTTCCCGGGTTTGCCAACTCCTCTTTTTTGCTCATGGCCCAGAACCCATTGGTTAGGTAATCATGTTCAACAGAACTGTGCGACTGAATCTCACCATAGCCGCAGTGGTGGTTTGTTATCACCAAGCCTTCACCCGAGATTAACTCCCCGGTACAACTGCCATGGTCGAGGGCTATAATGGCATCTTTAATACTCGAATGATTGATACTATAAATGTCTTCGGCAGTTAGTTGCAATCCCTTTTCGGTCATGGTGGCCATGTTTCGTTCAATAAGAATGGGGAGCCACATCCCCTCGTCGGCTTTTACCAAATAGGTTAGCGACACTAATATTCCTACTAGGAACAATGAAAGTCTTTTCATTTCAGATATATTTATTTGTTAAAAAAACGGTGCAATTTAAAAATTATATTGAGTTGAAGTTGTTTTTACAAATATGTTATTCACGTTGATTTTTGAAACTTTAATCCAGAATTTAAACAAAGGAACACCTCCAACGCATCCAAATAGTAAATTTTACTATCTTCGGTTCGTTAATAACAGGCACATGAAAAGATTTGTTTTATGGTTTTTTATCAGCTCATCTGCGTTTTATGTTTCGGCGCAGTTCGGGCAAAAAGAGTTTAAAAAGGTTTTTGATAAGGAACTTGATCAAAAGACAAAATATACCCATCGGGAAAATCATTCAGGGAAGTATCAATATACCCGGCCCCAACAGGTTCCTGATTGGTTGGTACACCCCCCAGTAGCTGCACAGAATGAGATTTATGCCATAGGGGTTTCTGACCCCGGAATGGATACCACCCAAGCCTATGAAATGGCACTTTTCCGTGCAAAAGTGTTGGCAAACCTACTTCATCTTTCAACTACTCAATTACTTTGCGATTTTTTTCTGAACGAATTGGAACATACCAGCAGTATTGTATATGAACATTTCTCCCGTATCTCGGCTCAGATACCCAAAGATGGGGGCACTTTTTCTATTGTTGAAACCTACTATAACGCGTATGATGAAACCATGGTACTTATTAAATATGTCCCCACGAAAAAACTGAAGAAGAACCAAGCCGATAAGATTTTGCTCGAACTCTATAAAAATGAAACGGAAAGCAGTGTGCACGGAGAATATGAGTCGGTTTATGAGATGCAGGTGGTACCATCGCAGAAAAGCGATTCCATTAAAGCCTTTTACCAATTCACCGAAGTGGGGACACGTTCCGATGTGGTTTCGAAGATAGGCGATACGATACAGCAAATCCCCATTTACTCACTTATTTACACTGGGATTCCATCCACGGATTCTATCCCCACCGTTATCTTATCCCACGGACTTTGGAAGGAACTTTTAAATTCCATCATGGCACAAATTATTAGCAAAGCCCGCGAAAAACCTGAAAATGTCAGTTATCTGAGCGATGATTACCAAAAAGATTCATATCAAAAACTTACCCGGGGGATTTCGGTCAACAGACAACGGTTTGTAGTTACCTCGGTTTCAAAAAAGGAAAACAAGTTGGCTGTGGAGCTACAGGAATTAGCTTTGCCGTAGTTTATACTTTGGGTTTTGTGGAGAAAGGTTTTGGCCCGTCCAATTAAGAGTTAGGATATTTTTATCTATATGAATACATTGAAGCTGAATTATTTTTTGAAGGGAATAAGTGGGTAAATGCCAAAGAAAGTGTCTTTCCAATTTTTAAAAGGATAAGGGCTGGAGCCCGAAGATTGGTATTGACCGCAAATTGCACAAGAATGTTTACTAAACAGTACCTTGGGTGAAAAGCTGCAAAAATTTAAACCAAATCCCTGGTTTGAAAGTCAGGTAGAGCATAAAAAATAAAAGAGAGAAAATTAAAATCTGTATATTTGTAAGTAACCTAAAAACTAACGCCATGGAAACTTCAGTAAAGGTATTTCATTGGTTACCCCGGATTTTGTGTATTGCAGCCATTCTGTTTATCAGTATGTTTGCACTCGATGCTTTTGTACCCGGCTTAACTTTTTGGCAGCAACTGGCCGCTTTTGCCATTCATTTAATTCCCTCTTTTGTGTTGCTCCTATTGCTCATAGTAGCATGGAAATGGGAACGCCTGGGCGGAATTCTTTTCCTTTTGACAGGATTGGGCTTTACCCCATTTGTTTTCAATCACAATTACCAGATGAACCATTCCATTGCCATGAGTTTGGGGATTATTGCACTAATAACATTCCCTTTTGTACTGGTGGGGGGTCTTTTTATCTGGAGTTTTAAAAAGAAGCTGCAAAAACCCCTGTAACTCTATCGGACGGAATGATATTGATCAATTTCATTCAAAAATTATGGCTAAATCACCAATATTTAGTTTGCTGATAAACAAATATTTAGTATATTTATGACTCGTAAAATTCACTTCTATGAAAACCTATCCTCTGATTCTTTTAACCGTACTTTTCCTGGGATGGCTGGGATGTACCCGGGAGCCTGAAAACCTGACAGATACGGGTTCCTTGAAGTCAGGGAAACTGAAATTTGGCGATACCATCATCATTCCTTACCATTCAACGCTATATGATGAACAAAACAATTTGTCCTTAACTTTTGATACCGTACTTACTGATTGCCGTTGCCCGGAAGGTTGCTTGTGCTGTTGGCAAGGGTATGTGCAGGTGGGTCTGACCTTTAGCGTTGGAAGCCAATTGTATCCGTTTGCCATTGATTCCTATTTTACTCCTGATACCGCCCTTGAAAGTTACCACTTCCATCTGGTGGATGTAACACCCTATCCAACAATTGAACAGGACATTGAAATAACCGATTATTCCGTTCTATTGGTGGTAACCCAATAAATTCTTTTCAGGGAAAAGATTCTATTATTTTTGTTCTTTCAGCATCCGGACCAAACGGTTCATCCCCTCCTCAATTTGATCGGTTGCCAACGAGATGCGGATGTAACCGGGGGCATCAAATGCTTCGCCGGGAATGACCACCACGCCATCGGGACGTTTGGCCAATTCAATACAAAACTGTTTCACCGGACTATGAATGCGGTAGCTCAATTCTGGGAATAGATAAAAGCTTCCCCTTGGAACCACTACAGGTATCTGGTTCTTTTTCAAAATGCCCACAGCATGGTTACGGTTTTTTAGCAAAGTTTGGTTGTATGAATCAATGGTCGGTTGTGTGTCACCATTTACTACAGGGATGGCTCCATATTGATTAAGTGTTGGGGGGCAGCTGATTACAGTAGTATTGTTGGAGGTGAAGGCCTGAGCCAGTTTAAGGTTTCTGGTGACAATCCATCCTACCCTTAACCCTGCCGTTGCTGCACTTTTTGAAATTCCATCGAGAACAATTGTCCGTTCAAAGAAAGCAGAAAAGCTTGTTGCAGGTTCTCCTTCATACACCAATTGGCTGTATATTTCGTCGGAAAGCACATAACCCCCGGTTAGGCATGACTTTAACACTAAGGCTAATTCCTTTTGCTCCTGAACTGTAAGTACCCTTCCTGTGGGATTTGATGGGGAATTAATGACAATCAAATCATCGGGTAAAACCATTTCTGACAATCGGGCAAGATCAATTCCAAAATCAGGTGTTAACGGATAAGTTACAGCTTCCATTCCAAAATCGAGGGGGATTTTCCGGTAAATCCCAAAATTGATGGCTGGAATCAGCACCCGTTTTGCTCCCAGTTTGGCTAAAGTTTTTATGGCGGCATACATGGCATTCTGAACGCCAATGGTCACTACCACATGTTCCGGGGAATAGTTGAACCCATCGGTGGCATATTGCCTTTTTGCAACGGCCTGGCGCAATTTAGGTAACCCTGCATTGGCTGTATAGTTGGTACCATCGGAGTGCAAAGCTTCCTGAATGGCATCCAATACCTTTGTGTCCACCGGAAAATCGCGAAGTTCACCCAACCCCAACCCAATGGCTGTAGGATGTTTCGCTTGGTTTACCTGCCTAATGACGGGTAATGGAAATTGGGTGTTGGCTAAACGTTCATCAATGGACATGAGATGGAGAATTGGGAAGTTAGACTCTAGACCTTAGATTTATGACATGTGACATTAGAACTAGCCTTTTATCTCATTTCTAAAATTTAGTGTCTAGCACCTACTTAATGAAATGATATAAAAAGATGGTTTCGCCTTCGAAAGCGGGCTTTTTGTTCCCGTCAATTTCCAAGGTAACTCCGATGGTTGCTTTGGTAACCCCACGCAAATCAATGGCGTTTACCACGGTAGCCCTCAAACGGACGGCACTATCCACTAACACGGCCTGATTGAACTTCAGCTTTTCGATGCCATAGTTTACCTGTAATTTCAGGTTCTGAACATCAACAATCTGATTCCATAAATAAGGCAGCAACGATAAGGTTAGGTACCCGTGCGCGATAGTGTTTTTGAATGGCGATTCCACTTTTGCACGCTCAACATCGGTATGTATCCACTGATGATCGATGGTGGCATCGGCAAATTTATTGATTTGTTCCTGAGTAATGGTGTGAAACTTTGAAACACCCAGCTCTTTACCTATCAGGTTTTGAAGTTCTTCAAAGCTTTTGATGACTACTTTGTTCATACACAGTTTTTAAAAATTTGTGCAAAGATAACATTTTGGCTCATTGCTGAATGGGTCATGGGCAAAATGAAAATAAAAAAACCGGGATAGAACGCCCCGGGTTTCAATTTTTTAAGGCAGGTTAAAAGGCAATGCCAATAGCAAAACCAACTCTGGGCCTGAATCCTTCGAATTGGGTCACATCATACTCCTCTCCCGCTGAATTTACAGAAACATCACCTTTTGAATAGGTTCCCCCAAAAAACAAATCCATGGCAAATCCTGATTTTGTAATCCACTGTTTTCCAAATACAGCACCTCCGCCCAATGAAGTATAATTTCCACCATCACCATCATCATCGATACTATATCTTTGGAAACGCAAATAAGGGGCCAGATAAATTCCATCAATGGCATTTGATTTAGGGTAAAATCGATATTCCGGGGTCAAAATAAGGCCTGTAAATTTAGTTCCTTTAATACTATAACTTAAATATGCCACACCCATTTGGACAGAATTGAGATCATTGATTTGCCTTTCATAGAAAATAGACCCTGTACCAACAATAATAGAAATGGTATTTACTTTAATTACATTTTTTTCGATGGCGGCATCGGAGGTTTCCTGTGCAATTAAATTAAATACAATACCCAGTGCTAGAGTTAAAAGATAAAGCTTTTTCATAGTGCATGTTTTTTAAATTAATAACCGTTTAAAAATGAAAAAATTCAAATAAAGGGTGACTATTAAAATAGAGGAATATAAAATATCCCGTTAACACATGCAAATCAATTAAACTCAGTTTACAATTTCATAATCTCGTCGGTATAGGTTTGTGCCCCAATAGCTGTAATGGCCGCCATGTTCACAATCTCGCGGATAGACGCCCCCATTTGCAACACGTTAATGGGTCGTTTAACGCCTAACAAAATAGGGCCAATAATTTCGGCATCGGTAATTTCCATCATCATTTTGTAGGCAATATTCCCTGAACTCAAATTTGGAAAAATAATGGTGTTCACATCTTTATTCCCAAGCTTTGAAAAGGGGAATTTCTCCATCCGTATCTGTTTGTTGAAAGCGTAGTTTGCCTGCATTTCACCATCCACAATTAATTCGGGATATTCTTTATGGAGGTACGAAACGGCATCGCGGACCTCTTTAGGGCTGCCGGTACGGGTAGAACCAAAGTTAGAATAAGAAACCAATGCCACTACTGGTTCCATGTTAAACCTGCGGACTTCGTTAACTGTAAGCAGAGTGGTATCAATCAATGTTTTTGTATTTGGCGTATGATTAACCGTAGTATCGGCAAAAAAGAAGGTACCTTTTTTATTCATCACCACATACATGCCGGCAATATGATTTAGGCTGTTGTTGGTACCACAGATTTGGAGTGCCGGACGGATGGTGTCAGAATATTTGGTGGAGAAGCCGGCCAGGAAACCATCGGCATCACCGGCCTCAACCATCATTACTCCAAAATAGTGAATGTTCCGGACCATTTGGCGGGCTTCTGCAAGGTTACACCCTTTGCGTTGCCTTTTTACGAAAATCATTTGTGCGTAACGCTCCAAACGATCAGCTTCTATGTCTTCGTTAAAGTCAATAATTGGGATATCGCACCCTAAAGGGCAGTTTTCCTGAATATTTGCCAAAATTTTAGCACGGTTACCTATAAGAATGGGTTCGGCAATTCCCTGTTCTTTAATCATCTGAACGGCTTTAATCACATTGTAATTTTCGGCATCGGAAATAACAATGCGTTTTAATTGCTGTTTGGCTTTGGTAATAATAGTGTCGGTAAGCTTGTTGTAAATGCCCATCTGCTTCATGAGTTTGATGCGGTAGGCATCCCAATCTTTGATAGGATTCTTGGCCACCCCGGTTTCCATGGCTGCTCTGGCTACTGCTGGGGCTACCTCGGTAATCAAACGTGGGTCGAGTGGTTTTGGGATGATGTAATCACGTCCAAAAGTCAGGTTTTTACTGTTGTAGGCAGCGTTTACCTTTTCGGGGACTTCCTTTTTTGCCAGTTCAGCCAAAGCGTAAGTAGCTGCTTTTTTCATATCTTCGTTAATCACCGTGGCCCTGACATCTAAAGCGCCTCTAAAGATATAAGGGAACCCAAGGACGTTGTTTATCTGGTTGGGGTAGTCGGATCTTCCGGTAGCCATGATGATGTCTTTCCGGGCGTTCATGGCATCTTCGTAAGAAATTTCAGGTGTTGGGTTGGCCATGGCAAAAACAATAGGGTCATTGGCCATAGATTGAATCATTTTTTTGCTCATGATATTCCCTTTCGAAAGACCCAGAAACACATCGGCTCCGGCAATTACCTCTTCTAAGGTTATCAAATCGGAGTTTTGGGAAAACTGCTTTTTCTCCTCATTTAAGTCGGTACGTTTGGTAGAGAGTAATCCTTTGGAATCGAGCATCCATACATTTTTCAGGTTAACTCCCAGTGACACATAGTAGCGGGCACACATTATTCCAGCAGCCCCAGCCCCGTTAACTACCACTTTTACATCCCCAATTTTTTTATCGGCCAGTTCCAGGGCGTTCAGTAATCCGGCACCCGAAATTATGGCGGTTCCGTGCTGGTCGTCGTGCATTACCGGAATGTTCAATTCTTTAATTAACGTCTGTTCAATCTCAAAACACTCCGGCGATTTAATATCTTCAAGGTTGATGCCCCCAAATGTTGGGGCAATCCCTTTTACAATTTCAATAAATTTTTTGGGATCTTTTTCATTTACTTCAATATCGAATACATCTACATCGGCAAATACTTTAAATAACAGGCCTTTTCCTTCCATTACAGGTTTACCGGCTAAAGCCCCAATATCACCCAACCCTAATACAGCGGTACCGTTACTGATGACAGCTACCAGATTCCCTTTGGAGGTATATCGGTAGGCATCTTCATGGTTTTTCTCAATCTCCAGACAGGGTTCGGCCACGCCAGGAGTGTAAGCTAACGATAAATCGTATTGGGTACTGTAGGGTTTGGTGGGGATCACCTCAATTTTTCCTGGTTTTCCTTGTTCATGGTAACGCAGTGCTTCTTCTTTGGTAATAGTTGCCATAGCAAACTTGGTTTATAATTGTTAAGGGTGCAAAGTTAAGCAGCTTTATCGAAAACCATGAATTTTCTCATCTTTTGTTGAACATAAAGGAGAAATTTTTAATTGCAGAAATGACCAGGGTGCTGTCTTGGCACGAAATTTACTTTTGCGCCCTTTCGGCAAATTCGGAAGGGGAAACCTCAAAATGTTCTTTAAAGCAGATAGTGAAATACGATGGTGAGTTGAATCCGACCAGGTAGCTGATTTCAGAAACCGATTTGTCTTTTTTGAGCAGCAACCGTGCGGCTTCGTTCAACCGGACCAACCGTACAAATTCGCTCGGGCTTTTATCGGTAAGCAGTTTTATCTTACGATACAGATGGCCACGGCTCATACCGATTTCCTTACTCAGCGATTCAATATTAAGTTCGGTGTCGTCAATGTTTTTTAGAATCAGGTCCGTAATTTTTCTCAGGAATACATCCTCCATCTCCAATACCGGTGCCTCTTTCGATTCTAATTGAATGGTGTATTTGTTTTTCAACACCTTCCGCAATTCAATCAGTTTTTTAACGCGGGCCTTGATGTGGCTCGGATGGAAAGGTTTGGGGATGTATGAGTC
>C687J13896_1001470_pt1 | contig 12445 bp, 11 predicted proteins | sample RifGroE2_FD_13896 | JGI IMG/M metagenome (IMG submission 13896)
GTTGTAAATGTAAAATTTATGAAATTATTGATTACTGGCGGGGCGGGGTTTATTGGGGCGAATTTTATTCATTATTGGATGCAAAATTATCCAAACGACGAAATTGTCAATTTGGATGCTTTGACGTATGCCGGGAATTTGGAAAATCTGAAAGATTTGGAAAATAATCCCAATTACAAATTTGTAAAAGGAAATATATGCGATGAAAAATTAGTAGATGAATTAGTAAAAGATGTGGATGCTATTGTTCATTTTGCTGCTGAATCGCATGTGGACCGTTCGATTTCCGACAGTGGAGATTTTATCCGGACTAATATTTCCGGAACGCATACGCTTTTGGAAGCGGCGCGCAAAAATGGAAACAAAAGATTCCATCATATTTCCACGGATGAAGTTTTCGGTTCGCTCGAGGAAAACGATCCTGCTTTTAACGAAGACACGTCATATGATCCCAGAAGTCCGTACAGCGCGTCAAAGGCATCATCCGACCATTTGGTGCGGGCGTATTTCCATACATATGGATTGCCGATCACGATTTCTAACTGTTCAAATAACTACGGTCCGTACCAGTTTCCAGAAAAACTAATTCCGCTTTTTGCGACAAATTTGATTGAAGGCAAAAAAATTCCTGTTTATGGAAAGGGTGATAATATTAGGGATTGGATTCATGTCGATGATCACAATCGTGGAGTGGATATGATTTTGAAAAAGGGAAAAATCGGAGAAACTTATTGTTTGGGCGGAAATAGCGAGAAAACTAATTTGGAAATTACGCATAAAATTTTGGAGCTGACAGGTAAGGGCGAGGAAATGATTGAATATGTGGCAGATAGAAAAGGGCATGACAAGAGATATGCAATTGATTTTTCCAAGGCAAAAAAAGAACTCGGATGGGAGCCGCAGATTTCTTTTGAGGATGGATTGAAAAAAACAATTGCTTGGTATGAAGATAGTCAGGATTGGTGGAAGAAAATTAAGAACGGAGAATATAAAGAATATTATGAAAAGCAATATAAGAGTTAGAAATTAGGAATTAAAAATTAAAATGTTAATTTAATTAGCGTTGTTTACAAAAATTGTTAAAATATAACCAAACAATTAAGAATTAGAAGTTGAATAAAATTATGAAGAAGATTTTAATAATCGGTTCCAAAGGGATGTTGGGTCAAGAATTGGTTAATGTTTTTGGCAATGATGAAGATTGCAAAGTTGTGGCTTGGGATAGGGAAGATATTGATATAGCGGACAGTGCGCAGATTAGGGTGAAAGTAGGAGAAATAAAACCTGATGTGATTATCAATGCGGCGGCGTACAACGCGGTGGATAAATGTGAAGAAGATAAAAAGGAGTATGAAATTGCAGAAATAATCAATGGAAAATCGCCGGGATATTTGGCGGAAATATCCAAAGAAATCGGAGCGGTTTTTGTACATTATTCAACTGATTATGTTTTTGGAAAAGAAATGCCTCCGATTCCAGAGCCGGCAGGTTGTACGGGAAGTTGTGCGTCCTGTGGATTGCATAATGATTATATTCCGGAAATCGGATTTGATGAGCAAGCAAAGCCGGCGCCCGTGAGTAAATATGGAGAAACCAAGTTGATGGGGGAAAAATCGGTGCAAGAAAAAGGAGAAAAATATTATATTATCCGCACTTCAAAAATTTTCGGCAAACCTGGAGTGACAGAAGGCGCAAAAAAAAGTTTTTTTGATGTGATGCTTGCGGTCGGTAAAAAGGCGGAAGCGGGAGGTGGCGAAGTGAAGGCAGTGGATGAGGAAACGAGTTGTTTTACCTATGCCCCGGACTTGGCTCGTAAAACCAGGGAAATTATTGAAGCAAAAAAAGAATTTGGGATTTATCACGTGGTTAATTCTGATCCGTGTACTTGGTATGAGGCGGTTTTGGAATTGTATGGTCAAGCGGGAATTAAAGCAAAAGTTGTTCCTGTTTCCGGTGATGAATTTCCCCGTCCGGCAATGCGTCCATTTTTTTCCGTGTTGCTTAATACAAAATTAAATTCATTGAGAAATTGGAAAAACGCGTTAGAAGAATATTTGAATAATAAAAAATAATAAAATATGAAAATTGCGATTCAGGCGGCGGATTTGGATAACAAGCGGATAGACGGAACCAGGGTTTATCTTTTGAATTTGCTAAAATATTTCGGAAAAATTTCTCCCGAGGATGAATTTTTAATTTATCATCGAAAAGAATTTAATCCAGAATTGACTCCGAAAAATTTTTCCAATTATAAGATAAAAAGAATAACTTCTCCTTGTTTTTGGACGCAAACAAGGTTCGCAGCTGAGGTTTGGAAGGATAATCCGGATGTTTTATGGATGCCGATGCATAATATTCCCTTAATACGAAAAAGAAAATTGAAAACAGTGGCGACCATTCATGATTTGGCGTTCAAGATTTTTCCGGAAAGTTTTCCGACAAAAGATTTACGACAAATCAATTTCTTGACAGATATAGCGATTAGAAATGCGGATAAGATGATTGCTATATCGCATTCGACAAAAAATGATATTTTGAAATTTTATTCGCAAATTGACAAGCGCAAGATTAAAGTAATTCATCACGGTTTCGATATGGAATTATTTCAAAAAGAAATTCCGGAAAGCAAATCAGCAGAGGTTTTTTCAAAATTCAAAATTCAAAATTCAAAATTTATTTTGTATGTTGGCGCCGTTCAGCCGCGAAAAAATTTGGAAACTTTAATTTGGGCGTTTGAGAAATATAGAAATGAGCAACGAAAAAAAATAAACAATGGACAGCAGGTGAAATTGGTATTTGCTGGAAGTAGGGCGTGGATGTGGGAGCGAGTAATTGAAAGAGTGGAGAATAGTCCGTTTCGGGATGACATCATTTTGACTGGCAGAGTGGATTTTTTAACTTTGGCGACGCTTTATCGCAACGCCGGTTTATTTGTTTTTCCTTCTTTATATGAAGGGTTCGGAATTCCGGTTTTGGAGGCGATGGCATCGAAAGTTCCGGTAATTTGTGCCGACAATTCCAGTTTGAGAGAAGCAGGAGGCGAGGCGGCTGAATATTTCCATTCTTTTGATCCAAGTGAATTAGCGGAAAAAATAGAAAAGATTTTTAGTGATGATGAAATGAGAAAGTCTATGATTGAAAAAGGAATAAAACAGGCGGAAAATTTTTCATGGGAAAGATGTGCGCGGGAGACTTTGGAATGGTTGAAGTGCTAAATTATTTCTTTTTTAGCATAAAAGGTGATTGCTATTGTTAGTATTGTCGTAATGATAATTTCCCATAGAGAAAAACCGAAAAGGGAAAGAAAGATTATAATTAAAAATAAAACAAACAACAACCAAAAGGTTAAGCTGTTTTCTTCTTGTGGAGTCGTTGAGATATCTTCTTGTCCTGACTTTTTCGACAAAAAAGCGGAAATGATAATCGTTGCAATTAGAATCCAAGTTAGAATTGTCATGCTTATATGAGAAGAAATTATTCCCGGAAGGATTGCTTCGGCCAGCAGAATCATTCCATAGGAAAACATAAAAAGAATCAAAAAATCTCGAGAGAGTTTTGAAAGAATAATGATTAGATTTTTATTATTTGTGATTTTTGCGATATTCATCTTCGTGTAAGATATTTTAGAATGATTCTGTTTTTTATTTTGCTTAGTGAATTTCTGATATTATTCCAAGTTATTTTTTCTCCAAGTTGAATTCTGACTTGTTCCGGCTGTGTCTGTTTTTCTAAATCAAGATAAATTCGATAGTCTTTTCCCGGATAATTGACGAAATCTTCAATTGAAATCTGGCAATTATATCTCTCGAAAATAATATCATCTGACAGAGAGCAGCTTTGTCCGTTTGTAATTGCCGATTCGATAACAGAAACCGAAGATTTATTTTTCAGATACGAATCAATTATTTCTTTTGAGCCCTTGATTTCTCTTTTTTGTCCTTTTGAAATATAAAAATATTTGTTAGTATCTGTGGTATAAAAAATTGTTCCATCCGGGTGGACATCATTTATATTTATTAATGAACCTTTTTCATATTTTGATAAAGATTCTTCGTCAAATGGCACGACATCGCTCCATTTATAGCCAAAAGCCTCAAAGGTTGTTGGACTGTCGATTGGGAGTTTTTGGTTTTCGTGAATTATATAGACTGTTTCTTGTGAAGAAACGAGTCTTCCATTATCCGGATTGAGATTTGATGCGGATATTTCTTTTGTAAAGTCTTCTCCTTGCGGGTAAAAAAAGGCTTGATAAGACTTGTTAATAGAGGCACTACCTATTTCATTATTTTTTTCTTGAAAATTTTTATTTTCAAAAAATATTTTTGCTTCGGAAAAATCATTTATTGAGGAAGCGAAAAGAGTAATTGCGTCATTAGATCGTTGAAAATTTTTCAAGTTATTTTTGTTGCTTTCCGGATTATCGAAAGAAAAATTGAAATCCTGAGAGGATAGCAGGACTTTATATGAAAGATAAATTCCGGCAAACAAAAAGGTGATCACCAGAAATATTCTGGAAATTTGATATGCCTGCTGCCAATTTTTCGGTAATTTTTGCATAGTTGTGTTATTTCTCAATCTCAAATATTACGCCGGAAACGATTTCATATTTTTTGCTTGCAAATTTCAATTCTAAATTTTCATCATCTTCATTATTCTCCAATCTGTGTGTTTGCAGGGAATAATTTTTCAAAAAATGCATTCGAGATTCTATCGGGCTGTTTTGATAAAACGCGATATTTTTATCGGGAGCTATTAAATATATTCTATCAAATTTTTCCAAATTAAGCTTGTCGAAGTCTTGCGGGTTGAAAAAATAGACGGAATTTTTTTCAAAAATAAAATTCATCGGACCGCTAATCATTGCCCAACCATCTCCGCTTGCCAGACGGTCAATTAAAATTAAGTCATTGCTCGAAAAATTTTGACTGATTTTTTTTATTTGTTCGAGCAACTTGTTGTTTTCTGAAAAATCAAGGTGGCGGACAAAAGCAGGAAGGTTTCCGGCAAGTAATAGAAAAAATATTATTATTGCTAACAGACGGATATTTTTTCTGAAATGTAGGTGAAGTTTGGATAGAAAAAGAATAGAGTAGAAAATGAAAATAGGGAGAATGGAAAAGGCGAAGCGTCGGAGCATCCACGGGTGATCGGAAGAAATATTGGAATCGATGAGATAAATAAAAGACGGACTGGTAATCAGTAAAGGCATAAGAATCAGATATTTTTTCTTTTTCAGAAAATAAAAAATACCAACAATTCCTGCAATAAAAAATCCCAATAGTCCATAGAGAAAATAAATTTTCAAACTGTATAAAGCGGGATAAATATATTTTTCCAAAAGATTTGTTTCGGTGTCAAGGTTAACGATAGTGTTTTGCGTTGAACCAAAAATGGCTTTGGAAATTTCCTTGTAGAATCCTAGATTGGCATGAAAATTTATGACGAAAATTACTGCCAGAATTATGAGCGGAATAATAGCGAAAGAAGAAATATTTTTTTTGATATATTCGCGCGCTTGAAGCGAGAAAAAGATGGCAATAAAGCTGAATACGAAAAAGGCTACTCCTTCAATTCGAGCAAAGATTAGTAATGAGGAAGAAAGAAAAAAATACCAGTATGAGCTTTTTGCGGGTTTTTGTAAAAATAAAACCAAGTTTAATATGGAAAACCAAAGCAGGGTTAGTGCTATATTTTCAGTGAGAGTGAATTTTGCTATCCAGAAAAATGAAAAACTTGTTAGTAGTAGAAGTATTCCAAATGTGGCGCATTTTTTGGCGACAAATATTCGCAGAAGTAAATAAAAAGAGCAAGCAAAAAGGAAAAAGAGTATTGCATTCGCAATGATCAATCCGAGTAGTCCCAGTCCAAATATTGAAAAAAATACAGCCAGCCAGCCTATATAGACTAACGGAAATTGAGTTATTAGTGTCCCATTTTCAGTGTAGTGAAATCCGGGAAAGTTGAGCGCTTTGCCTGGTCCGTATATTTTGAAAAATTCTTGACTGGCGGGGGTGGAAAATTCCAGTTGGTGGTTTTGCGCCAAGCGGATAGCAGCTTCACTGATTGATCCCTGATCGCGTCCGGAAAAAACGGTCGGAGTGGAAAAGAAAGAAACTGCAATAGCAATAATCGCGATTGCTAAATATATAATGATCATTTCTTTGGAAATTCGAAAGCGTTTTTTTCTAATAGAGCGAAGTAGGTAGGAAATTCCGAAAATAAAATAAGCTTCAAAAATATATTCGTAAAAAAGTCCCGATAGTGATAGAGTGAACGCTAAAAATCCCAATCCCAGCCAAAATAAAAAAAAGCGAGAATAGATTTTGTAATCGGATGTGGCAAGTATGTTTTTTCTTTGATTTTCCATATTTAAAATATACATTGTCTTGGCGGATAAGTAAACCGAGAGAGAGGTTCTTGATAAATTTTTTGTATTGACAAAAAAGAATTTGTCTGCTAGAATCACATATCAAATTTGAATATGTAAAAAATATGACTAATAGCGTAAATATGGCTCAAAATAAGCAAAAAATTGGAACATTCTTGTTGGCGGGGTTTTTGTTGGCGGCTTTGTCGTTTCTTTTTTTGGTCGTGAGTCAGAAAAGTTTCAAGGCTTCTACTGATTATTTGGTGGTGCCGACCGGCGGGGAGGACTCAAAAGATTTTTATTCCGTGTTCAAATCAGCTGAATATGTGAACCGAGTTTTAGGGGAAGTTGTGTATAGCGAGCTTTTCATTGATCAAGTGGTTAAAACCGGAGAGGTGAATGGTGAATTTCTTCCTTTTGATCGAAAAGAAAGATTGGAAGAGTGGAGTAATCGGGTGAAAGTAGGCGGAAAATTTCAATATGGAATCGTGAGTTTTGAAGTTTTTGCCAATAGTCAAAAAGAAGCGGTGCAAATTTCCAATGCGATTGCAAAAGTAATGGAAGCCGGAGGAAGCGTGCTGGATGGAAAGGCTGATTTGCACGTGCAAATTTTGACGGGGCCGATTTGGGAAAAAAATCCGAGCGTCAAAGAAATAGTTGCTGTCGTGATCGGAGGGTTTTTGGTTGGTGTAATTTTGAGCGCGATGTGGGCGTATTATTTTGCAACAATGGGATTGCCACGGGAAGAGAAGGAATATTTAGAGAGTTTGAATGAACTTTAAATTAAGAATCAAGAATTAGGAATCAAGAAGTGAGAATTAGGAATTGGAGTTTAGATAGAAAAATTTTCTTGGTGGAAGTGGTGAGTTGTTTGGAAATTGGTATGTTTTTTTTGAAACATATTCTTTCGAAGCTCACTCTTCCGCTTGGAAGTTCCAAGTGTTGGATATATTTTTTTGCACATTAACTCACGGTCGTGAGAAAATGTGCTATAAAATAAGTTGTCTTGACAACTTAATAGGTAATCAATACAAACATTACCATATTTCGTAATATGGTAATGATGAGATATATATGGGAAGTTAATTCCCGATATTTCAAATCAAAAACTTCTGCACTGGGAGGTGCGTGATGAAAAATTTTCTGAAGTATGTCGCTGTTTTATTTTTCGTTAGCGCATTTCTTTTGACAGGGTGCGCGAATAAGATTGAAGTTTTCACCGGCACTGAAATTCCGGTAGAAAATTCTGTTACGGAATTCAAAATCGATCAACCACCTGTAATGACTCTCGGTATTCCGATGGCGGATTACCGAAGTGCTCAAGAGTTTGTCGTGCCATTTTCCAGAGAGCTGGAAAATGAATACCGATTATTTAGGGTATCCTGGATCGTTGTCGGAATTGATTCTTCGGGAAATTTATATCCCGGAGTTGGTATTCTTGAGACCGATAAGCGCAATTCTGCCGGGAACTTTTGGTGCATTGGCAAAGTTTTTGCTCCGCAAAGAGAGGGAATAAATATCTTTATTCTTTCTACGCGAGCAAAATATGCCTATGGAATTGAGGATAAAGGTATTCTTATTGACCGCAATCTTTTGGGCAATAAGGAATATCTCGCTTCGATTTTTTCCAAGGGAATTCCCCTTTCGAGTCTCTTTGAGACTGATAGATTCGGGATTGTGACGGCGACTTGGGAGAGTAAGAGAACTCCTTTCGGATTCCTTACAACTTCTTGTGAGGATAAAGTGATTGATTCGATTGCTGTCATTAATACCGGATACTCTCCAGATGAAAGACGAATGAGAGATCGGCGAAATGTCATTGCTCCGAATCCTATCGGAATGGCAATTAGCTGGTCTGTTGATGGATATCAGGAGATTCAAGAACAGCGCGGGGTTTTCAAAACTTCCGGCTGGGACTTTGATTCTCCAGTATCTGAAGAAGAAAAAAATCTTTTGCGACAAACTCTGAACAGTTTCAGAGCGGTTGCAAGAGTTATCGATTACGGAGGCTTACCATGAAATTATTTCTTACAGTTTTTGTTTCTGTTGTTCTGGCTTTGGCTGGAATAGCTGAAGCAAAGCCGTATAAAGTTGTGAAGGGTGATACGCTTAGCGGTATTGCTCTTCGTGAAATGGGTTCAGTGAAATTTATTGAGGATATCATGAAAGTGAATTCTCAAAAAATTAAAAATTCCAAGCATATCGAGGTTGGTTGGAATATTGAAATTCCGGAATCTTCTGCGAAGGAGCAACTGGTAAAAAATATTCTGACTGTTTCCAAGAAAAAAGTAGTTGTCGCAAAAAAAGTGACAACTGGCACTAAGGAAAATCCCGCCGCTTATACTAATAGCGAAGTCGGGGATGATCCTTGGCGCGGGAATGTTATTGAAGGCTTGAGACTTTTGGGAATTGATATTCTCGAAGGTGCTGATGTCCGTTTTTCTTACGAGGGAATGGACGAATTGAAACCCGGAGAGGTTGTTCAGATGTTGTCCGGGAAGAATAAGGCGAAGTGGTATGAGGTGCAACTGTCTCCTGAGAAGGCGATGGTGCGCAGGCTTGGCATTATCATCAACGGAAAGCGCATTGGTGTAGTCTATCTGAAACCCGAGTGTGCCAATTGGCTTACAAGGGAAGATCTGCCGCCCGTGCCGTCAGAACCTGCTCCTCCTGCTGCGCCCGAACCGGAAAATCCTTCGATTTCAATGCCGATCGTGGAGCCTTTTGTGCCCTTTGAGCCGTTTATACCTTGGGTGCCGGAAAAACCGCCACAGTGTCGAGATTTCGAACTGTCGTTGGGTACCGGCTTGCTCTTTGGGAGTGAGGCTAGTATGAAGGATCAATGGTATTATGGCGAGGGTATGTACTGGAATTCTTGTTGGGGGTGGAGCCAAGGTATCGGATTCTACTTCAATGGAGATTTCGGCGATGTCGATTCTCCATACGAATGGGATAATTTTGGTATCGGACCGCAAGTCGGTCTCCGGTATCAAGGCATTATCAAGGATAAGAGCGGAGTGGTTCATCCTTTTGGATGGACTGCCAAGCTTCGCTTGATTTGGGCTAATGCCACGGGGAACAATCCTGAATCCGGTTATGATATGAGCCAAAAAGATCTTCTTCTTGGTCTGTACAATGAGTATCTGCGTCAATTGAAAAAGGGATTGATTGTCGGTATCACGTTTGAAGCATGGATGAGCTTATATTCATCTATTGATTCGACGTGGAGTGGTGATTCGCCCTCTGATAGGGCCAGAGCGGAAATCAAGATTTTCTTGCAAAAGAAAATATCCGAAGATTGGCAGATCAGAGGCGGACTCAGTTCTTTTTATCAATTCAGCGATTATACTCTTGCCGCCGGTCCTTTCGGGGAGTTTCGGTACAATGAGTGGCTGATGATTGGGGCATCTGCTTATTATCTCTTTCCGGGTGTTGTAGGTGGTCCGAGTGTCCGAATTGAGATGGGAAATTATTTCCGTCAAAAACGTCAACAACAGATTCTCGAGGGGATTTGGGCTGTTGATGCGGATGGAAATCCCAAAGAAGTAAATCACGGCAAAAAAGAAAAAGAAGAAAGTTGCTTTTTCTGCAACTAACTTTTTTCTGAAAGTATATGTTTATGTGATGTTTTATGGGCGGGTCTTTCATTTGAAAGACTCGCTTATCTCTATTTTTTTATTTGTAGAAGGAATGAACTTTTTCGCGACAAAGGGTTGTGAAAAAGGAATTCTTTTTACAAAAAAAGCCAACAGAACGTTGGCAAAAAAACAGGGAGGATGTGTTATGAAAAAGATGTCTCCGATGTGTCTTTTTGTTCTCATGTTGTCGGTGGTTTTTTCTGAGATCGTTTTTGCGGCTGATATTGATGAGCCGGCGAATCTCGGACGCGCCACTGATCCGCCTGCAGGAGCGCTGATGACGATGATCCCGACCGGAGATGGTGGCGTCCTGTTGACTGTCAAAGGGATGGAGGTGTACAAAGACCTCGTTTACCTTTACGGAGGAGACGGGATTGAAACCGCCACTCTTGTGAATGGAACGGTCAAGTTGACCCAGCGTCGCTGGATCAACTTGTGCTTTAAAGGGTCTGACGGACTCTGGCACTACCTGCTTGTTTCGGTTGAAAATCAGGTTGTGCCGAAGGAGTGGATGGGTGAAAATGTTTGCACGATGCCTGATTTCGGTCAGGGATCCGCAATCGTCTATTGCGGATGGATTCGCGACAAATATAAAAATAATAAATAACCTTCCCTGGCAAAACTGCCAACGAGCCCCTTTGTGGAAATTCCACATTGGGGCTTGATTTTTTTTCTGATTTGTGATATACTAATATATTGAATTATTGGGTTGGATTCGATGGTTTTATTGTTGAATTATTGGTAGAATAACAGTGTATTAAATTCCTAATTCCTAATTCCTATGTCTTACGTCTGGTTGCAAAAAATGAATAGAGAAACGGTGAGTGCGATTTTTGTGATCGTGGCGGTTTCTTTGTTTATTTTTTCCAACTTTTTGGTCGGTTTTGTTTTGCCGTTGTATTTGATTTTGATGTTGGTGAGTTTTGCAATCGTCTTGGCATATCCGCGTAGTGGAATGTATGCAATTGTTTTTTTGACTTTTGTTTTTGAAAGATTTTTCACTTTGGCTCCAATTGTGCTTTCTCGAAGCGAGTTGAAATTGTATCCGCTGGACGTGATTTTTCTGGCTGTCATTTTGGGAATAGTGGTTAATTATTTAAAAAATACGCATTCCATACGAACCCTCACCCCAACCCTCTCCCAAGGGGAGAGGGGGATAAGAGCGGTTGATTGGTTTTTGATTGTTTTTATATTCCTGGTTTCAATATATTTTCTATCTAGCTTTTTTGATCCAAACTCTGACAAAGATTTGGCTTTTTCCGCTTGGAAGAATTATGGATTCTACGCACTGTTGTATTTTGCGGTTATTATTTTGCTGAATAAAAAAGAACATTTGGTTAGATTTTTGAAATTCGCTTTGGCAGGCGCAATCGGTATTATATTTTTTATTATTTATGGAATTATTTCCGGTAATGGTTTGTGGTCGGAGTTTACTCCGCTTTCCACTGAAGGAGTTCGCTTGTTGGCTTTTCCGCACGCTTTCTATTTGACGATGTCAGTTTTGACGTTGGGAGTATTCTTGGTTTTTTCTCCGGTAAAAAAATATCGCAAATATTCTTGGTTGCTTCCGATTTGGATTTTTGGAATCATTGGATCGATGATGCGCCATCTTTGGATTGGCTTGGCTCTTTCTGCTTTTGTTGCGATTGTTTTTTTGCCAAAAGAAAAAAGGCTATTTTTGAAAAGTTATGTCGGGAAAATTATTTTTGGTGCGATGGCGGTTATTGTCCTCGTTTTTTATCTTTCCGCAATTATTCCCAATTCAAAAATTGAGCAGGGAATTGATTATTCTGTTGAGGTTTTGGGAGAAAGAACGGCTTCTTTTTCCAGTTTTTCGGAAGATGAAAGTTTTTTTTGGCGGGGAATGTTGTGGTTGGAGGCGGGGGAGAAAATAAAAGAAAATCCATTGGTTGGAATTGGTTTGGGGAAAAGACTTTCTTTGGAGTTGGGAGATTATCAAGACTTGGTTGAAGTGCGCAATGTCCACAATTCACTCTTGGCGATTCTTTTGCAAGGTGGATTGATTTTGTTTTTACCTTTGGTTGGATTTGTGTTTTTGGTTTTGAGGGATTTGATTGGAAGAAAAGAAAGGGGTTGGATTAGTATCGCGCTGATTGCGCTAGCGGTGAATTATCTGGTCGTGTTTTTGTTTCAGCCGTATTTGGAAACAAACTTGCTGGGAATATTCTTTTGGATAATTTTCGGACTGGCAAGAGTTTCCAAGAATGTTTTGTCGAAGTATAATTCATAAATTTAATCAATATATTGCAATTGCCATAATTTGATTATATTATATTAATTTGTTGAAAAAATACTGGGTTCCTGTTTTTGTGGGAATGATAAAAGAGAATGCGGGAGTGACGAAAAAAATGGTATTATTTTGTAGAAACATCAAATATGAAAATTTTAGAAATAAATAAATTCTATTTTCCCAAAGGGG
>C687J13896_1001486_pt1 | contig 12304 bp, 7 predicted proteins | sample RifGroE2_FD_13896 | JGI IMG/M metagenome (IMG submission 13896)
CTCTCCAGCAGAGCTCACGTCCTCTTCAGATTTATAGAATAAAATTATTAAAAAATAATTCATCAGATTCTTGCTTTTCAACATAGAAGGACAGAGGGGTAGTTAACAATTCAACAATTCAACAATTCAACCATTCAGCCATTCAACAATTTTTCCTTGATGTGTTTTACAGCATTATTCTCAGGTAGTATATTGTGGTAATTCTTTCCATTACTGGTGTAAATGAATTGGATCAAAATGGAAAAGTTTTTAAAATATCAGAATTTTAGAGTTGACGATTTTGTTCAGGATGCAGAATTCAGGCGTTGGGTAATGAAGCCTGATAACACCGGAAATTTGTTTTGGAACGAATTCAGAAAACAATATCCTGAAAAAAAGGAAGTGGTTGACATCGCGTATCAAATTGTTGATGCCTTGTCGCTCGAAGAAAGAGAAATAGGGCGGAGTGAATACCAGGATTCTCTTGTTAAACTGAAAAAATATCTGGAAAATAAATCGGTAAAGAAAAGGAGCATCGGAAATTTTGCCTATTGGATGGGGCGGGTAGCTGCAATCCTGATTATTCCGTTGTTTTTGGTTTCCGCTTTTTTGTATTTCAGAAATTTGCCTGAGCAGTCCTCACAAACAGTTCAATACATTGTTCCGAATGGGCAAAAGAGCAATGTAATTCTGGCCGACGGGACCAATGTGTGGTTAAATTCCGGCTCAACGCTTTCGTATTCAACCGACAGTAAAAACAGGAGGAAAGTACATTTAACCGGCGAAGCATTTTTTGATGTTGTGAAAGATAAAAAAGATCCTTTTCTGGTTGAAACCCGCGATTATACGGTGAAAGTATATGGTACGCAGTTCAATGTGCGGGCTTATGGCGATTCAAACGAAAGTGAAACAGTTTTAAAAGAAGGTTCGGTTTCCATTCATACAACCAATAGCGGTGAAGTGAAATTATCTCCCGGACAACGTTTTTACCTGAAAGAAAATAAAAAGTACACCCTTACCGAAGTAAATCCCGATTTGTATCTGAGTTGGAAAGATAACCTGTTGAAAATAAATAATGAACGGTTACAGGACCTGATCATCCGGATGGAGCGTTGGTACGGTGTGAAGATTCATGTTGAAGAGATGGAACAGGTGAAGGATTTGAGGTATACGCTCACGATAAAAACAGAAAGTTTACGAGAGATGCTCGGGTTAATGAATTTTGTGACCCCGTTTAAATATGAAATAAATGGCGAAAATGTAACTCTTAATTATAATTAATGTAATGCCAACTTTCTTTTGTCATACTGAACGAAGTGAAGTATCTGTTGATAATAGCGTTATCCTGGCATTCTTCATTTTTCTTGCAAATAATAAAGAGGATTCTTCATGATCTTAAAACCTTGTTGCCTATGATGATATTTTTCTGAAAGAGTAATTAAAAAAGCAGGAATATCTGGAACATATCCCTGCCTGCGAGTTTAACAAATTTACCATTGTCGAAACCTGGTAATTAGTATTAAAAACTTAAAACAAAACTATGAAAAAAAATCAAATCTTTTCCCATTGGAGGAAAGGACTAACGCCGTGGGGCAAAATTTTAAAAACGATGAAAGTATTTACTTTTTTGATGTTGGTTGCTATTGTTCACGTATCGGCCAGTTCGTATTCACAAAACAGCCGGTTGAGCCTGAACATGAAAAATGCAACAATTAAAGATGTGCTGATGCGGATTGAAGAACAATCCGAATACCGGTTTTTGTATAGCGATTCAAAAATTGATGTGGAGAAAAAAGTAAACATCGATTTAACCGATATGAAAATCGAAGACATTCTTAATACTGTTTTTGATGGTACGGATATTGGGTACAGAATTGTGAGCCGACAGATTTTGCTGTCGAGTAAAAGTGAAAGCTCTCAGGTTGGTCAACAAGCCAGATCGGTTACCGGAAAAGTGACCGATTCGTCAGGTGCTCCGCTTCCTGGAGTTTCGGTAGTAATAAAAGGAACGACAAACGGAATTATTACCGATGCCGATGGAAATTATTCACTTGCCAATGTCTCAACAGACGCAACGCTGGTGTTCTCATTTGTAGGGATGAAGGCACAGGAAGTTTCGGTTGCAGGGAAAACAAGCATTAATGTAAAAATGGAAGAAGAGACAGTTGGGATTGAAGAGGTTGTTGCTATTGGATATGGTACTATGAAAAAGAGTGACTTGACAGGATCTGTGTCTAACATAAAAGCAGAAAAATTCTTTATACAAGCTCCTCGTAACGTGCAAGATCTTTTACGTGCTAACGCTGCTGGTCTTAATATTAGTATAGCAACAGATGCCAAAGCTGAAGCTTCATTATCAATTCGAGGGAAAGGAACTTTGGCGGCTAATGGGGATCCTTTGATTGTGATTGACGGGGTTATTTATGAGGGGGTATTAGCAGATATTAATCCTCAAGATATTTCTAACATTGACATTCTCAAGGATGCTAGTTCTTCTGCTGTTTATGGAGCAAAATCTGCTAATGGGGTAATTGTAATTACTACGAAAAAAGGAAAGATTGGTAAACCAATAATTAATATTAACTCGAACATTTCAATAGCCCATTCCGCAAGTCAACCAGAAATTCTGGATGCAGAAGGTTTTCTGAAATTTCGGCAAGACTATAATGAAGGCAGAAATTCAGAAACTTACCTGACAAAATATCCACAGATATTTACTAATCCTGAAAAACTAAATGGAGTTAGTGAGTTAGACTGGTATAATTACGACCAGACAGTTCCTGCAACCTCATTGACTGATAGTCAATTGACAACAAAATGGTTATCTCGTTTAAATTTGACATCTCCAGAAATAGATAATTATTTTAAAGGAAATATCACTAAGTGGAATGATCTGGTATTTCAAAATGCGATTCAGCAAGACTATACAGTCAGCGTTTCAAATGCCACTGACTATACTACACAATATTGGTCATTGGGGTGGACTGATCGTGAAGGAATAATTGTTGGGGATCGTTATAAAAATTTTCGTGCACGTGTAAATATCGAATCTAAAATAGTTTCATTTCTGACCGTAGGATTAAATGCACAATTTGCTTCTCGTAATGAAGGCTTTTTAAAATGTAATTGGAGTCAGATGACTATGATTTCACCCTATGGATCAAATAATATTAATGATTTACAAAGTGTATATAGAAGACGCCCAACTGGTTTAGATCCCGTCAACCCATTCTATGACAATCTATACACAGATAGAAAAAATGTAAGTCATACCCTGAATACCAGCTTATATGCTAAGGTGTTTCTTCCATTAGGGATTGAATATCAACTAAATTATACCCCTCATTATAATTGGTACGAGTACTATAACCATTATTCTTCAGATGGAGAACTCTGGAAATCTACAGGAGGACAATCTACCAGAACGACAAGTAAAAGTTTTAATTGGCAGATAGACAACATTTTACGATGGAAAAAAGAGTTTGCCAGTATTCATAAGATAGAAATTACTTTATTGGCAAATGCAGAAAAAGCACAGTATTGGTCAACCACAGCCAATGCTACCAAATATTCTCCTAATGATATATTGGGATATCACCGCCTGCAAGCAGGTGAGGTTCAAACTGTTTCCAGCAATGATACATATCAGACAGGAGATGCTTTGATGGGACGTATTTTTTATTCATTAAAAAATAAGTATATGGCAACGGCATCTGTTCGCCGCGATGGCTATTCTGCTTTTGGTAAAAAAAATCCCCATGCCGTATTTCCAGCAATAGCTCTTGGGTGGGCTTTTACACAAGAAAAATTTCTTACTAATATCAAATGGCTAAACTATGGCAAATTACGTTTCTCTTGGGGTGAAAATGGGAATCGGAGTATTGGCCAATATGCAGCGCTTTCGCAAATGGGGTCAAGCTTACTTCCATATATCAATCAATCCGGAAGTGTTTATACTACTTCGCAAATTTATGTGAGTACAATGTCCAATTATAATTTAAAATGGGAACGAACTGCTTCTTATAATATGGGATTAGATTTCTCTTTATTTCAAAACATTATAAGTGGTTCCCTCGATGGATATATTGCAAAAACTAATGATTTGCTGGTAAATAGGGCATTACCAGATATTACTGGATATGGTAGTGTTACGAGTAATTTAGGTCAAGTCCAAAATAAAGGGCTGGAATTATCATTGGATGCAAATATTTTGAGAAAAAGAGATTTTCAATGGACTGCTTCAGGTAAGTTTTCAATGAACCAACGTAAAATAAACAAGCTATATGGGGATATGGTTAAAATAAAAGATGATGCCGGAAATGTAATTGGACAAAAAGAATCCAATGACGAAGCAAATGGTTGGTTTATAGGACAGGATCCTGATCGAATTTGGGATTATGAACGTGTAGGAGTATGGCAAATAGAAGAGGCTACCACAGCATCAAAATATGGTTGTCAACCTGGAGATTTTAAATACAAAGACCAGAATGATGATAAAATTATGAATAACAAAGATAAAGTGTTCCAAGGATATAAGACACCTCGTTTTCGCTGGTCTCTCCGGAATGAGCTTACTTATAGAAATTTTACCTTTTCAGCAATGATATATTCATGTTGGAATTACTATGCTTCTTTTCAACGTGCAGCAAACAATTATTCATTTCCAGATCGTTCTTCCGACTATGATTTTCCACGTTGGACGAAAACAAATCCAATCAATGATTATGCACGTATCGGATCAAAAAATATCGGCACAAATTGGGTAAATAACTCTTTTGTTCGTTTGGAAAATATTTCACTTTCCTATGATTTATCAAAGAGTATTTTACAAAAATGTTCAGTCCAAGCACTTCGTTTTTCGATTAGTATACAAAATGCTCGTACTTGGGCACCAGACTGGAACTTCTGGGATCCGGAAAGTGGTTCTGTTACTCCGCGTACTTTCAATTTTGGAGTTAATCTAACATTATAAACGATTTAAAATCAAATAGATATGAAATACAATAAAATATTCATTATTATTTTTGCTGTTTCCGTCTTATTATTGCCTTCATTGAATAGTTGTAAAGATAGTTGGCTTGAACCCAAACCGCTTTCTTTTTACACACCGGAAAATACTTATGTTGATGTAAAAGGTTTTGAAGCAGCATTAGCTGCTTGTGAAAAGGTAATGTACGATGAATATAACGGAGATGGATGCGCTATTCTGACCGAAATGATACAATCAGACATTTGTGTTGAAGGAACAACTGACAAGGCTGGCCCCCAGATGGATATGGATAAATCATTATTACCAGATGCACTGTTAAATCATACTAATTATACTCGTGTTGGGTGGTATTGGACTAATGCCTATAAAGCAATTAAGTATGCAAATATTATTATTGCCCGTATCAATGACGTAACTTTTTCTAGTGATGCAGAAAAAAACGCTATTCTTGGACAGGCTTATTTTCATCGGGCATATTGGTATTATAAATTAGTGCATCAATTTGGTAATGTCCCATACTTAGACTGGGAGTTGACCAACCCAAAGACCGATTTTTATACGTATGATCGTTGGAGTATTTTGGAGCATCTAAAAAAAGATATTGAATTTGCAAATGAATGGGTTAAGGACAATGTTGATCGAGGGCGTGTTAGTAAAAGTGCTTGTGGAACACTTCTAATGAAATTATGTCTTTGTCTAGGTTCTTATGATCAAGCTATTGAAATTGGAAAATCAATCGTTTCCATGCATCCTCTAATGACAAACCGCTTTACTTCAAATATGACAAAAGCTCATACTAATTTAATGCATGATTTACATAGTGTAGAGGCTAAATTGAATATGAGTAATACAGAAGGGTTAATGTATATAGTAGCTTATCCCAATATGGCAGGTTCTATAAAATCTTATTTGATGCGTAATACAGTACCGCGTCTCATTGGTGTAACAACACCTGATGGTTTAACAGGAGTGGCTTATTCTAAAGATGTTGAGCCACAGTATGAAATTAATACATTATATGGTCGTGGTATCGGACGTGCACGCTGTACCAATTATTATCAATATACAATTTGGACAGACAAAGAAAAAGGGGATATGCGTGGTGTTTACAACCGAGATAGCTGGAAAAGCCCATCTGATTTGTACTACAATAATCCGGATTTAAAGAAAAAAGGGAACAAGTATTATGGAACACATTTAGTTAAAAATCCAGCAATGTCGGTAGAAGACTCCATTCGTTCTTGGTATCAATGGCCTCATTATAAATTACTTGCTTCAGACCCTATTCCTGAAGACGATGGTTGGTGGGGGGGAGAAGTTCCAATGTACATTTATAGGTCGGCAGAAGTTTATTTACTGATGGGAGAAGCATATTATTGGAAAGACCAACCAGCCCAGGCTGCTGAAATGTTGAATGTAGTGAGGCAACGCGCAGGAGCTAGTCCATTAACGTCGTCGGATGTTAATATTGGAGCAATACTCGACGAGCGTGCTCGTGAACTTTATTATGAAGAAAACAGGCACTCTGAAATAACCCGTATTGCATTTATATATGCTAAAACAGGAAAGACATGCGAATATTTTGGGCGGACTTATAGTTTAAACAACATCTCAGGTTCAGGTGGCGCAGGTTCTAACATCAAGCAATCCGGAATCAACTTTTGGTATGATTGGGTAACAGCTAAAAGCAATTTTTACAACAAAGGAGTAACTCATCGTTGGGCTACATATGCGATCAGCGTTCATCACATCTTATGGCCAATACCGGCATCAGCGATTAATGCAAATACGAATGGCGTAATCAACCAAAATATTGGATATCCGGGAGCAGAAAATAATTTAACACCATTGATTGTTCCTTCCGAAGGTACAGTTATCGAAAAATAAAGTTTTTCTTCTTTGTTTTTTATTAAAAGAAGCCGTTGCTCAAATGGTAAGCTATCGTTTTTAAAACGGCTTCTTTTAATTTTTACACTATATGGAATAATGTTTATGTAACAAAGAAACGCATTGGCTTTTAAAATAATCAGCATTAATTCCGGTTGATGTGAATAATATCCTTATGACTATGAAAAAACATAAGAAACATATAAAAATGAAACTTCATATTATAATAATTACATCGATATCATTAGTGATTCTTTCTTGTACTCAAAATCAAGTTTTTGCACAAAATGACATAAATTATGAAGAATCGAAAGTCCCCAATTTTATTCTACCCGAACTATTTATATGCAATAATGGTGAAAAAGTTGTTACTGTTGAACAATGGGAACAACAAAGGCGACCAGAAATTCTGGAGTTATTCCTTTCACAAGTATATGGTCGTACACCCAAAAGCAAAATAGCTGTAACCTATGAAATGTTATCTGAGAATCAGGATGATCTAGGGGGAAAAGCTATAAGTAAGCAAGTAAAGTTTACGTTTACAAATGGAACGAAGAGTATTGTGGCTTTTTTGCTGATCTATTTACCTAAACAGGCGAAGGGAAAGGTTCCTGTAATAATTAGTTATAACTATAAAGGAAACCATAGTACAATTTCAGATACTACGATTTTATATTCTCCATCGCTATCATTAGTAAAAGAACCGGGAAATCCTGACTGGATTCGTGGTTGTCAATCGTATCGTTGGCCTTTCAATAAAATAATAGAAAGGGGATATGGAGTAGCAACTATGTGTTATCATGATATTTTCCCTGACGAAATAGGATTAAAAGATCATAGTGTAGTATCCCTTTTCCCAAACTATAATCCCGATTCAAATAAAATTGATGAATGGCAAGCAATTGGAGCATGGGCTTGGGGGCTAAGTCGTATCATGGATTATATTGAAACTCAAGCTTGGGTCGATCTGGATAAAATTGTACTCATGGGACATTCCAGACAGGGGAAAGCTGCACTTTGGGCAGGAGCTCAAGATGCTCGTTTTAGGATAGTTATATCTAATAATTCAGGCAGTGGGGGAGCAGCCCTTTCAAAGCGTGTATTTGGAGAAAATATAGCTTATCTTACAGCCATTACTCCAAAGTGGTTCTGTCCTGCTTTTGATCAATATGCAAATAATGAGGTCAGTTTAACTTTCGATCAACATGAACTCATTGCGTTGATGGCTCCACGGCCTGTTTATATTGCAAGTGCAAAGGAAGATTTGTGGGCAGACCCCAAAGGTGAGTTTTTGTCGGCTTATTATTCCGGTTCTGTATATGAATTATATGGACTCTCTGGGTTGGGGACTAGCATTATGCCTGCAATTCATCAGCCGATTATGAATGATGTTGGATATCATATTCGAGCCGGAAAGCATGATGTCACTGATTATGACTGGAAATGTTTCATGGATTTTGCGGATCAACACTTTTATAGAAAATTAAATGATGCTAATAAATAGTGCAAAAAAAGATTTTCATGGAATAATTGACCTCTCATTGCCCGATCAATAAATAAATCAAGTCCCAAAATATTATTTTATAATTATACATATAATGAAATATTTCTGTTATAAGTTATCTGGTTTAGCTATTTTATTTTTGATAACTTTTTTTGCCAACGCAAATATCCGCCCGATTGTCCACTCTTCCTCAAAAGGTTTATATGTTCAAATCGAAGATGATAATCATCCGATATTTATATCCTTACAAAATGATGGGGCAGGTTTGTTGTTAACCCAACCGGGCGGTACAACCGAAGTATGGTATGAAGGAAGTAATAAAGATGGAGAGAATTTGAATCTCATTGGAGGACATGCAACTGGCCTTGAAATTTCGGAATCATACCGGATTATTACCTGTGGATTGATCGAGCGGACAGTAACGGTTACAGCAAAATCCGATCAACGTTACTATCTCGATTTTGGATGGAAAACAAAACAGGCCGGTGAATTTTATTCATTTATGGGAGAGGAAAAAACATCGAAAAAATACAGCCCCGGTTGTTCCGGACCTGAATTTGGAGAGAATAAAACATTGGAGACTTTCCCGTTTCTGGGTATTCGCGTAGAAGAAAAGCTATATGGAATAATTGGTGATACTCCGGGAATGTGGGAAAATCGGAGCTTTATGATTTTTGACAAAGAGAACAATAACCTGTCACTCTGCAACGGCGATGGTTCCTCAAAAAAAATGATTGCAATCCCCTATAATGTTGACGCTACAAATATATATCGCACACAATTTGATGGCTGGCAACACATCGAGCAGGGAGAAACCCAAACATGGAAAACCTGGATATTAGCTTCAGATGTTAAATCATTGTACGATGTTCAGTTATCAGCCCACCTTGCCTTGGCAAACGCAAAGGGTTTCAACCAATCGGGAATAGAAGCAATTCTAAGAAACACTTCTTATTTATTATTGCGAAGAAATTTAACAAGACCGGAGAGCGATTATATCTTCATATCCGGTGTAGGCTATGGATGGAAACAGTGGGTTACCGACGGTTTCTACATGAGCAAAGGGCTTAATGACGTGAAATTTGACAGGGAAGCCAATGCTGCTGTTTTTTATGACCGGTTAAATTACGAAGACAACGCCCAGTATTACCTGATTTGGTCGTTACTCATTAAACGTGCAGGAGGAAGCCCTGATATGCGGACAGTAGGGCGTGCTTACCGCTTCATCCGTGATCATGAAGTAGATGGATTGTATATTCCGCCCCGATTGCATCCTGATAAAAAATGTTACAAAACTTATCATGATCAGTTAAATTATGATGACGATGATGCTCCTTCTTCCAATCAAGGGTTTCATTGCGGGGCTCTCATGGCTGCTAAAGAGCTGGGGTTCCCGGTAACCGACGATGATATTGCAAAAGCAATTGCAGGCTATTGTCGTATGTTCAATCGCGCAGGGGGATATATGGCTACCAGCCTGAAGCAACAGGAAAACATCGGACAGGATGCACTATATGGTGAAGTTTTAACTTATGTGGTTTTTGGCAAAAAACTATTGCCCGATGAAATGGTGAAAAAGCATCTTGAAACGACTATGCGTATCCAATCACCTTATGGCATGCGGGTGATTTCGAAAGCAAACGGGGATTTGCTCGATGGTCATAGCGGGGTTTACACCAATGGAGGCTCGTGGTTCTTGAATGATGCAGCTAATTATTTGGACGGATTAATTCATGGAATGGATGCAAAATGGGTTGATGATCAACTCATCTGGCGCTTGGAAAAGGAACTGGCCTTTATGCCGGCATTTCATGAATCGATCAGTACGGTTACAGGGAAACCACATGGGCACCACCTTTATTCATGGAATTCAGGTTATTGGTGGTTACGGAGAGAAGTGCGTAAGCAACTCGGACTGAACGATCCTGATCCAGTCGAATTGCAGATGGATAAGGAATTGGGAATTTCCCATCGTAATGGATTCCTTGTTCTCGATCCGTCAATTACAACGCTTCGTCCTGTGAAATAGCCTTAATACAGGTTGATCGAAAGATTACTCATGAGTAAATGTTAATACTATCAAGATATAAATGCAAACAACAGAGTTATTCAATCAATATTAACGAAATAAAATGAACCATTGTATGAATATAAGACTGATCACATTTTGTTTGCTTATTTTTCTTTTTCAGGCCAATCTTTTGAAAGCCAATGAAAAAATCACACCCAAAAAGAAAACTCTTCATGAATTTAAAGAACGAGATGGACTGCCCAACTTTTTTACAAAAGCCTTTCGTGGCAACCCCATTACAGTTGCCTATTTAGGTGGAAGTATAACTGCACAGAATGGGTGGCGTGTATATTCTCTTGAATGGTTTAAGCATCGTTTCCCCCAGGCCACTTTTGCTGAGATCAATGCTGCGATTGGAGGAACCGGTTCAAAATTTGGTGTTTTCCGGTTACAGGAACAAATACTAAATTATAAGCCTGATTTGGTGTTCGTTGAATTTGCTGTCAACGATGGTAGTGAAAAAAAAGAAGAAATTATTCGTTCAACAGAAAGCATTGTCCGAAAAATATGGGAACAAAATCCCAAAATCGATATTTGCTTCATCTATACTTTGAGCGAACAGTTTGTTGATGTATTGGAGAAACAACAACTCCCAGAATCGGTACAAGCGATGGAAGAAGTTGCAACGCATTATGGGATACCCAGTATTAATTATGAAATCGAAGTGTTTAAAAGGCTTCAGGATCATTCATTAATTCTTAAGAACAAAGAAAAGCAAATTGATGGAGTAACGGTTTTTTCTCCTGATGGAGTTCATCCGTTCGTCGAAACAGGGCATGTTATTTATTTTGATATTTTGAAACGATCGTTTGAAAGAATGGATCAATGCCAAAAGAACCAATCGCATAAACTTATCAAGCCCCTTTGTCCTAACTTTCTTGCCAACGCCCAAATGATTGATCCTGATAAATTTTTACTATCAGGAAATTGGAGTATGTTGGATACTACAGATACCGGAGTCTATCGGTTCAGAAAATTAATCAGTAAGGTAGCCAAATCTCATCAAACGGGGGCTACTTTGTGTTTGAAATTTAAAGGTCAGGCGATAGGCTTTTGCGACATCATGGGGCCTGATGCGGGACGGGTTATTCTTGAGGTTGACGGAAGCCTAAAAGATACAATTTCCCGATTCGATAGATACTGCACCTATCATAGAATAAACAATTATGTTATTGATAATCTAAAAGATACGATACATAGTGTCATTTTTAGGGTGCTTGCGGATACATTTGATAAATCGAATATTTTAAAAGCAGGAGGAAAAGAAATGATACATCAAGAAGATTACAAAATAAATAATTGGTGTGTAGGAAAAATCCTAATCGATGGAAGATTGATCCCTTAAGATTGGACTATTTGTGTTTCAGATGATTATCTGTAAGTTCTAAAAATTCGTTTTTGTTTTTTTTGGGGGTAACCCCTTTTCTAGATGGTATTTTTGTGCCAGTAACAGGTACTTAAATTATCTGATTCATAGTATAGGATCAGTGCAGCATTAGTATAGGATGATAAAGTTCTAAATCAACAACTCATACCTCAACAAAATAAAAAACCAATTTTTTATTAACCGTCCCCCTGGAATATAAACAATTAACGTATGGCACAATCAAAAAAGAACATTGCTACCGAAGGCCTTAGCGGCCGGGTTGGCAATCTCATCTTTCGTCGCCGTAAATCCGACGACAAGATTTTTGTGGCAAGAGTTCCTGTGGGTTCTGAAGAAGAACCCTCTGAAGATCAGAAAAACATCCGTCGTAAATTTCAGCGTGGGATAATCTATGGCAAATCAGCCATTGCCAATCCTGCTACAAAAGCGCTCTATGCATCAAAAGCCACAGGCGGGAGCTCCGCTTTTAACGTAGCAATAGCCGAT
>C687J13896_1001503_pt1 | contig 12235 bp, 9 predicted proteins | sample RifGroE2_FD_13896 | JGI IMG/M metagenome (IMG submission 13896)
TTGAGCAGAAGAATATGTTTGAGTCTAAAAATGAACTGAGAGATATGGATGCTTTTACCTCAAAGAAACCATATGCACCGAATACATTCCAAATGCCTTTGTTTACAGCTAAAGATTCAGAGGTGGAACAAGAGATACAAAAATTGAATCTGGATAACCTAACTCCAATTGAGGCGTTAAACAAGATTGCAGAGTGGAAGAAAAAGATCTAGAGAATTAAGTAATACCCTACTCCATATCGATTTTTAATTATCTTCAAGCCGGTCACTTTGTAAATGCTCTTTGTGAGACGATGAATATTGACTGAAACATATGATTCAGTTATTTCTCTTCTTAGAATAGATTGAAGGTATTTTGTATTGCACATGTTGAACTATGGCCCCCATGTTTAACCAGAAAGAGAATAATTAACATGCCTATGTTGGTAATAGATATTTTACATTTTTTAAAGATCAACGTACTAGATTGAGGATATATTGATAGTCCTTTAAAGGATATATTTTCAGGAGGGGGTCGTTTTAGTTTGAATTCTTCAAGGTGTCTTAAAACTGCAGGAAGCATATATCTAGCTGTCTCCATATTGGTAATATATGTAAATCCTCGACTTATATATTTGTAGAAGAGATCTTTTTCTAATGCTGGAATTATGATTAATACATGTTGGGTAAGGCAAAGCGAAACTAGAAGCGCAAATAATTTTTCTGAATCATATGGGTTTTCTTGTATGAGTGAGTCATCAATTAATATCAATGAGAATCGTTTGTTTTGTAGCCGAACTTCAGCCTCTGAAATATTGTTGGCAAAAGTGAAAGCTATGTCTGAATGAGAGATGAAAAGATTTCGTAGCTGTTCTTTGTATGCGTAGTTATTTGTAATACAGAGAATCTCCTCTGCTGAATTAACCATAACATACATTCTAACCCTGGAATTCTTACAAAAGACTTACGATTTGATAGTTTCGATAGCCTCTTCTAAAGTCACAAGATTTTGTTCTCCAGTTTCCATATTTTTAAGCTGTACTTTCTTTGCATTAATTTCATCCTCGCCGATGATCATAACCCAAGGAATATTTTTCTTAGATGCATATTTCAATTGGTTTCCAAATTTGATTGCAGTAAGTTGTGTTTCAGTATTTATTCCTTTTGTTCTTAAACCTTTTGCAATCTTTTGTATATATGCATAAAGTTTTATGTCAAAGAGAGGCAAGAATACTTTTGTATCTGTTTTGGTTTCTGGGATTAGCCCATATGTTTCAAGATAATCTCGGGTGGTTGTATCTCCCCAACCTATTCCAAATGCGGGAAGTTCTTCTTGCCCAAACATGGATAAAAGATCATCATATCTACCACCACCAAACAATGCTCTTGGGTTCTCTTTACTTCCAATATCAAACATCTCTATTACAGTTCCGGTATAATATGCTAGTCCACGCATGATTGAAGGCTCAAATCGGATATTGGTTAACCCTAATTCCTCTGCTTTAGCAAAAAGTTCAATTAACTGTTTTGCGCCGTCTGATTTATCAGCAATCTTTTTTAAATCTTCCAACGTGCTGTTAAGAAATTTCAATATGCTATTGATCTGTTTTTCTGTTAGTTCTAATTCTTTAAGATATTCAACAAAAGCCTCTTTACCAAGCTTCGTGTAGTTGTCTATGGCTCTTCCAACTTTCGCTTTCTTCTCTTCTGAAAGTCTAAGAATTTCTTCGAAAAGATAATCTAAGAGATATCGACTGTTTACTCTGATTTCGTATGTTTCTTTTGGAGCCTTAAACTCTTCCATTACTGCCAGGATATATTGAAAGATTTCAAGTTCAGCTTCCAATGTTGGGATTCCCAAAATATCTATATTTAATTGTATAAACTCACGTCTTCTTCCTCTTTGTGGTTTTTCATATCGATAGTATTTACCTATATTGAACCACTTAAGTGGAAGTGTTAAATCATTTTTCTTTGCAGCAATCATTCGTGCTAATGATGGAGTCATTTCTGGCCTAATGGCTATTTCTCTTCCACCTTTATCGACGAAGTTATATAGCTGTGTAGAAGCTATTTCATCCCCAGATTTGGCAATATACAAAGCCGTTTCTTCAATCAAGGGAGTATCATATTCTTCAAAACCAAACCTTTGAGCGACGGATTTCCAAGTGTCGAAGATATAGTTGTTGGTTAACATATCCTCAGGATATGTATCAGTTGTGCCCTTGTAAGGTGATGTAGACAGTTTGTTTTCCATACCGAAAATTATATCACATATATATATGAAGGTTAGACCTAGGACAGTCCTTTTCTATGGATGTCGTTTGTATTGATATGGGTACCATATCTAGAGGTTGTAAAAAGGTCTGACCTAGGATAGTCCTTGAGTGAGTTTAGTGGGCTTGAATAAAAGTGCCAAATTATATATATTCAATGTATATAACTAAGCTGCTTAAATACCGAAATCTAAATGAAATACAGTGTAGGAATTTCCAACTCACGAACACGATCTACTAGACGACCTGTGCATAGCTCGAGAAGTATGGCCACATATAATGTCTTTAAAAAATACAGTAATAGCAATGTCAGAACTTCAAGCAAAACTACGCGTGGAAAGAGCAAGAAATCTCTAAAACCGAAGATGAAGAAGATACTCTATATACTCATAGGAATAGTGTTCTTCATAGGTTGTATTGTATTACTAGGAGTTGGTATATATCTGAAAAACATCCAAAAATCATTACCATCTCCAGATGAATTAGTAACTAGAACATCGGATGAAAGTACGCAGATATTGGATAGAAATGGGACAGTTCTGTACACCATATATGGAAATCAGAATAGAGAATTTGTAGCTATAGAGAATATCCCCGAGAAAACCAAATGGGCTGTACTTTCTGCAGAAGATATAGAATTTTATCAGCACAAAGGATTAGATTACAAAGGAATTGCAGCTGCATTATTGAGAAATCTACAAGCTGGTGGTATTACTGGTGGTGCAAGTACAATTACTCAACAGTTGGTAAGAAATACAATTCTTTACGATGTGCTCGGAGAGGATGCATACCAACAGAAATATACTCGTAAAATCAAAGAGATTTTGATTACAATGCAGGTTGAGCAAACCCTTACCAAGGATCAAATCCTTCAGATGTATCTTAATGAAGTCCCTCTGGGTGGTGTTAACTATGGTTTGCAAGCAGCAGCAAATGCTTACTTTGGAAAAAATGTAGATGAATTAGACCTTGCTGAAAGTGCAATTATTGCAGGAGTAATTCAGAGCCCAGGAGTATACTCTCCTTTGTATGGTACTAACCCAGATATGGCTAAAAATAGGCAAACATACGTATTGGATCAGATGCTTAAACACAAAGAGCTGACAGGAGTTACAGAAGAGGAAATTCAAGCTGCTAAGGATGAGGAATTGGTTTACAGTACAAGAAAAATAGATATTAAAGCACCACACTTTGTCTTCTATGTTAAACAGCTTTTGGTTGAAAAATATGGAATTGACCGTGTTGAGAAAGGTGGATTGAAAGTAACTACGACTCTCGATTATCCAGTACAAGAAATAGCAGAGGAAGAAGTTTCAAAGGGAGTAGATAATGCAAAAAAGAACAATATTAATAATGGTGCTATGGTAGTTATGGAACCAAACAATGGTCAAGTTTTGGCCATGGTAGGATCAGTTGATTATTGGAATATTGAAGATCCAAGGGTTGACGGAAATGTGAACATTGCGTTGAGCCAGAGGCAGATGGGCTCATCTATAAAGCCATTCGTGTATCTAACTGCTATTGAACAAGGATATGGCCCATGGACTGAAGCGCCTGACTTAGCAGAAATCAAATTCGGAACATATGATCCTAAGAACTGGGATAGTAAGAATTCGGGTACTATGACTGCTAGGAAAGCCCTAGTATACTCTCGAAATGTCCCAGCAGTATATACACTACAAATGGTTGGGATTGATAACTTCCTTCAGACGGCAGAAACAGTTGGTATTACAAGTCTTGCGAATAAGGCGGCATACGGTTTGAGTTTAGCCTTGGGCTCTGGTGAGGAAACCCTCTTAGAACATGCTACTGCATATACTGTGTTAGCAAGTGGAGGTGTGAAATATGATGTGACCCCTATTCTTAAAGTAGAAGATTCAAATGGTGAAGTTCTAGAAGAATACAAAGAAACTAAAGGAAAAAGAGTTTATGCAGAGAAAGATATCTATGCTGTTAACTGGATGTTGTGTGATTTGGGAGGGTTTAATGATCGACCAGATAATGGATATTACACTATTAATGGAAAAAGAGTTTGTGGAAAAACAGGTACTACAGATGGTCCAAAAGATTTGACTACAATTATCTACCATCAAAATCTTGTTGTCGCTGTTTGGAATGGTAATAATAATGGAGAAGTAGCACCAGGAGCTTGGGGATCAACTATTCCTCTTCGTATTGCAAATTCGTTTGTAAAGCGTGTGGCAGATAGATATGTTCCTGAAAGCTACAATAGACCAGCTGGTGTGCTTTCTACAACTGTATGTACTGATACTGGAGCCACTCCAGGAGAGGGAGTTACTTGTAAGAAGGAAGCCTCAATATATCTTGAGGGTTCAGCTCCTCCAGTTGATAATAGGAAAACAGTTGAGATATGTAAGTCTAATAATCTAATACCAGACAATTTATCAGCTGCGCAAAAATATGGTTTAACAACTTCGAAGGTTCTAATTACTACAAAATTGGGAAATACATTACAGCAGGGTGCTTATGAAAAGTATCTTTTAGGAATGAAGAAATCAGTATATCTTATCTCTGAGCCTGCAACTGGCACATGTACATTACCTTTAGGTCCAGACAATGCACCAATTGTGGATATCAGTACTCCTACTACGAGCCAATCTGTAGAGGCTGGTACCAATGTTGAAATTACAGGGTCAGTATCATTCTTGGAGAGTATTTCAGATTTTAGCGTAAAATTTGATGGAAATAATATCGCAGGTGCGACAATGCAGTCAAATGGGACATACTTAGTAACATATGTTGTCCCCTCAAGTACAGGTGTAGGTGTTCATACCATTACAGTTACAGCTACAGATAACTATGGTAAGACAGATAGTACAAGTGTGGTTATTAACGTAGTAGCTGCTGGATCTGGTATTTCGTTAAGTATTATTAGTCCTTCCAATGGAGCTACAATAACTGGAAATACTAATGTGGTTGTAAATCCAACAGGTGGAAGTGTTGATAGTGTATCGGTAAGTATAAAACAGGGCTCAACAATAATTGCTAGTGGGACTGATAGTAACGGTGGAGATGGATGGATCTATACGTGGAATTTGGGTAGTATTGCCCATGGTACATATACAATTTCGGCAACAGCATTGAAGGGTAGCACTACTATAACAGCATCCTCAATCACTGTTACTTATTAAATTATCTTTGCCTGGAAGTTACTTTCTAATCTCTTTATTACTTTTTGCGTAATTGACTTAATATCTTTATCATTTAATGTCTTTTCAAAATTTCGTATTGCAAGGCAAAACGTAATTCTCTTCGTATCTGCTTTTTCACTTTCCTTATATATATCTAGGCATGTTACTTTCCCATTAATATCATCATTGTTAATATCTTTATAGATTGAGTCATAAAGAGCCTTGTACTGAATATCATTATTAACCTCAACACAGAGGTCGACCCTACTCTCTGGATATTTGGGCATTTCAGTATACTTATTGTTCTTTATATCAATAGAGTTCAATGCATTGATATTAATATCTAGGCCAGCAGTATACTTAGGTAATTTGAAATTTCCCTTTACCTTATTATCTATCTCACCAATGATCCCTAAAACAATATCTCCAGCAGTTACAATTGCAGAAGTATTTCTATCAAACATATATATACTATTCTTAATCTCTTCGGAAAGATTCTCTTCAGAAAATTCTGACAACAATGTATACTCAATATCTTGAACATTCAAAGTACTTAATATCTTTTCAAGATACCTCTTCGCGATGTAATATGCCGAGTCACTTCGTTTTTCAATTGAGGTTATGACAGATGATAGATGCCAGTCCTCTTTAGGAAGTTTATTCTCATCTTCATATCCTTGAATATGTGGGATATTCATTTCAAAGAGAATAAATTTATCATATCCCTCCTGTAAATTCATTTGTGTCTTAACCAAAAGAGATGGAATGAGAGAAGTCCTCATTAAAGATAGTTCTGGAGCAAGTGCATTTTTTAATTTGTATGCCTTATCTGCATCTAAATTTGCCTTTTCCAATGTTGGAATATCAGTGAAGCTATGTGTATCTGTTTCATTTGCTCCACTATCTGCAAATATTTGTCGGATTTTCTTTTTTAAAGCAAATATCTGATTATCTTTTGCAGGAATGAGATTCCTCAATGGCAAAATTGAGTCTATATTGTTATATCCATAGATCCTTCCAATATCCTCATGTATGTCTTCCTTTATTGTTACATCCTTACGCCATGTTGGTGCTAATACTGTTAATAGGTCATCGTCTTGTTTGACTATTGGGTATTCGAGATTCTTAAGAATTTGTACAATCGTATCCTTTTGTAAATCAATTCCAAGATGTGTATTTACGTTTGAAAGAGAAAGTGTAATCTCTCTTGGTTCTGAGATTGTTGGGTAGAGATCGACAATATCAGATGATATCGTCCCTGTGGTAGATTCTTTAATCATACGTACTGCTTCTTTTAGCACAGGAATACATTGGTTAGGATCTAGCGCATGCTTAAATTTGGTTCCTGCATCTGTTGTAAGTCCAAGCATCATGGAGGTTTTTCTTATACTTGTTTTATCAAAATTCGCAGATTCAAGGATAATTCTTTGTGTATTGTTATCTACTTCTGTTTCCGATCCCCCCATTATTCCTGCAATGGCTAGTGGGTTGGTGCTATCACATATGACCATTATACGATCGTTGAGCTCGTGAACTTTACTATCCAATCCCAAAATACTTTCCCCTGCTCTTGCCATTCTAATTGTAATATTCGCAGTTTCAGATTTATTTGGATCATTAGATATTACTTTGTCATAATCAAAAGCATGAAGAGGTTGACCTGAGAGCTGAGAAATGTAGTTTGTGATATCTACGATATTATTGATTGGTTTATATCCAAACTTTATCAATGCACTCTTTAACCATAGGGGAGATTCCTCTACAACGATATTATCCATTGCAATTGCAGTATATCGAGGACATAAGGCTTCGGCATCGTTTATGATATTTAAACCTAAGCAACTTTGTTCTTCTCTAAGATTCTTTGTGTCATCCGTATACCATGCTGGTGTTACGAATGGTTTACCAAAGATTACGGTTAATTCTCTTGCTAGACCTAAGATTCCAAAGAGGTCTCCTCTGTTGGTTAATGCCTTGTTCTCTACATCTATGATGAAGTCATCTAATTCGTAATATTCTGCAAAAGGTTTACCAACAGGAGCGTCATCAGGAAGACGCATAACTATGGTATGGTCATTTCCGAGATTAAGTTCTTTTTCCGAACCCATCATTCCATCAGAAAGTAATCCTCTCATTTCTCTTGATTGGATTATGAATGGCTTTTCTTCTGTATATATAGTGTATGGAACCTTAGCTCCAGGTTTCAAATATGCTACTTTATCTCCTACTACTAATGTTTTGTCTCCGGCTAATACCTGAACCAATTTCTTTTCTCCAGTATCTAATTGATAGACTCCAAGCTTATCTGCATCTGGATGATCCTTCTTCTCTTTGATCTCTGCGACCATGATGTCAGAATAGTCTTTTGAGAGGTCCTGGTAGCTCTCTACCTCACCGATATGCTCTTTGATGCCTGTTACTATCTCTTCGTTTGATTTGTCGATCTTACCAAGTTGTTTTAGTAGGTTTACAGATATTTTCATAATTAGAATTGTCTTAAGAAGTTAAGGTTAGAATCTCGGAGGTATCGGATATCATTAATTGCCAGCTTGATCATTGTTAATCTGTCTACTCCAAATCCCCATGCGAATCCACTGTATATCTCTGGATCTATTCCACCCTGTGTTAACACATTAGGGTGGATCATTCCGCATCCCATTAATTCTATCCATCCTGAATGACCACATGTGGAGCATCCAGTCTTATTACAAAATGGACAACTGATGACAAACTCACAATCTGGTTCCGTAAATGGGAAGAATGATGGCTGAATTCTGACTTCTAGGTCTGTTTCTAAATATGCTTCTAAGAATGTTTTTATTGTAGCCTTCATATTTGCAAGAGAGATACCCTTGTCTACATATATTCCTTCCATCTGATAGAAGGTATGACCATGACTAGCGTCCGTAGCTTCGTGTCTAAACACTCTTCCAGGTAATACGACCCTGATTGGAGGGTTGGACTGTTTGAGTGCCCTATTCTGCATTGTAGAGGTGTGAGCTGGCAATACAAACCCATCCTCTGTCCAGAATGTATCGTACATATCTCTGGCTGGATGTCCTACAGGAAAATTAAGTGATTCGAACATATGGTAGTCATCATCCATCTGCTTACTCTCCATTACATCAAAACCCATTCGTTGGAATATTTCTACTAGTTTCTCAACCTCTTTGTGTAATGGATGCTTAGTTCCTTTGATGTCCCAGACCTGAGGCCTATCATTCTTTGGTGTATTTACATCAAATGGTGCCGTCGGATCGATTCTATTATTGGGTGAGTATATTAAAGATTGGTTTTTCTTCTGATCAAGAAGTTCAGTTACACTATTTTTTAATTGGTTTATACCTTTTCCATATGCAGCTTTTTGATCATTTGGAATGGAAGCGATAGCCTTCATTGCAAGTGTTAAAAGTCCATTGGTACTTATGTATTTTGTCTTTAGTTCATCGTATGGGAGATCTATATCTTTTTGAAGTTGGACTTGTATTTTTTCAAGATTGTTATCCATGTAGGTTTTATTAAGATTAACCTGTTTATATATTGTATATTGTTTGTTTAAAAAGAAAAAGGACTCTTTGCAGAGTCCTTTATATATCGAAAGTAAAGAACTCTAAAGAGATTTTACTAAGAAGCTAAATACTTCAGGATTGTTGTATGCAATATCTGCTAAAACCATTCGGTTTAATTCGATGTTCTTTGATTTCATTCCACCGATTAAGTCCTTGTATTGAATTTCGTTATTCTTACATGCTGCATTTATTCTGCTAATCCAAAGCTGTCTAATCTGACTCTGTCTTCTCTGTCTAGCATTGTATGCATATTGTCCAGCGTGCATGTATGCCTCATGTGCAACTCTATACAAATGATTCTTGCTCATTCTATATCCTTTAGTTGCCTTAAGGATTTTATTATGTTTTCGTGATCTTACTGTTCCACCTTTGACTCTCATGACTTATATTTCTACAGATTAATTACTTTTTTAATCATTCTCTTCTCATTTGCACCTGTGATGATTGCATTTGATTTCTGTCTTCTCTTAGATCTCGTTGATCTTTTGGTCTTCAAATGGCCTTGGCAGCTCTGCTTATATCTAATCTTAGCTGGTCTGTTCCCTCTAGGGTTAGATAGCCGGATTCTCTTCTTCGCTGTTTTGTTTGTTTTTTGTCTTGCCATTTTGTCTGAATGTTATAGATATACGGTTATTCTCCATCTTTGGTTCGGCTTCGATACTACTATAATCTGCGAAATTAGTCAATATTTCAGCGAAAACTAATTGAGCTATTTCCTTGGATTGTCTCCCTTTCTTGACCATTGTGAGCTTAACGGGATGTCCCTTGCTTAAAAATTCTTGTGCACGCTTAATTCTATGGCTTGTATCTCCTACATCCATGACTGGTGTAAACCTAAATTCCTTCTGTTCTTTCATTTTTGAACTGACTAAAGTAGCCTTTTTCTTTTTATTTTGCTGATATACAAATTTGGAGAAATCCATGATTTTACATACTGGTGGTTTTGCAGTTGCACCTACTTCAACAAGATCTAATCCTGCCTCTTGAGCTAAAATCAATGCTTTTGGTGTTTCTACTACTCCTAAATTTTCTCCTTCAGCACCAATTAATTGAACTTCTGCTACCCTGATCCATTCGTTTTTTCTTGGACCTAAGTCTTTTTTAACAAACTGACCCTTATTGTAACTGTTATTCTCACTATATCCCATTAAATTTTTGTATTTTTAAATTTAAATATATTAATTTGTGGGATTACCCTTCGTTCGGATTTCTTCCTTAAGGGTATCTATAAATTCTTGGACTTTCATCAATCCCTGATCTTTGGTTTTTCTGGTTCGAATTGATATTGTTTCTGTTTCCATCTCTTTGTCTCCAAGTATTACGATATAAGGAATCTTCATCTTCTCGGCATCTCTAATCTTGGACTGCATACTCTTGTTACGATCGTCGAGAATAACTCTTAATTTCGCATTCTTCAAATCTCTGTAGACATCATCAGCATATTTTTTATGTTTTTCTGATATTGAAATGATATATACCTGTTCTGGAGTAAACCAGAGTGGGAAGTCTCCGCCATGATGTTCTATGAGGAATGAGAAGAATCTTTCAAATGATCCGATCAATGCTCTATGTATCATGTATGGTTGCTTTTCTTCGCCGTTCTCATCGATATATTTAATATCAAATCTCTCAGGTAAGTTGAAATCTAGCTGAATTGTAGATACCGTATCTTCTTTCCCAAAGACATTGTAAGCTTGAACATCTATTTTAGGTCCATAGAAGGCTGCTTCCCCAATTGCTTCTTCAAATTCTACGCCTTTATCTTTTAATACCTTTCTTAAAGTTTCTTCAGCTAATATCCATTTTGCTTGATCTCCAGCATAATGATCCTTTTTCTTATCCCAGTCTGAAAGTGAGAGTCTAAACTTGTATTTATCAAATCCGACATCTTTGTAGAAAGTATCTAGAAGATCTAGTGTCTCATCTATTGCGGTCTCTAATTGTGCCTCTGTACAGAAAATATGTGCGTCATTCTGAGTAAATCCTCTTACTCTTTGAAGTCCGTGTAATTCTCCCGACTTCTCATATCTATATACAGTGCCAAACTCTCCAAGCTTGTATGGTAAGTCTCTGTAGCTCTTTGGTTCTAATTTGTAGACCATAATGCCTGCAGGACAGTTCATTGGCTTAAGATAGTATCTCTCTCCATCAATATCAATTGGCGGATACATAGAATCTTTGTAGAATCCAAGGTGGCCAGATATTTTGAATAGCTCTTCTCTATTAATATGTGGAGTTAGGATATGCTCATATCCCGCGTCTCTTTCAAGATCCAGCATATATTCTTCAAGTATTCTTCTCATTCTGTATCCTCTTGGCAACCATACTGGTAATCCTTGTCCTATTTCAGGAATGATAGCAAAGAGTTTTAATTGTTTTCCAAGTGTTCTGTGATTTCTTCTCTCAGATTCTGCTTGTAATTCTAAGAATGCTTTTAGCTCCTCTTTAGTTTCAAATGCAGTTCCATATATTCTAGTTAACATTTTCTTTTTCTCATCACCTCTCCAATATGCGCCTGCGGTTTTCAAAAGCCTTACTATTCCAATTTCTTTCGTGCTTTCAACGTGTGGTCCCCTACAGAGATCTGCATATTCATTGTCACCTGTTATGAAAAAGCTTAAATCTTCATCAGGAATATCTTCAAGTAATTCTAATTTGTAAGTTTGACCAGTCTTTGTAAGGTATTCTACACCTTCTTTTCGTTTCATAAAGACTTGGTTAATTGGAAGATTCTGTTTGATTATATTCTTCATCTCCTTCTCTATTGCAGGAAGATCTTCTTCGGTTATTGGTTCTGAGAATTCAAAATCATAGTAGAAACCATTATCTATGGCAGGGCCTATGCCGAGTTTTGCGTCAGGATATAGTTTCAAAACAGCTTGAGCTAATACATGAGACGCTGAATGCCTCATTCTTTCTAGCTTTTCAATATTTTCTTTGTTCATGTCCATATTTAGTATATCTTAATTTAAAGGATTTTTCTTTTAGGGGAAAAGTACAAGCAACATTTTAAAAGGTTTGTGTGGTATAAACGATTCGGCAGAGGATGTTTTGATTGATTCCGTATATTTTGTACATATTGTTATTCTATATTCTTACCCCTCTTTTTGCAATGTATTATCTACTATGAAGAAGGTTATGGAGTTTAATCCAATTTCAAGAGTTTCTAATTTTTTTATTCCGACTAGTGTTAATTTTTCTAAAGGATATCTTCTGGGATGTTTAACTATTAATGTCCCCTTAAATTCCTTTGTGTGAGG
>C687J13896_1001519_pt1 | contig 12144 bp, 35 predicted proteins | sample RifGroE2_FD_13896 | JGI IMG/M metagenome (IMG submission 13896)
ATCTTCAAGAAATTCTAATATACTAACTTCATCTTTTAATTGATATAATTTAGTTATCATTTATTTTCTCCTTTACACTAATCTAATTATCTCATTATAAACCATAGTATGCTTTTCATCTATCCCAACACTATTATGAAAATGTCCAAAATACCAATGTTTATATTCTAATTCTTTTTCTAACATGTCAAAGAATTTATTCAACACATTATTCTCTTTGATATAGCCTCTTTCTTGTATAATTCTCATACTTGTCGTATGTGAAATCACATAATCTACAATCCAATTATTTCTATCTAAATTATCTAATGCTTCATCAAATTCTTTTCTACTTGGTATTTCTTCTTTCCACCATGACTTACCTACAATTCTTCTATGTTTATCTATTGATGTTGCTCCACCCATTGTGAAAAATTTTAAACCATCAATAGTATAAACTTGGCCACGCATAAGATGAATTATAGAATCATTTATAAAATGTACCTTTCCACCATTCCATTGTTGTACTGGGAATTTATTAAGTAATGGAAAGCACTCATGATTACCGTCACAAAATGTTAATGTAAAATTTCTTTCATGTAACCAATTTCTCCAAAACATTTCTTCTTTTGAATTATCAAAAACCAACCCAAAATCACCACAAATAATAACATAATCATCTTTATTTAATAACTTTTGTTGTGGAAAGTTTTTCATATTTAACTTGCTAATTTCTATTTCACCATGTAAATCTCCAGTTATGTATATCATATTACATTCTCCTTTTAATTTTAATTCAATTTAAATATTTTACATAATTCAACTAATTCTTCATTAAATAATTGAATTGTTGCCATATTATTTTCTATTGCAGAATATCTATGTAATACAACATATTTTTCTTCTTTATTAACTTCATACGCAATTAAATATTCTTCATCATCATTTAAAATAGTAAATCCTCTATTAATATAATTTAATTTTACATTTTCATAATTCATATTTATATTCTCCTTATTTATGTATTTATTAAAATTTAAAAACACTTTAACATTAATACTGCTAATCCAACAAACATTCCAAACACTAATGCCCAAGGACATATTTTTAATAATATATTAGATTTAATTGATATATTAACTGGTTTGTGATAAAGTTTCTTATCTATGGTTATTCTCATAATTATCTACTCCTATCATATTTATTTATATTGTTTTTCTATTAAACAATATTCTCATCTTTTAATAATATCTTATTAATTACATAAACCATTTCAGATACATCTAATTTCATCTTTAATTTCTCAATATAATTTAAAAATTCTTCATTTTGATGCAATTCTTTAATAATTTTATCCCATTCTTCTTTTCTAGCAATTGCGTCTTTAATATATAATTTCATTTCTTCTTTACTTATATCTATATCATGTGCTATAGGACAATCTGTAGCACCTTGACATCTACCATCACAAGTATGTGTATTTTCATTATAGCAAGTAAACATTTTTTATCTCCTTTACTCAATCACATCAATTTCATCAATATCTACACCATATGGTATTCTATCTTCATACATTACAAAATCATCATATTCTTCATCTGTCATATTTTTTATTTTCTCTTCACGTTCTTTTTCTAAAATAATATATTCTTGATATTTTGGATGTGATTCTGCTTTTTCTTTCAATAAATAATAACCTAATTCTCTTTCATTTAAAATACCATAATAATCATCACCTTTATAGCCATTAATTTCATATAATCTATATATTTTCATAGTAAATTCCCCCTCAATTTTAATATCATCACAAAATCACTCTTTGATTGCTTTATGCAACTATTAAACATTCTTCAATAATTTTTCTAATTATATAAAATCCTACAAAATATTCATATTTACCTCTATTACATTCTTTAGGATTATATATAATATTACCATCTTCATCTTTATTTTTTACTTCGTTTTGCCCTGGTTTATGACTCCAGGTTCCATCTATATTTTGTCTATACCAATGATAATCTCCTCCACCATAACAATAGCCAACTTTCCAACAATTTTCATTTTCTATGTATTCTTCATAATTAGTCTCTATTATTTCAAATCCTATATCTTGTAAATCTTTTTTAACTAATTCAATAAAATTTTGGAAATTACGATTATAATATTCAGATGCTCCTTCTTTTTCTTTACCACCTAAACATCCAGGTTGACAATATCCATAATCAATATATTTTTCTTTTGTATATGGATTAATTGGTTGATTAATAGCATAAGTATAACAATTATTATTTTCTCTAGGAATGTAATTTATATTATCAATTTGTAATCCATTATATTTGTTATAATTATTATTTGAAGTTATCATTTTTATACAACTCCTTTTTAATAAAATTTTAATATTATGTTTTATATTATATTTTATATTTTGTAATCATTTAACCACTCTGGTATTTCTCTTCTCTTATACTTCAACAAATGTTGCTTATCACCTATATAATAATTTCTATAACTTCTGACAGCACATTCACACTTGTATTTATCTGGCATTGCTAAACTAAATTTTGTCATACCAATATCAGGTAAATTAGGTTCAACATAACCATCAAGCAATTTATAATAACTTGCATGAATTTTATCTTTAGGATGATTGTATCTATATAACCATTCTTTATGTACTTCATCAAAAAGTCTCATTAACCATTTAAAGTTTTGTATAGACTTCCTTGCCCATACAGTACATGGATGATTTTGATGAGTGGGTAAAATAGTATGTTTACATTTAGGATATAATTTGTAGAATAATTCTTGATTACTTACTTCGATAATATGACCTGTAGTTAAATAAATATTAGTTGCTAAAATTTGGGAATATTCAGAAATTTGCTTTATAATATGTTGATTTACATGATATTCAGCACATTTTTTAACATCATAATCTAAAACAAATATATTCATTTATTATCACTCCTTTGATTTCATTTATTCACTAAATATATAATAACCTATCTCATCTAACTTGTCAACATTTATTTTATCATTCTATTCATTCAATTTTCCAAACCTTCACATCTACCCTTCCAAAGTTAGTAGTATCTTTATTAACTTTTTCTCCAAAATCACCTAAATAAACATCTAATACGTTATTACCAAAATTTCCTGTATCTCTAATAACGTATATTCCATCATACATTTTATGTGATTTAGGAAATTCTAATTTTAATTTAGTGCCTAACGGAAATTTATTTGACGATACTGTCCAGGATTCACTATGAGATTTATTATTCAAATTATATCCATTTTTAGCTATACCCCTAGAAGGATTAGAATATGACTTTCCGCAAGATTGAACACTTAAATCATATCCTGTTGCTTGCATTACTATGTAATCATTATTTTCTAATTTTGGTGGTGTAATATCAGGAGGATTGTGAATATTGACTGATTCTATTTGTTTATTAACTAGTTGCATATTAATTTTATTATAAGACAATTTAGATGAAAACGGTAATATTAATAATGGAACAAGCGTTGCTATAAATATTTTCTTCTTCATAAGTAGATTCCTTTCTGCTATTATTCTTCCATCAAGTTTTCAAGTATAGCATTATCATATTCTGCTAAAATTAATCTCATTTTCATTAAATTATCACTCAATGTTGTTAAATTACTTTGTAAAACTTGTTCACATGCTCTGGCAAGTTTGCCTGCTAATTTGAGTAATTCTTTTTCTGTATACATATTTACTCTATTCTCCTTTATTCTGCAATAATTTAACCAATTTCTTATTATCCTCATTCTTCATTAATTCATTCCACAATTTATAAGTAATTAACATAAAACTATAATTTCTACTAGGTGTATGATGATAATCAACAAGATCCATCATTTCTTCACCAGTAACAAATGCACATGGTCTACTCATATCAATATATTTTTTCTCTGACATGCTAAATTCCTCCTATTATTTTAATAATATTATAAAAGGTTTAATTGGTATTAACTATCTAAATAATCCTCTAATTTCTCTTGGTTGAGTATTTGTTTCATTTGGATTGTATTCAAGAATTTCAGATAAATATTTACCACCTCTATCATTTTCCTCTCTATCTGCTTCTGACAATGCCAATGCTTTCTTTGTATATGCTCCAAGTACATAAGAATGATTATCTCTCATTCCATTTCTATACATTGTCACTATATAGATCTTATTCTTGCTCATCGTTATTCTCCTTATTTATGTATTATTTCTCTTGGTTCACAATTCTCAACGTCACATTCTTGACAATCATTATTACATAAATAACAACTACAATTTATACAGCGAATATTACCATCTTCTGGACAGTTTTTAATCATAATTCTTATATTATTTTTAACTGACATTTCTCTACAATAATCACAATCTACAATATAATCTCCGTCAGTACATTCTAAACCATAATAATCTTCTAATCCAAAATGTGAAGGACATAATTTTTCTGTTTTTAATTGAATTAATATTTTTTGCAAGTTATTTTCATCCATAATTTAAATAATCTCCTCATCCTTAATAGCAACACACCAATATTCAACTGAAGGATACACTTCCATTTCTTTTTCACATTTAGGACATTCTATTATTCTTGTATCTAAATCATTATTAATTGCACGTTTACCATTAAATTCATGACCACAATAAGGACAAACACAAGTATCAATACTATAAGTTTGATCTATTGGATATTTAGTTTTTTCCATAATTTATTCCTACAATATTATATATAATTAGTATCTCATATTGTTGAAATTAAACTTATTGCTTTTTCATTTTGTTCTTTGACTCTTAATACATTATTTTCAATATTTTTAATATGTTCTTCAATGTGATTAAAATCTCTCTCACTAAATTTACCTTCTTGCAATTTTTCTTTAAGCAAATATAAACATTCTTTTGCGTGATGAATTTCTACTAATAACATTTTCATAATTAACCAACCTCCTTATATGTATTTCTGACAGTTTAACATTATTTTATTATTCTGTCAAGTGTCAGTCTAATATTTTAATAATTCTATAATATTTTCCTCCTATTTACTTGGTATTTCACACTCATGACAATAATTTTTTAAATCACAAGGTAAACCTGTATAACAACATATTCCACCAACTTTAAAATATTCTTCATCCCAAATATAACCTATACACATTAATATCAATCCTCCTATATAAAAAATTTTTCATTCATTTACGAATTCTTTTTTAATAATTAATCTACTTATTATTTCATCACCAATTTCTGACCATCCTAATTCTGTGTTTAAATCTTCTTCACTGTCAATACAATGTGATTCAAAAATAAACTCATCTGGTAATTTAGTTTTATCAATTTTAAGTTTAATTTTACCCATATAAATTATTCCCTCCTTTATTTTAACCATAATTGATTAATAAATGGAATATAAATCTTATGATTGTAAAGTTCTTTACCAAACCATATGCCTATTCTATGAGGTACACCTCTATTATCATATCTCCAATGCCATCCATAATTCATATTAATTATCTCCTTTAGTATTATAATTCATGATCAAATGAAAATTTCAAACAAACCATGAATCAACATCAACTTCTATTATATTTTCATCTATAATAAATTTGAATCCAAATTTAAATTCATCCACAATATAAAATACATCTTCATTATCATTTATAAAACAAGCATCTTTACATTTTTGATATGAACTATGATGATATGTATAATTTCCATTATATTCACCTATATTGTCTAAAATATACATCTTTTTACCATTATATTGTTTCATGTCATTTAATTTTATTTTCACTACTAAATCTCCTCCTCCCTAATAATTATACTTTAAAACAATACACACAATCTTCTGCATTTTCCCATTCACAAATCATAGTTTGTAATTCAGTATTATATTTCTGATATTCACATTTAAAAATACATTTACAAACAAATTTTACATTGTTTTTTATTTCTTCAATTATACCACACTTTTCCTTATTTAAATATCTTCCTTTAGCAATCATTATATTATATAATTCTTTTTTATAGTTATTTAATGCTTCTTCTCTGTCTTTATATCTAAATCTCATTATACTATTTTCTAATTCTTTACTTTTTTCATGAACTAATTCAAAGAATTCTTCATGGTCAATGTGTTTTAATAATTCTGATATTGTTTCAATATTTTTTCTTTAGATATTTTTTCTAATATATCTCTGTTAATATTCATAATAATTTCTCCTTTAATATTATTTATTCATCTTTTCATAGTATTTAAATAATCCTAATATATAATTCTTTTCTTCATCCGTAAACCAACAAAATCCACAATCAAAACAAGATGTATTAGTAAACATACATTTATATTTATTAAATTTTTTAAGATAATTTCTAACAAATACATAAGTATCTATATCATTCATATTAATTTCTTCCTTTTTTATTTATTTTTCATCCTGTACTTCAGGATATTCTGTTAAACAAAAAGAACATCTTGTAAATTTTCTTCTCCATGGTGTTTCCATAATGAATGTAGGATCGCAACAAGTACATAATGCTAATTTATCATTAAGTATTTGTAATTGTATTTTATTTTTATCTTTATCAATAACAGTCATATATTTAATCATATTATATGCCTCCTAATATACGTATAAAATTATTTCACTCTGATTCCTTTACTATCCTACTAATTATTCTGGAACATAATATATCTAATCCTTTCCAATTTAATTGATATTCAAAGTTTTTAATCATATTCATAATATCAATTGCTAAGGATTTTCTTCCTTTATTGTAATATTTGCATAATTTAATCCTCCTAATATCATTACCAATCTTCCGTTTCATTACATTGCCATTTCTTTCTTAACTTTATCAAGATTTAATCCACAATGAGGACACCATTCATATTCATATGCATGTTTCCACTCAGGTAATATTTCTGTTCTACATTCTGGACAAATTTTATATATTTGTTTATCTACCGTTAAAAATTGACCAAATGGAATTTTACTCATGTTATATACTCTCCTTTAAATAATTTTAACATATTAATCTTCCACCTTCATCATATTTTAATAATTCTTCCTCATATTCACCAACCTTAGTAAATTCCATATCACATTTCTTACATTTATAAAGTTTTACACAATTACCTCCAAATCTACCTACAGTAATAAATCCACATGATTTTCTTTCTAATTCATGCTTGCAATTCTCATATTTTTCTTGTTTAATTTTTATTTCTTCTAATACTTCATCAAATGATTTAATCATATTTTTTCTCCTTAATCTTTTATCAATTATGCCATTGTTCATTGCAATAAGGGCAAATAGTTTTATCGCCATGTTTAGGTTGTTTAATATCTATATTAGCTGGTTGAAATGATTCTGGTGGATATACAGGATATTCACCTTGAATTTGTACATTACCAATTAAATTATAAATATGTTTACCACAATTTTTACAAATTACCTTGTCTTTCTGAAAATTCTAAATCATAATCTTTAATAATGCTCTTATAAACTTCTTCAGATACTAACCAATAGGGATATGTTTCACCTCCGCTTACACCATCACAACCAAATTTACCTGAGAAACTATACTTTCTACATTTTTCTATTTTCTTCATAATTACACATCCTTCAAATATTCATCTAATATATACATTGTTGGGAATATACTTGCACACATGCCTTCATAAAATATCATCATATCATTCTTATTTACTTTTTCAAATATCCTAACAATAGCATCATGTAATTGTTCAATATTCTTTTGCCCTTCTTCTGTGTAGATTTCTTTTTGGTTTTTTAAAATATCCCATACTTTATTTTTCATATTAATTTTCCTCCTTGTCTGATAATATCTCTTGAATTTTTTTCAATTTATCATAATCTCTACATCTCATAACCTGATCTTGAATTATATAGTGGTTATCCTCTACCCAACATTTACAATCAATTTCTTCCTCGGAAACATATAATACACCATCCATACCATACTTACCTTTATAAGTTAAAGTTTTCTTATTTACTTTTAAATTACTTATATCTTCTATAGCATTTTCTTTATATCCTATTATCCAACTTTGTTTTGTTTCACCAACAATATATTTCTCTATAAAATGACCTCTATACCAAGGCGATTGAGTTTTATTACCTTTATCATCTGTATATTTACGATTATTACTATCGAATATCCAAACTTTATCACCTATTTGCATTTTTATTCTCCTTTTGTTTTTCTTCTTTATCTAATAATTTTTTAACTTTATTAATTTCTTCTTTTGTATGAGGTGTGCCAGCAGAATTCATCTCTAAATACCATTGTAATACATCTTTCCGTGTAGGTAAATCATTAATATTAATTTTCATATCATGTCTCATTCTTAAATCATCTTCATACTCATTATAATAATAATATCCAAATACTTTAATTTTATTATTTATAAACTTCTTAATAGCAGTATATCTTTGCAAACCATCTACACATACAAAATCTTCATACAGTCTATCTCGATGTTTCCAATTAGGATTATTAAGATATATAACCCTTGCGTTTTTTGCTCCACCTTTAAGTACAGATTCTATAAATGCTGTTTGTTGTTCTTTTGTCCAACAATGACCACGTTGAAAATCTGGATTCATTTCTAATTTTACGTTAGTATCAATTCCATTACTCCATTCCTCAATTGCTCTTACTAATTTTTCAAAACTATAATTACACTCCCAAGAACCTGTATCAATATATTGTGGTATATCTGAAATTTTCATATGTAATACTCCTTTTCTCTACTTTTCTCACATCATACTTTTAATAGCTACTTTAGTTGCTTCATTAACTACAGCAGAAGCAATTTGTTTAACTACATCTAATGCAAAAGGCAATCCTTTTTCTTTCATAATAGTCGTTGTTTTATTCCAAGTATTATCATTACGAATTTTATCTATGAATTCATGACCTTCCCAAGTTAATCTTCCTACACCAAATTCATCAAATAATTTATTAAAATCATCAATTAATCCTGCATCATGTAATATGCTACAATGATATGCAATAGTTTTCGGATCATAATCTTCAATTTTAATATTATATAATGCTACATCAATAAATTGTTCTTCAATTATTAATAGTATTTTGCGAATTAAATCCATATCTCTTCTCATAAATAATTAACTCCTTTTCTTTTCATTAAAATATGATCAATCTACACTTTTATCACAACTTAAACTTTTAATCAGGACTTTGATAAAACACATGAAACACTAATGATCCACCTTGTAACTTAACTGTGTCAATAAATTCAAATGTATTTATTCCATTACTAATATCATGCCCAGTTCCATAAATAGTAAAATAATATTTATCTGTTTCTTTCTCTTCTATATTTACTAGAGCATACATCATTATTGTATCATTTTGTTCAATAACAGATAATACTTTTGAACCTACTGGAAGTGAAATAATTTGCATTTCTTGTGGTTTTAATTCATATTTATATATTCTTTTCATAATAAACATCTCCTTTAATTTTTAAATTATTAATTTGGCAATCAGGACAGGATTTGAACCTGTATATAGCATCACATGAGGGTATGATATCATTTCACCAACAGACCATGTTAATTTTTATGGCTGTCTGTAGAGGAATTGAACCTTTGACTCCGAACCCATATTTTTATCTATTAAATTACCTGACCGTATTAAACATATTTATAACAATTCACCATAATATTGTTTCTCTGGTCTATCTTGCCAAGTTGTAAAAGGTAAATCAATTTCTTTATCTTTTAATAATTTACAAAATTCATAATCACAAGTCTCAGGATATAATCTTTTATCAGGTATATAACAATAGTTACTAAATATATTCATTTCTTTAGGTGATTCTCCATATTTATATATTACTGCAAATATTTTATTATCTTTAATATAAACATGCCATGTATCTCTTTCACAGGTATAACCATATAACAATGTCCTATTTGTTTTATTAATTAAATCATCTATAGTTATAACTTGTTCTTTTGCTTTTTCAATACCTTTTAATTTATCAAATTGCTCTTTATTCATGGTTATTTATCCTCCTTTATAATTTTATCTAAAATATTATTTAAATTAACTGCTACTGTTTTATGTCTTTTAGAATAAGTATCCATCCAATTCTTTAAAATCTTTTTTGCTTCATCTGTTGATAATTCAGGATATTTACTCATTAAATATGGCACTGCCTCGAACATATTAGTTATTCCATAATCTCTTAAGTCATCAAGATAAGTAAAATATTTTTCATTATTATTCATAATTATTCTCCTTTATCCCAAATAAATTCCTCATGCAAAGCAAATCCTTCTTCTGTAAATATTCTATCAGAAGGGAAGCACTCTGTAAAGATTATACTTATATTATTTAACAATTCATCTAACAATATACCAAACATACAATTTACACTTCTTTGTCCTGATCGTTCACCAATAAAATAAATAAATTTATCACCTTTATTGAATTTATATTTCTGTTCAGGATGACACATCATGTCTAAATCACCTGAAATTGATTGTTGTAGCGTGATAATACTTACTGGTTCTGCCATTGTGTACTCAAAGTGTGATTTACCTAGTTTTTGAATAATAGATATTAATTCATCTACTTTACCATTGATTGTTACATAAGATTCTTGATAACCCATAATAATTCCTCCTTTATATTGATTTTATTTTCTGTATTAATTTATCTGATTCTTCTTTAATTAGAGAAACAGTAGCATATTCTTTCTCACCTGCGTCCCAAACTTTTATAGTTATTATGCCACTATCATGTAAAAATACAATAGTATGTCTATCATTTCTTTCCTCTGGATTACCTGATAATACAATTTTTATCATTATTGTATTCCTCCTTAGATTATTATCATATCGTGATATTATATAGATTTATTTGGGTTTTTACAAATTATTTTTTTAAGGTTTGTAAGGTGTTAATATTTCTAAAAATTTTAAATTACACATTCAAAAGTTTCCTCTGACCATAAACTACCACAATAATTATTAATTTTATCTTCTTCCATACCATATCTATTTATATCTTCATACCAACATTTAATCGTCATTATTTTACCTTCCCAATCAATCATAAATAAATTTTTTGCTAATTCACCTAAATTATTTTTGATTAATACCTTTGTACCATTTGCATATCTCATATTAATTATCTCCTCTCAATTTTAATATTCTACTTCTTTCATTTGAATAATTTTAATCGCTTCTATTACAACAAGAATATCTTTATCATTTTCTACAAACTTTTGCAATTCTTCTTCTGTAGAAAACCATGCAAAAGTACCATAAAGTCTAGTTTTTGATTGATAATGTAATAGATATTGTTTATCATCCATAATAATACTCCTTTCTATTTAATTTTAAATCCATATATTCTCTCTTTGTTTTATTGCACAAAAAGCAAATATACACTCTTCCCAACATCTTTTCATTATTTCATCCATGTCAATATCATAGAATTTTCCATTGTAAACATAATCAATTTTACCATTGAATACTGTGATTAAATCATCTGGCAAATATTCATACTCAAATTTATCAATTTCTTTAATAATTTCCTTTATTTTATCAATATTTTCTTGTTTATCAGTATAGATTCTTGCCTTATGTTTGTGAACCTCACATGACTAAAGTCACATATTTCTAACCTCACGATTAAAATTTCCTGCTTCATCTACCTCGTAACCTACTATATCCACAGGCGTAAATTCGGATCATTCCAACCCTATTTATTACATATATTTAATTAATTATATAACTAACTTACTAATCCTAAATCTTTTAATCCTTGATTTAATATATTAATTGCTGCATTTTCATCTCTGTCATGCTCTGTATTACATTCTGGACATACCCAAAATCTAATATTTAAATTCTTAGTATCAATATTTTTATACCCACATTTATTACATAATTGACTAGATGGAAAATACCTATTTACTTCATAATAAATTTTATTATTCCAATATGTTTTATATTTTAATTGTCTATTTAATTCTCCCCATCCACAATCATGTATAGATTTAGCTAAATTATGATTTTTAACCATACCTTTTATATTTAAATCTTCACAAATTACAACTTTATTTTCG
>C687J13896_1001536_pt1 | contig 12038 bp, 12 predicted proteins | sample RifGroE2_FD_13896 | JGI IMG/M metagenome (IMG submission 13896)
ACACTTAAGCACACCAGATGTGACGAAAAAATAGTGAGGTTGATGTTAACAGTTCGAGACTTCCGTTGTAAAAACTGTGGTAGGTTTCGTGAACAAATCCCAGGTATAGATCGTCGACATACAACTAGCCATTACCGCAAGCAACTCATTCCAAAAGCGCGTGACAGAAGCTTTTCCTCTGTGGCTCGTGAAGGGGATGTCTCAGCTTCCTCATTCATACGCGCAACAACAGAGCTCATGCAATCCTCACAGCCATCATGGCCAAACAATTTGTTTGCTCTTGGTTTGGATGAACATAGCTTTTCAGGTCATGACATGATGACTACCATAACAAATATCACAGACCATAAACTACTCAAAATCTTGCCAGATGACAAACAGATAACCATAGCTAGATTCCTCAAAACAATCCCAGAACCAGTTAAAAAGAACCTGTTTTGTGTCTGTACAGATATGAGACAAGGATTTCGGTCTGTGGTGGAGCGCTGTCTACCAGGCATTCCTTTGGTAGTCGACAAGTTTCATCTCATTCAACACCTCAACTGGCACATAGGACAGCTAAGAAGTGTCTATACATCCTCCAAGTTTCCAATTAAAAAGAAACTTCTTGAAAAGAACAAGGAGGATCTGACAGACTACGAACGCGCTGTACTCAAGATTGTCTTCAAGCGTTTTCCATCTCTTGAGGAGTTTTGGAAGATGAAAGAGATCGTCAGGAAAATCTATCAAACAAAAAATCCTGAGACAGCCAGAAGGCGATTTCAAGATTTATTGAATGGACTTGAATTTGACCACAGACCAAGGTGGCAGACGCTCTACAAAACTCTTAAACGTTGGCAGGAACCAATACTTAATTATTTCACCTACCGCGTCACCAACGCTTACACAGAAGGTGTACACACACGGATTAAACTCCTCAAGAGGATCTCTTACGGATTCCGTAACAAAGATAACTACATTACAAAGATGATGCTCGCTTTTATTCCCTTTGTTCAGCTTGTATCGTTCATGAAGCATCACCTTGTTTGACATAGAGCCTCCTTCTATGCTAGAGACAGTTCCTTACAACAGGAGGACATCATGTTCACAACAACAGCCCCCATCATTCAACAGCATGAGCTTACCAGTCGGTGTAACAATCACTGCACCTTTTGCTATAACCCTGAGCGATGTATTGAAGCTTTTATTCCTCGCACAACAGATCGTAATCGCAATCTTGAAGTTGTACAAATCTCAGTTGAGCGTGGAGTTATGGCCGTGTGTCTCACAGGCGGTGAACCTTTGCTAGTCGGTAATCATTTATTTGAAGTGCTCAAGATCTATCGCGACGCTGGATGCTATACAAGTATTAACAGTAATGGTCGGCTTATCACTTCTGTAATTGCTGAACGTCTTGCGCAGGCAGAATTACGAACAGCTCTTATTTCTATTCATGGGTTAGATGATTTGCACGATCTCATGGTTGGAGACACTGCTTTTAAGGAAACATGGCGGGGAATTCAGAATTTACGAGATCAAGGAATTGCCGTTACACCAAACTTTGTCGCGACTGCGAAGAATGTACATGGGTTGATGGAGATTGGGTTGCGATTGCTCCAGTCTGGTATTGCATCGATGGCGGTCACTCCTTTCCTTCCTTCTTGGGGAGCAAAGGGACACGAACAGTTTGTCCTTGAGAGCCAGCATTATCGCGATTACTTTGCGGTGATCAAGCGGCTTCAGCAGGAAGGAATGCAGATCGATTCAACATTGCCAATTCCACCGTGTGTGTTAATGAAACATTGTCCAGAATCTTGGGAACGATATTTGAGTGTTCTTTCACCTCGCGTGTGCATGGCTGGAAGATCATTCGGCGTTGTCTCTCCTGATGGTTTGTTTCGGGCTTGTATTCAAGCGCCTTATCTTGAGTTTTTTGGAGGAAGTGTTTTTGATCAGTATGAGCAGAGCTGGAAGCAAGCAAATGTTTGGGCAGAGAGTAAAATGCTTCTAGATGATTGTCTTGCGTGTGCGGCTTTGACGATCTGTGGTGGTGGCTGTAGGACCAGCTCGCTTTGGGAAAACAAAGGGAGTGTTGCGGGCAAGACGATGTACATGGGTGAGCCTTTGACAGAGCGTGAGGCTAAGCCGTTTATCGATCGGACAGTCGTTCCAAGTCCCAGATTGTCTCCCATCTATCAGTGGAATAGTGAAGTGAGACTGCGCGATGAAGGTTGGGGAATGATTGTGTTCAACCCGTGTAATCAGTCGTTTACGATTTTGTCGTCTGAGTTTGGTAAGATGCGTTTCGATCATGATCAACCACTCAAGATCGCTTCAGACAAGATAGCGAGCGTGCTACTTGCAATCGGAGCAGTTCGAAGAGTTGATGAGGATCTTGATGATGTTCAGCTTCTCGATGATTCTGTCATCGTACTACCTGGCGATCATTTTCTTCCAAGACTGACAAAGGGTCTTGATCCTTCCTTAGTTCATTGTCTTCGCGCTGATACGGGTGAGCGGTATTTTTTCTAGACCATCTACAAAGGTGGTCTTTTTGTAAACAAAAAACCCGTCAAGTGACGGGAGAGTCAGCCTAAGGTTGCTTGGGATTGATGACCACAGTGGGCTGCTGACCGGAGACAAAGCTGACTGTATTGGAAGCAATGTCCACAATGATAGCCACGGGGTAGGTTGTAACCTTTCCTTCAACATAGACAGGAGATTCAATAGTATTCCCATTAACTTCGAAAATACAGCGGACCCAGGTGGCAATACTGTTCTTGCTTGCATACAGGCCATTGGGTTCAGCCTGTTCAAGGACCCCTTCAGCATACATTCTGTTAGCAGTGGTGCCGAATGGTGCCAAAGCCAACTTTTCAGGATTGGTCAAAGAGGTGTCGTAGGGAATGGGGTAGCCAACAGAAGGACAAAAACCTTCAATCTGGCTCGTGTCTCCACGCCATACAGTCCAAGTACTCACGCGCTCATTGCGGGCCTGGTAGAGCTGGATTGCCACATCACGCTCAAGGCTCCAGTCAAAACTAGGAAGAGGTTGTGCAATACCGTACTGTGCCTGCTGTCGCTGAACAGCTTCCATATCAGCCATCTCAATCGGATCGCCCTTGACGCAAGCAGACAGGATGAAGAGTGAAAGAACAGACAAGCGAAAATGTCCCATGGATCCTCCTTGGGGCACGGTGTCAGTTGAGTCTGACGCCAGAACCTATCAATAAAACAATAATTTGTCAATAGAAAAACCGCTCCTTTAAAGGGGCGGTCGTATTGAATCAGGGAAATATCAGTATTACTGTCTATTATCTCTGATCATAACCGAGGGCTTAGCCGTGCTGGCACGATGTACGCGATTCTGATCGTAGTCGATTTCGACCACATACGGATAAGCTGTGACCTTGCTTTCGATATAAACGGGGGCTTCGACCTGATTGCCATTCATATCCACAATACAGCGTACCCAGGTGGCAATGCTATTTTTGCTTGAGAAAAGTCCATTAGGCTCAGCTTGTTCAATCGCTGTTCCTTGAGAGTAGCCATTCATGGGCTGAAGAGGGTTGGTCAAAGAGGTGTCGTAGGGGATCGGGTAACCAATGGAAGGGCAGTCTCCTTCGATAATGCCAGTATCTGACCGCCAGACAGTCCATGTCACCACACGATCATTGCGTGCCTGGTAGAGCTGGATTGCCACATCGCGTTCAAGGCTCCAGTCAAAGATTGGGACGGGTTGTCCAACAGCATATTGTGCTTGCTGTTGTTGAACCTTAACCTGATCATTTCGTTCAGAATTGGCTGACATCTGACATCCGCCAGAAAGACCAAGAAGAACCAAAGATAAAAAGAGATACTTCATGATGGACCTCCTAGTGTTCTGGGTTGAGAAGAGAAGTAATTTCAGAAGGGACTTCGCCATCAGGTAGCTTGCGTGCTTCGTTGCGAATGCGACTCAGAAGGGCAGCTCGCTGCATGTTCATTGCACTGATTTCGGTTGCATGATCCTGATTAGTATCTGCCTTGAGCTGAGCAATCTGTGTTCCGAGATTCGTATACTCATCATAATAGGTGAACAAAGCAGTGTTTCGCGCTTCCACATACTGATGACTTTTCTGGAATGCTTCACGCTCAATTCCCAGAAGAGCTGGATAAAAACTATAAATCACGACTGCAAAGATGCCGAAGCAAACGGCAATGATCACTGTCCAGATGATAATCCTACCTGCCATGACTCCTTCTTCATGGGTGAAGGGAGTCTTTTCAGGATCGGACATGGGTGCCTCCTTTGTTGGCGGTTGCGTCCGGTCTAACGGAAAAGAACAAGATCAGAACCTATCAAATAAGAGGCAAAGAGTCAATAGATATCCCAATTTTTTCTTATCATCAACTTTGATTCTGATCTGGGCTTTTCCTTTTTTCTCGGTGTTGTATAGTATGAGGGAAATATATGAGATTTTTTTCGAAAAAAACACAAGATCATTTTTCTGAACAATCTGTCGATCTATTTGGAGGGAAAGAAACAAAAGAATTATTAGAAAGGGTTCAAGACACACGAGCCTTATTTGATTCTGTACAAAGAAGAAAACAACAAGAGACGACTCTTGCAATTGAAGATTTGGATGAGAATCAATTTTCTCCTTCCTGGAAAAAAGAAGCTATGCGATTTTTGAAAAAAGATCAGGGGTTAGAAATTCCTGAAAGTGAGTCCAGATCAACTACGACAACAGAACAGATTTTTGTCACAGAGGCTTATGAGTGTTTGAGAGAAATTTTAGAGGTAAAAAATATTCGTGAAAGAATAGCTTCTTGGGAAACAAGTCTTTCTGCGTTTTCTATAAATCATCCTGAACAAGCCATTTTGATTCGAGCGGATATTAACACTTTAGAAATTTTTCTTGATTTGTTTTCTCAAGGAGAGCAATCACTTAGGGATTATTATAAGGGAAGACTCTCTTCTTTTTCGGACATTGTTGAAATGATTCCTTCTCTTGTTCTCGGTATTGAGTACATGATAAAAGGAGTGCAGGAACCTTCTGTCTCATTAAGAGGAGTGATGGATCAATTTGCTGCTTCTGCTCCTGCTTTTATGCAAGAAGCGATTTTTTCGAAACCTTCTCAAATTGCCATCCCAGAAGATCGATATGGAACATGTGGAACCTTTTGTGCACAACTTTCCTATCTTGCAAAAGATTCCGTTTGGTCAAAACGTTTACGATCAATGGGGATTGCTTCCTTAGAACAACGACTGAGTGGAGGACATAAATATCTGCTCGGAAGAACAACGACAGGAGAAATCTTTTTTTGGGACCCAACGATCATGCAGTTTGTAAAAGAAGAAGAAAATCACTCAACGTCGATTGGATTTATTGGAACAGGTGATCAGTTGCGACAAAAAGTAAAGCAAGCAATACAAAGGGGAAATATTCAACACAGTTCCATTCCTTCCCTAGCGTTTGAACGATATTGGAACGGAAGAGGAAGGATCGATCGTGAGGAAAATTAAAACCGACCTTTTTTGAAAGGCCGGTTTTTTCTTATCCCAGGAAACCCCGCACGTAGGTGGCGTCATGAGGAGGTGGTTAAAAAAGTCCAGTATATTTATAAAAACTGTCATTTCAAGACCTGACCCCAATACATTATCCCAACAGATTTATACCTGTCATTTCTGGGGCAAGTGGTAATCCTGCTGCTGTGAGAATTGTGGGGGCAACATCTGCAAGAATACCCACAGGTGTAATTAAAGAAAGATCATTTTGTAAAATTTCTGGATTGACTTGCCCTGCATATTTATTTCCAATCGCAATGAATGGAGCAGGATAGTTATTGTGTTCTTTGTCTACTTCTCCCGTAATCGGGTTTACAAGTTCTTCTGCATTTCCATGATCGGCCATCACAAAAACCATCCCATCTTTTTTCAGAACTTCTGGAATGACACGTGCGAGACAGCGATCAACGGCCTCTACCGCTTTGATTGTTGCTTCAAGATTTCCTGTATGTCCAACCATGTCTGGGTTTGCATAGTTCATGGCGATAAAATCAAACACATCCTTTTGCAAAGCAGACACAACTTGATTCGTTACCTCCAGTGCAGACATTTCTGGTTTCTGATCATAACTAGGAACAGAAGGGGAAGGAATGAGAATTCGCTGTTCTCCCACAAACGCTTTTTCCTGCATGCCATTTAAAAAGAAAGTGACATGCGCATATTTTTCCGTTTCCGCAATATGGAGTTGTTTGCGCCCTGATTCCGCAAAGATTTTTGCTAAAGGGTTTGGGGTTGTTTCCACAGGAAAAAGCACTTTGACCGGAAGATTTTTTTCATATTCTGTGAATGTGACCATGAGGAGATCAGTGAATTGAGGGCGATCAAACTCTGTAAAATCTGGAAGGACGATTGCTTGAGTGAGTTCTCTGGCTCGGTCTGCACGAAAGTTAAAATAGAGAAGAGTGTCTCCTTCTTCCACAGTTGCAATGGGATGATCTTTTCGATCAACAAGAACGACTGGTTCCATTTCTTCATCAAAAATAGTTTGTTGATAAGATTCTTGAATTGCCATTACGGCATCTCGATGTTTTTTTTGTGATTCTCCAAGAACAATCGCTTGATAGGCTTTTTGAATGCGATCCCATTGGCCATTGCGATCCATACCAAAAGAACGTCCCCCCACTGTAGCCACTTGTCCTGCTTTTAATTTTTTACACATTTTCAATAATTCTTCCATGAACTGTGCTCCTACATCTTTTGCGGTATCACGTCCATCAACAAATGCGTGAATGAAGGTTTGTTTTCCGATTTTTTGTTGTTTAGAAAATTGCAGAAGAGCATTAAGATGTTCTTGAAAACTGTGAACACCCCCGTTTCCAATCAGTCCAATCAAGTGAAGTTTTTTTCCAGATTGTTTTACACGTTTTGCCATTTCAAGTAAGACGGGTTCTTCAAAAAAAGTTCCATCTTCAATGGATTTGTTGATACGAGGCAGGCTTTGATAGCGTAGGATTCCTGACCCAATCGTGAGATGTCCAACTTCCGAGTTTCCAACTTCTCCTTGAGGTAATCCAACATTGAGTCCAGAAGCTTGGAGCAACATCGTGGGGTAGGTTTTGATAAGTGAATCAAAAAATGGTTTTTTTGCAACAGAGACAGCATTGGTTGGGGAAGGAGGGGCAATTCCAAATCCATCAAGCACCATGAGAACAATAGGTTTAGGCATACTAGGTGTTCAGTTCTTTTTCAAATATCTGTTTAATCTTTTTGGAAATTTCTTCAAGGCTTGTAAGTAACTGCTTTTTCTTGTATTCATCTGGTTCTTTTTCCCACTTGATAACATTTTGATTATAGTTATAGATGATATCTGTCACTTGAAAAAGGAGATGTGCTTTGATATCGGGGTCTGTGACACCATATTCCTCAAAAAAGGATTCAATGGATTTTTGGGTTAATTCAGACATAATGTTACACTTGATGTGGATAATTTCTTTGATTATACCGTGAATCCTATGAAAAAACGAACACTTTATTCATGGAATGTGAATGGATTACGTGCTGTGCACAAGAAGGGATTTTTAGAATGGATGCAGAAAGCACAACCAGATATTGTGTGTTTGCAAGAAATTAAAAGTCATCGTGAGCAGTTGCCAGAAAGTCTGCAAGAAATAAAAGGCTACTCCAGTCATTTTTGTTCTGCACAGCGTAAAGGGTATAGTGGAGTGGCGATATATTCTAAAGAACAACCTTTTTCCTTGCAGTGTGGTTTTGGTATTGAGCGTTTTGATGAAGAAGGGCGTGTGTTAATTGCGGAGTATGAAAAATTTGTTGTTTACAATGTTTATGTGCCAAATGGAGGAAGAGATTTTGGAAGGCTTCAGTACAAGTATGATTTTTATGCAGCATTTTTAAAACAGTTGAAAAATGACAGGAAGAAAGGGAAAAGGATTATTGTTTGTGGTGACATCAATACAGCGCATCAAGAGATTGATCTTGCGCGTCCAAAAGAGAATGTTAAGCATACTGGCTTTCTCCCTGAAGAGCGAATATGGATTGATCGTTATTTGCAAGCGGGTTTTGTAGATACCTTTCGAGATCGCTATCCAAACAAAAAAGATCAATACTCTTGGTGGGATGTAAAGACACGGGCACGCGAGCGTAATGTTGGTTGGCGATTAGACTATGTGTTTGTGAGCAAGAATTTACAGAAACAGGTTACGCAAGCATGTATTGAACAAGATGTCTCAGGATCTGATCATTGCCCTGTGGGCATTACCTTTATAATATAACAAAATCTAAAACATAATTTTTTTATGAAGAAATGGAATTTTTATCTCTTTCTCGGAATTCTTTTTTGTGTGGGGGCAATCACAGTATTAGGAGTTTCTCTTTTTCAAACATGGTCAGTTCAAGATGAACCAACTAGGGAGATTGAAAAAACTTCTGTGATTGATGAAGTCACCTCTTTTCAAGGAACCTACGTTCTTTACGCCCTCAATGTTCATGATTGGGCACATCCAGAAGAAAGTGCTACAACCGTTCGTCATGTGATTGAACTTCATGAGCAATTTCAAATTCCGTTAGAAGTATTTATCACAGATCCACTTTTTCAGTTATATATACAAGAGGATCCGGATCTTATTGAACTTTTGAAAACATCTCCCGTTGTTTCTGTTTCTTATCACACACGCGCTCCAACACCTTATTATGAAGATTTTGATTGGCTCGGGATTGGAAAGATGAGTAAGCAGGAACGTCGTGAAACTCTTTTGGATTATGAGGAACATGCTTTGGATTTAGAAAGCGGATTGCCTACAGATGAACCTGGAGGAATTGAATATATGAAGCAAGTGATTGGGTATACTCCGCGTATGGTAGGGATCATGAATAATCAGACAGGAGGACAATTGCTAGCAGATATTTATAAAGAAAAAGGTGTTCAATTTTGTGTGAAGCATGATCAGGACATTCCTCTTGGGGAGCAAGCTTATGGTCTTTGGGTCCGTCCAGAAAGTTATGATCTTAAACTTTATGAGGATGTAGGAAAAGGAAAAGAGGTGGAAGAGATTTTTTCAGAAGTTCAAACATTATTAAGTACAGATACCCCACAATTTATTGGGATCAAATATCATGAGAATAATTTTTATCATGAAGAGAATCCTTGGTTTCCGGTGTTTTGGGAAGATTATCGACAAAAGACTCAAATGTTCTCACCCCCTTATGATCTCTCAAAGATTTTAAATCGATTTCGTTCTGAAGAAGAGCAAGAAGCACATTGGAAGTTATATGAAGACAGCTTGGCTTATCTTGTAGCTCATCCCGATGAATATCGTGCTTTGAATGCTGTTGGGTTATTAGAAGAGTTTGATTGGGAATAGTATTCTTTATCTTTGCATGAACATCAAAACATTTTGATAAAACAAAAACACTCCGTCTTGTGACGAAGTGTTTTTGGATGCGGGGGCCGGATTTGAACCGGCGACCTTTGGGTTATGAGCCCAACGAGCTGCCTGGCTGCTCTACCCCGCAAAAGAGAGGATAATGGAATGAACACAATATGTCAAGAAAAAAACACGTCTTTTTGAGACGTGCCTATCGTGGTTCGGGCGGAGCGTGTTCCAGAGCGAGCTTGGTGAAGAGCTCAGGGGTCATCCCCCAATTCCTCAGATTGAAAACCGTTGATTCTCCAAAGAGTGGTTCATCTTCTCCATGCAGAGAATAGAGAGTTCTGCCTTTTTGCAGTTCTTTCAAATATCTCATGGGTCCTTGAAGGTGTCCATCTGCAGTACAAGTAAAGACCGCCAATCCTCTTGATGGACTATATAGGTAAGCAATCCAAACGGGTTCTACTCTGGTTCGACAAGAACTCTCATCAATATCTGCTGTTACATCAACTTCGTGGATCACACACATGTTTGTAAATGTCATTCTATCAATACAGATGAATTTGCCGCGAAGAAGACTGTTTACTGGTGTTGTCATGGTTCCTCCTTGGAAAGAACAGAGAAATGATACTAGCAAAATATCCATTTTTTGTCATCCTTGATTTCAGGATAGACCTTTGAGGGGTTGCGAAAAATCATGAAATATGTTAATATCGTTGCACAAATTTCCTTGGCGGGGTAGCTCAGTTGGTTAGAGCGTGGGACTCATAAGCCCGAGGTCGTGGGTTCGATTCCCACCCCCGCTACCAAAAAATCTCCTTTATTAGAGGAGATTTTTTGTTTGAAAAGAGATAAATCGTTTTGCGCAAGCAAAGACTTCAGGTATAATAAGGAAGCATTAGTTTATGGCACACATTATTTCTGTGGTAAACCAAAAAGGAGGAGTGGGGAAAACAACCACGGCTCTGAATTTAGCCGCTTTTTTAGCTGAAGCTGGAAAATTTGTTTTACTCGTTGATCTAGATCCTCAAGCGAATGCAACTTCTGGACTTGGGGTTGATTATAATACGCTTGAAGCCGGTATCTACGAAGCATTGATTGGCACTCATCGAGTTCGCGATTTGATTCTTAAAACAGAACATGAAGGTTTGAAAGTATTACCAGCAACGCAGGCTCTTGCCGGAGCCGCTGTAGAACTTGTCACCATGGAAGAACGAGAACATTTTTTGCGTAAAGCTCTCATGGAGATTAAACATGATTTCGATTACATTTTGATTGATAATCCTCCTTCCCTTGGACTCATTACGATCAATGGCTTGGTTGCATCAGATTCTGTGCTTATCCCTGTGCAAGCAGAATATTATGCGCTTGAAGGTTTAGGACAATTGCTTAATACCGTGAATCTGATTCGGGAGAATATTAAACCGGAACTTTCTGTTATGGGAGCGATTATCACCATGTATGATGGTCGCACACGTCTTTCAAAAGAGGTTCTTGAAGAACTCTATCGCTATTTCCCTGATAAAATTTTTCGCTCAGTAATTCCGCGCAGTGTTCGACTGGCAGAAGCACCTTCCTTTGGAAAAACGATTCTGGGTTACGATCCTTCTTCAAAGGCAGCAAAAGCTTATCAACGACTTGCACGAGAGTTTATCATGCGAGAAGAAGATCATTATTAAAAGGAGGTATGAATGCAAAATCCGCTCTTGGGAAAGGACTTGGTTCCTTAATTCCTGGTGCAAAAACAACCTATACAGAAAAAGTTCTTCCACAGGCTAAACAAGAAGTGCTTGATATTCCGATTGAAGAAATTTATCCAAATCCACGTCAGCCACGACATTATTTTTCTTCTGCAGATTTAGAAGACCTTATTGGTTCTATCAAAGAACATGGAATTTTGATGCCACTTGTTGTTACTCGGAATTCTGAAGGATTTGAATTAGTGGCAGGGGAGCGTCGTCTTCGTGCATCAAAGACCCTTGGACTTAAAACTGTTCCAGCAATTGTTCGAGAAGCAACAGAACAACAAAAATTAGAGCTTGCGCTTATTGAAAATATTCAACGTCAAGATTTAAACGCCGTTGAAGAGGCTTATGCCTATCGGGCATTGATTGAAGAGTTTAATCTTACTCAAGAAGAGGTGGCGAAACGTGTGGGAAAAAGTCGTTCTTCCGTTGCAAACATTATTCGACTTCTCGATCTTTCCGAAGAAATTCTTGAAGCACTAAAAGGGGGGAAGATTAGTAAAAGTCATGCGCGCACATTACTGGCAGAACCAGATGAAATGAAACGTGATCAACTTTTTCAAGCTATGCTTTCAGGACACATGACGGTTCGAGAAGTAGAAGAAAAAGCAGGATCAGCGACAAGGACAAGTGTTCGAAAAGGAAAAATCAAAGATCCAAACATTTTGGCGCATGAAGAACGATTACGAGAAATTCTTGGAACCAAAGTGGAGATTCAGGAAATGCGAGGAAAAGGAAAAGTCTCTATTCATTTTTATTCACGAGAAGAATTGTTTGATCTTCTTGATCGTCTCACTGACTTATAAAAAAGAAACCGTCTTTCTGTGGAAAGGCGGTTTTATGAGGCTCTATGTCAAACAAGGTGATGCTTCATGAACGATACAAGCTGAACAAAGGGAATAAAAGCGAGCATCATCTTTGTAATGTAGTTATCTTTGT
>C687J13896_1001547_pt1 | contig 11980 bp, 4 predicted proteins | sample RifGroE2_FD_13896 | JGI IMG/M metagenome (IMG submission 13896)
GCAGTCACCCATCCTTTTTCACGCCAAAAGAGCGCTTTCTCAATTTCAATGGTGATAATTTCAGTTTCCGGTAAAATATCAATCGTTTTCCTTAAGGGGGTAATTTCAAATCCTTTTGAAATTTCAATATATACTTTCCCGCGTGGCAGCTTTATTAATGTCTCCCCGGGGATATAAGTACAATTATGAACCTTCTGATGTACAAAATCGACACTATAATCCTCAAACCATTCATAATTTGGCTGACGATGCCGGTCTGCCGGGGCAAGGTATTCTCCGGATTCTCCATGAGCATGAAATTTTACAGGCACTGTCTTTCCACTCTCTTTTTCAACAACCCTGATCTTTACTTTCTGATTTGCAGGTTCAACAGCCCTGATCAGACTGTAATTAGCACTCTTCATAAGATTGGATACCGGAATTGGCTCCATGCCGGACAGGTGAAACATAGCTTCCGGGTGAGCCGCGTATTCAACAATTATTTCATTTTCCGAATTCCCGGGAATTTTATTATTATAGGATTGTTCCCAGTTCTGATCGGGATAAGTTAATCCGGGTATTGCAGATATTACCTGCCCGAGGTCAATCTGGATGCCTGTCAGCTGACCTTTCTCGTCCGGCTCAGGATTGAAAACAGATCCTTTCGGAAGTGAAAGGATAGCCTTCTGTCTTGAATTCCAACGTAAAGGATTAGTCCTGATATGCCCGATAGTAATGGCTGAAAGGATAAGGGGTGATTTATTGAGTGGTTCAAACCTGAAACCTTTGATCTTTTTCTCAGGAATTGGATTTTCCCAGGCCCACAGCCAGTTTATCCATGTTGCCCTGTCATTCATCCCTACCCTGGTTTGAATCCATCCCCATTCACCATTTGTCATTTTCTGATGAAAACCGACCGGACCGGGTTTTTGATGAGCTACCGACTCAATACAATTTTCTCCCCACCACTGCTGAAACATCCCGATATGATAACGTTGTCGTATGGGAAGGCCAATCTCTTTACCATCTTCGTAAATCACAAAATAATTGGCAATATCTTCATTCAGCATTCCAATCCCCCTGAACGGTTTCTCATAAAAGCCATCAGCGCTTTTTTTCAAATCCTGTTTGTCGGAGGTATGAAGGAAAATGATCCAGTTTCCCAAATGAGGATTGATATTTACTTTGAACGGTTCATTTTGAAGATAAATAATTTGTTCATTGATACTAAATGGAATTCCCCATACCACTGAGTTTCCTGTCGGAGCCGATTTTACAGCTTCAGCCATTCTTCCTGATACAACCGATGAATCGATTTTGGATATATCAAGGTTGCCAGCGATATCCAGGGGATCGAAAAACGGAGAGGAAGGACCATCACAGAGCCTCGGTAGTCCACCCTGAACCATATCTGATCCTCTGTTTTCAGAAATGTTACCTTCCTCTTTTTTACTGACAATCTCAGCTAAACCGGAAATGGAAGAGGTTGAAATGAGGGCAGTTGTTGTCAGTGTCTTTAAAAAATTCCGTCGGGAGTTTTCATGATAAGTCATAATGTAGTTTTTTAGGTAGATTACTAAAGTTAACTTTTTATAACAAGTTCTCCAACTCAGCTATTGAATTCATTAGCTTTCTGCCGGTAGGATATAAGGATATCACAGTTATAACCTCCTATAATTCAGTCCATTTATCTTTATTTCATACACTATCTGCTATTTTTTCAATGCCGGTAAAGCGAAAGCAAGATACTTATCGTCTGATTTTGTACCCATTTTACCGCCGCCACAGGCAATTACTATATATTGTTTACCTCCTGCCTCGTATACACTTGGCGTTGCATAGCCTCCTGCAGGAAGCTTATATTTCCATAATTCTTTCCCGGTATATTTATCAAAGGCTCTGAAATATTCATCTTTTGAAGCGCCGATAAAAATGAGACCTCCTGCAGTAACTACTGGTCCTCCGTAATTTTCTGTTCCGGTTTGAGGGATTCCCATTGCGGTCAATTCCGGATATTCACCCAGAGGAACCTGCCACAGGATTTTACCTTTGTTTAAATCAATGGCGGAAATAGTCCCCCAGGGCGGTTTAACTGCAGGATAGCCATGCTGATCAAAAAACCTGTTATAACCTGTATGTGTATACGGGACCGCTGGTAAACCGATATCCGATTGCCCTGATACTGTAACCCGTTTTGTATCCTGCTCATGTAGGAATGCAACAAGTGCCTCTTTCTTCTTTTCAGGAATATGTTTAAATGATGGCATAAATCCTTTGCCTGTGTTGATCAGTTTCAGGATCTCTGTCCTGGTAAATTTTTCCGGGGTGTTTCTTAATGCAGGATATGTTCCTGTCGGGTCGCCCTGCCGGTCAATACCATGGCACACGGCACAATTAATCTCATAGATCGATTCTCCTTCTCCTTTTTTAGCGGAATTATCTCCCGTAAGCTCTACCATTTGGAGAATCCATGGCATAATATTGCCATTTATATACAATACTCCCTTTTCCGGATCAACAGCTGCACCTCCCCATTCTCCTCCTCCATCGAAACCAGGAAATATTATAGTTCCCTGCGTACTTGGGGGCATGAATAATTCACCTGTCCGGACAGAAGCGAGGAAACCAGCCACAAAATTATACGATTCAGGGCTAATATTGGTAATTTCATTTTCAGTGAAGATCTGCGGAACAAAGGGTGGCGGAGCCTTAGGAATAGGTTGTGATGGCCATGTTTCTTCATCTTTTAAGTCAGAACCAGGTACTGATATTTCCTCAACCGGAAACAGCGGTTTTCCGGTTTCCCTGTCAAGAAGGAATACAAAGCCGGATTTGGTGATCTGTGCCACCGCATCGATTTTTTTCCCGTTATGGATCACGGTCAGCAGGTTTGGAGGTGCCGGCAGATCCCTGTCCCATACATCGTGGTGTACAGTCTGAAAATGCCAGATCCGTTCTCCGGTCTGAGCATTGAGTGCCAGGATGCAATTGGCAAACAGGTTGGCTCCTATTCTGTTACCTCCCCAGAAATCAAAAGAAGCTGAACCGGTTGGAACAAAAACAATTCCACGCGATTCGTCGAGGCTCATTCCTGCCCATGAATTTGCTCCACCTGCTGATTTCCAAGCATCAGTCGGCCATGTTTCATAACCAAATTCACCGGGTCCGGGTATAGTTTTGAAAGTCCACATAAGCTCTCCTGTCAGTATATTGAAAGCACGGATATATCCAGGGGCGGCACCTGCCTCTTCGGAAACCCTTGATCCTATGATGATCAGATCATGATAAACTATGCCAGGCGAAGTAGCCGCGAGGTAAAGATCTTCAGCTCTATCTCCTAATCCTTCATGTAAGGAAATCCTTCCAGATCTGCCAAATCGTTCAACAGGTTCACCTGTCTCCGCATTAAGTGCATACATGTCAGGGCCCGAAGTGAATAAAATGCGTTTTTCCTGTTCGTTTTGCCAGTAAGTGACTCCTCTGTTGACGTTCTTTGCATAGTTATCTTCAGGTTCAGGATCGAACTCCCAAATCTGCCTGCCTGAAGCTGCGTCAAGTGCAAATACTTTAAGGCTGGGAGATGTACCATATAATATGCCATCAATGATGATCGGATTGCATTGGATCTGAGTGCGGTTGCCGGAAACACTATCGTCTGTTGCATATTGCCAGGCAGGCACCAGCTGATCTACATTGGTTCTTGTGATTTCCTTAAGATTGGAATAGTGACTGCCGGATTTGTCCCCAAGATAAACCGGCCAGTCTTTACCGGCACCTGTAAGTTCCTTTTCGTCATGTGAAGAACATCCGGCAATAAGAGATATTAGTAAAAATAAGGAGAGTGGGGTGCTAAAAACAGGACATAAGTGTTTTTGCATGGCAGTATATATTAGAGCAAAATAATTATCACTCGTATCTCAGCGATTCAACAGGATTTCTCAGTGCCGCAGTAACTATCTTATATGATAAAGTTATAGTAGTAGCAAAAATAAGGATAAATGATGAAAGAATCAGTGTTATTACACTTATGTCCACAAAATGATCCCAGATACTGTCAAGCAGGGATTTTGAAAGATAGTACCCACCGGTGCTCCCAAGCAATGATGCTATTAAGACTACAGACATGAATTTACGGCTGGCAAGCCATGTGATATTGATGAGCGGGGCTCCCTGTATTTTCCTGATCCCCATCTCCTTGGTACGCCTGATAATGTCAATTGACACAAGGTTATACATCCCGATAAGCGATAGCAGGGCGGCAGTGACAGCCAGGAAAATATTCACTTTCATAATACTGTCGTTTATATCTTTTCCCTCCTTCATCAGATCTTCCTGCAACATTCCATTAAAAAGTGAGTTTGGTGCATGCTTTTTCCATTTCTGATTAAGATATTCCAGCACTTCCGGTAAATCTGGTTTATCAGCCCTGACAGCAAGGATATTAAAATTATCATCCGTACTCAGACGCATCATCGAAGGCTCAATAGCTCTCCAGACACCATTATGGAAGAAGTCTTCAACAACACCTATAACAGTTAACCGGGTGGTATCATAAAGAGTAACGCTTTTCCCGATAGCATCATCCCAACCAAAGTCTTTTACAAACTTCCGGTTCACAACAATTGATGAATTTGTCCTGTCAGCCGCAGCCCTTAATTCCTCAAAGAGGCGACCTTCAACAAGCCTGAGTCCCATTGTTTTAAGATACTCAGGTCCAACATCAAACACATCCACCTCAAGCTGTTTTTCAGCATCCTTAAGAGGTCGTCTGTAAGTTCCCCACCCGATGTGGTTAACTGTTCCCTCAGCGGAAATTATTTTGGGATTGGTAAGTACTTCATTCCGGAATGATAAGAAAAGCTCGGTAGTGACAGGAACTACAATAAGTTTATCCCTGTCAAATCCCAGATCAAGAGTATCCTGGTATTTCGAATTCTGTGCAAAAACTATTCCCATCACAAGTGCTGCCGCTGAAATAGAAAACTGAAGGGTCAGAAGTATCAAGGAAAGCATTCCGGTTCCGCGGAAAAGATAAGATCCTTTAAGAACATTTACAGGGCTGAACGAACTCACATAAATTGCGGGATAAACACCCGATAAAAAACCTGTTATCAACACAAGAAGAACAAGGAAGATCCAGAAGATTCCATAACCTGAAAATGTAAGTTTTATAGACATATAAGCCCACAGGCTACTATAGGCAGGAACAAGGAAGGAGGCAAAAGCAAGACCGACAATTAAAGCCAGGAAACAAATGACAATAGTTTCTATCATGAACTGAGTAACTATCTGCCGCTTTTGTCCCCCGAATGTTTTTCTCAATCCAATCTCTTTAAGCCTTTTACCAAAGACGGAAATAGAAGTATTTGCGAAATTAAAACAGGCTATCAGAAGTATAAAAAGCGCCATTACAGGAGGAGAATAAAGTGCAGCCGGATGAAGCGAAGGAAAGAGCCCGGAGGACCAAATGATCCTCGTATTCTCCCCAACATCATCTAAAGCTACCAGATTAAACCTGTTGATTATAAAATCTTCCCGTGCTTTATTCTGAACGGGAATGTAAGTTTTAAGGGATTGTGCAACCGACGGAACGAGTGATTTCTGAGGGATCATTACAAAGAAAGCATTTGCCCATAATTTCCAGTCAGCATCAGTAACATCCCACATCAGTAGAAAATTGTCGAGATGGGTAAGAACATCTATTCTGAAGCTTGAGTTTTCAGGCAGGTCCCTGTAAACTGCACCTACACTATAAGTGAATTCCCTGTCATTGTCATTGACAACCGAAATGGTTTTCCCGATCGGATATTCTTTTCCGAATAAAGAGTTTGCCATCTTCTCGCTGAGCAAAACACTTCCCTGGTTTTCTATTGATTTCTTATCTCCAAGGATTATTGGAAAAGTGAATATATCGAGGAATTCCGGATCAACATAAGAGATATTCGATGAGAAAATATCATCTCCCTCCTTTACCGGTGATTCTGATCTCAGCAGCCGGGCAGACCTTTCAATCCCCGGGATATCCCTTTTTAATTCAAGACCAAGGGTGGCAGGAGATATTCCATACTCCTGCTCTCTTCCTTTCATGTCTCTGAAACTTGTTACCCTGTAAATACTTTCAAAATTCTCATGTGTCCGGTCAAAATCATAATTGAACATATTGTTAAAAAAAGCAACTATGCATACTGCAAGTGCAATGCCCAGCCCCATAATATTGATCAGGGTAAAAATCTTGTTCTTAAGCAGGTTACGGAAAGCAACAAGGAAATAATTTTTTAACATACTCTGCTTTTACTTATTCATACTTAAGTGATTGTGCAGGATTAACTCTTGCGGCCTGTAATACCTTAAAGCTGATTGTAAGCAAAGCTATTCCAAGGGCAATAGACAAACCTGCTATAAAATTGAACATACCCAGATCGATCCTGTAATAGAAGTTCTCAAGCCACTTACCTGCAATATAATATATAAGCGGCCAGGATATTAATGCTGATAATGATACCAGCAAAATCACTTCCTTCGACATCTGAAAATATATACCGGCGACCGAAGATCCCATAGCCTTTCTCACTCCTATTTCTTTAGTGCGCTGCTCAACAGTAAAAGATGTAAGTCCAAATAGTCCGAGCGCTGCAATAAATACTGCAAGTATTGAGAATATAACTGCCATCTGAGCATTTTGCTTCTCCTGGGAATACATCTGTTCAAAATCCTCGTCGAGAAAATAATACTGAAGCGGATCGTTCGCCATAAACTCTCTCCATACTTTCTCGATCTGGCTTATTGTACTTGTATAATTCAGTGCTGAGATCTTCACAGTAATATAGCCAAATAACATACCATCATTCTGGAATTTAAGTATATATGGCTCTATTGGATTCCGCAGCGATGCAAAATTAAAGTTCTTTACCACACCCAGAATCTGATAGTAATCATTTTTTCCTGAATCGCCGGGCTGAAAGAACCTGGTATTTACCACATCGGTAATACCGAAATTCTTTATAGCTGCTTCATTTACAAGACATGCATTCTGATCGCTTGTATACGATTCATCAAAAAAACGGCCTGACACCAGGGACATGCCGTAAGTATCAAGAAAATCATAATCTACCCAGGCAGTTGTCAATATGAGAGATTCATCATTTTTCCCTTCAATTCTGTAACCATTAACATTATTAGTCCGACCAGGTATAGCAGTTGAACTGGAAATATTTATAACACCAGGAATCTCTTTTACTGTATTTTTAAATGCTTTCATTCTGGTACCCAATGCTCCAGCCCTGTTAATAACAAGCAACTGCTCTTTATTGAATCCCACATCTTTATTAAGCATATAGTTTATCTGACTATACATAATAATCATACCGATAATTAACAGTATGGATACGGCGAACTGAAATACCACCAATACTCTTCGCAGTCTTCCGTTCTTCATACTGTTTTTTACATTTCCTTTAAGAACTTCATAGGGGCTGAACGATGAAAGGAAGAATGCAGGATAGCTTCCTGCAAGTAAGCCCACAAAAACAGAGAACAGCAACAATAGCGGAATAGTGAACCATGGGGAAAACAGATTCAATACGAGATCAGAATTCAGGAGGTTATTGAAATATGGCAGGGAGGCTTTAATTAAAATAATTGCAAACATAAGTGCAATAAATGCAAGAATAATTGACTCGGAAAGGAATTGAGTGATGAGCATACCACGGGTGGAACCACCTATCTTTTTTATACCAACCTCTTTTGCTCTTTTTGATGCCTGGGCTGTTGAGAGATTCATAAAGTTAATTGCAGCTATAACAACTATAAGCACAGCGATACTGGCAAAAATTATCAGATATTTCGGGTCACTGGCTGCTTTGAATTCCTGCTGAACTGAGGTATCAAGATGAAAGTCACTGAGGCTCTGAAGAAAAAACCTGTACCTGTTCCCCTGCTTTTCGAAATCTTCCATTGATACTCCCAGATACTGCTGAAGTTCCGGCCCAACATATTTAACAAGCAAACCAGGAAATTTATTATCAACAGATTCAGGGCTGGTATTTGGTTTAAGTAAAAAATATGTACTGAGGTTATTGCTCATCCAGGTAGGATTTTTTGAATTGCGATTTGTCATGAATGAGGTAATAATATTGGCTTCAAAATGTGTATTACCCGGAATATCACCCATCACACCCGTCACAGCATATCTTATCGAATCAGTACCGATTTTAATTGTTTTGTCAATTGGATTTTCATCCCCAAAAATCTTTATTGCTGTTGACTTCGAGAGAACTGCTTTCCTTGGGGCATTGAGAAGATTTTCCATGTCCCCCTTGAGTACAGGTATTGAGAAAAAATTAAAAAAGGATGAATCAGCCTGAATCAGGTGCTCCTCAGTAAATGTAAGGTTATTGTACTCAATAACAGTAGGGCCGCTCCCGGTCATTCTCAGAAAATCCTCAATCTCAGGAAATTCTTTCAGCATTGTAGGTCCCATAACAGGCGGAGATGATGTAGTTATCACTTCCTGCCCACCTATTTTACCATCAAGAATTGCCCGGTAGATCCTATCCTTTTTTACATTATACTTGTCGAAGCCTGCTTCATTAATTACATAAACAGCTATAAGTAAACTACAGGCAATACCAATTGAAAGTCCGAGTATATTTATTATTACATACGCACGCTGTCTTTTAAAAGACCTGATACTGTGTCTGATTATATTCTGTATCATTTTTATTTAATGTTTATGGGAATTGTAACTCCGTCAATTCAGATTATTGATTGGATTCTGATTCCGGATTATTTTATTCGTACTTTAAAGATTGTGCAGGATTTACCCTTGCTGCCTGCAACACCCTGTAACTTATAGTAAGTAATGCTATTGAAAGTGCAATAGCCAAACCGGCAATAAAGCTCATAAAGCCCAGGCTTATCCTGTAATGAAAATTTTCGAGCCAGTTACCTGCTATATAGTAAATTAAGGGCCATGATATAATAGCGGAAATAGTTACAAGAATCATAATCTCTTTAGATATTTCGAAATAAATACCGGCTATTGAAGAACCCATGGCTTTCCTTACTCCTATCTCTTTTGTGCGCTGTTCAACAGTAAATGAAGTCAGTCCAAACAGTCCCAAACCTGCTATAAACATTGCAAGTATTGAAAATATCACTGCCATCTGTGCATTTTGTTTCTCCTGGATATACATCTGTTCAAAATCCTCCTCAAGAAAATAATACTGCAGCGGATCATCAGTAAGGTACTCCTGCCATACTTTTTCAATTTCATTTATTGTCTGGGCGATATTTTGTCCATTCAGTTTTACTGTAAGATATCCCCAGAGAATTTCATCTCTCTTGAACTGGAATATATAAGGCTGGATTGGATTCCTGAGTGATTCAAAATTGAAGTTTTTTACAACACCTGTTATCTGCCTGTAATCATATCGTCCGGAATCGCGGGGCTGCAGAAACCTTGTCTGGGAAATATCTGTAATATTAAAGTCTTTAATTGTTGATTCATTTACCAGGCATGCTTCCTGATCAGTGGTGTAAGATTCATTGAAATTCCTTCCATCGGTTATTGTCATACCATAGGTGTCAATATAATCATAGTCGATCCAGTTGGTCATGAGAAGAAAGCTCTCATCCTTCCTCCCTTCAATACCATAACCGTTATTATTATTATTTCTTCCGGGCACCGCAGTTGAACTTGCTATATTTAAAACTCCGGGGATCTTTTTAACATTCTCTTTAAATGACTTCACCTTGTTGCCTAATGCTCCTGCCCTGTTTATTACAACCAGGTTTTCCTTATCAAAGCCTACATCCTTGTTCAGCATGAAGCTTATCTGTCTGTACATAATTATGGTGCCGATAATCAGTAGGATTGAGACAGTAAACTGGAATACAACGAGCACCTTTCTTAACCGACCGTTCTTCATACTGCTTTTTACCTCTCCTTTGAGCACTTCATAAGGACTGAACGAGGAAAGGAAAAATGCAGGGTAACTGCCGGCAAGCAGACCAACTAATAGTGCGAAAAGGAACAAAGCCGGAATGGTGAACATGCTGTTTAGCAGTTTAAGTTCAAGACCAATTCCCAGAAGGTCACTGAAGTATGGAAGAGCAACCTTCACAATTATCACCGCCAGTATCAACGACATAAAAGTGAGGATAAAAGATTCTGTCAGGAACTGGGTAATAAGCATCCCTTTTGTTGAGCCTCCAATCTTTTTGATCCCTACCTCTTTTGCCCGCCTGGCTGATTGAGCGGTTGAAAGGTTCATGAAGTTAATGGCAGCGATCAGCACAATAAGCAATGCTATACATCCGAATATCCACAGGAATTTAGGATCGCTTGCATCCTTGAATTGCTGCCTGATTGAAGTATCGAGGTGAACCTTGGTCAGGGGCTGCAAAAAATACCTGTACCTGTTTCCCTGGGCAATAAAATCGGCCAGGCTTATCCCCATGAATCTCTGAACTTCAGGTCCGACATATTTTTCAAGCAAAGCAGTTATCTTTGCATCCACATCCAGATAGTTTGTATTAGGTTTAAGAAGAAGATAAGTGCTGAAACTGTTGCTCATCCATACAGGATTTGCAGACCTGGGATTAGTCATAAATGATCCCAGGATATTAGCTTCAAAATGTGTATTTGCAGGTATATCACCGAAAACTCCGCTCACAGTGTATCTGACAGAGTCACTTCCGACCTTTATTGATTTGTCAATCGGATTTTCGTCACCGAAGATCTTCCTGGCAGTTGATTCCGACAGAACAACCTTTCTGGGAGAGTTAAGGAGGTTTTCCTTATCACCTTTAAGAACAGGAATGGAAAAAAAATCAAAAAATGATGAGTCAACTTCGATAAAATGTTCCTCTGTAAACGTCTGCTTGTTGTATTCAATAACAGTTGGTCCCCAGCCATTCATTCTGAGGAAATCCTCAACTTCCGGAAATTCTCTTGCCATGGTTGGACCAATCGGTGAACAGGTATAGGCTCCGACTATCTCCTGCCCACCTATTTTACCTGTAAGTACAATTCTGACGATTCTGTCCTTTTTCGAATTGTACCTGTCATAACTGGCTTCATTTATAACGAACAGGGCTATTAGCAGACTGCAGGCTATTCCTATCGACAGGCCTATAATATTTATGATTACATATGAGCGTTGTCTCTTAAAAGATCTTATACTGTGGGTAATCAGATTTTTGAACATTGTAATGGTTAATTAAAGGGTTGATATAGAGTAAAAATTGTTAAATTCTTTTACACTTTTTTTTCTAAAGACAGGAAAAAAATAAAAATGCTGCAGGAGAATTATTTTTCAATCTTGAGCGCCTCAGCAGGATTGATACCTGCAGCCCTGAATGCCTGGAAACTGACTGTAAGCATTGCAATTGCAACAGAAGCTGCAGCAATAAACAGGAAGATCATAAAGTCAAGATCGATTCTGTAAGGGAATTGTGCCAGTAGTTTTTTCATAATAATCCAGCCTGCAGGAAATGCTATTGCAATGGAAATAATAATCAGGACCAAAAACTCTTTTGAGACGGAATACATAATCGAAAAGTTACCTGCACCCATTACTTTTCTGATACCAACCTCATTTGTGCGCCTTTCAGCCGAATAGGACGCCAGTCCGAACAATCCGATACAGGCAATGAAAAGGGCCAGCACTGTAAAGTACTTTAATAACTCTGAAAGGCGTATCTCCGACTTGAAGAGATTTTCGTAATCCTGATCAATAAATGTGTACTCGAGCGGATATTCAGGAATTACATCCTTCCATACCTTTTCAACAGCTTTAAGGGAACCAGGGATATTGCCCGGGGTTAATCTTATCAGGATCATTCTTAAAAAACTGGTATCGGCAAGAGCAAAGGCAACAGGTTCAATAGGCTGATCCGCTCCCTTGAAGTGAAAGTTTTTCATCACTCCCACGATTGTACCGTTCAGGCCCATGAACCTGAAATTTTTACCCACAGGATCACCAATATCCATGAGCTT
>C687J13896_1001554_pt1 | contig 11941 bp, 8 predicted proteins | sample RifGroE2_FD_13896 | JGI IMG/M metagenome (IMG submission 13896)
TTAAATTTAAGTATCCGGTTTTCTACTGGTCGAAAATGTTCTTCCTGAGAGAGAGACAACAGGATCTCTTTGACCCGGACTTCAACTTTTTCAAATGGAACATATTTGACCGTGCATTTGCTCTTTCCCTTTTCTGCGCTGTGCGTAGTTGTGCAACGGTAATAATAATATTTCACCTTGTTTCTGTTTAGGGAATGGCTGGGAGTTAATGGAGAGTTACAGGCTCCGCAGAACAAAATTTTCTGCAAGATTCCCAAGGTCTTGGGGCTGTCGGTAATCCTTCGGTTTGACTCAAAAATTTCCTGTGCCTGATAAAATTGTTGCTTAGAAATAATTGGCTCGTGAATGCCATCATGAGTTTCGCCGTTCCAGAGAACTTGCCCGATATAGCGTGGATTTTGAATAATTTCCTGCATTCGTCTTTTGTCCCATTGTTTGCCTTGTCGGTTCCGGTATCCTGCCAAATTCAAAAGCTTGGCTGTTGCTGTGGTTGATTTGGTCTCGATGTATTTTTCGAAGATGATCTCAACAACTTCTTTTTCCTTTTTGTAGGGAACAAGTTCTTTGTTCACATTGGTATAGCCGAAAGGCTTGTAACCACCGTTAAACATTCCCTGCTTGGCTCTAAATGCCATGACATCACTGAGCCTTTCCGAAGTCTGCTCCCGTTCAAGCTGGGCGAAAACAAGTGCAACCCGGAGCATGGCTTTCCCCATGGCTGTAGTAGTATCAAAACTTTCTTTCAGAGAGATAAACTCCACCTCTTTTTCCTGCATGATCTTCATGAGGTTTTCAAAGTCCAGCAGTGACCGGGAAAGCCGGTCGAGTTTTTTGACTACAACTGCATTGATCTTTTGCGCCTGAATATCTTTAATCAATTTTTGATATTCCGGGCGGTTGGTATTGCCTCCAGACTTGCCTCGTTCGATGAAAATATTGTTAATCTGAAAACCTCTGTATTCACAGAACTTTTTAAGTTCTGATTCCTGCTCTTCCAGTGAATCCCCTTCCTTTGCTTGTCGTTCTGTAGATACCCGAATATATAGGTCAACTTTGAACATTTCCATTGGCTATGCCTCCCATGCGATAGTATTTGTCCGGCCATTTGCTCAACTGCAAACCAGCAGAGATATACTTTGAGCGTGTCTTTATCCTCGATGGCAGAACAAAAAGAATCAATGAACTGTCCTAGAGTTTGCCCGGTGCTTTCCCGGAATTCTTCCACCATATCCCAGATAGATTTTTCATATTTCCGGTAGAGGCTGAGGCAATCAGACGTGTAGACAACTTCTCCGACACAGCCGCTGACGCAGCCGTGATTAATAATGTCCTGTAATTGTCCGTTGATACTGTAACCGGTACGGTTACAAATCACCCGGACAAACCAAGGAATAATTGATTCCCTCCGCTGGTAGCAGTGTGGGAACAATCCCAGAATATAATTTTGTAAGGCGGTTTTTGTAATCCTCATAAGCGTAAATCCTTTCGAATCAAAGTAAATACTAAGGTCAAGCTAATTCCCCCCCCCCCTTTTTTTTTATTCTTGTTAATTGGGGGAAACATTTTTCGTCAGGGTGTTTACTTGAGATAGACTGCTTTGTATCCGCCTTCCCAACATCCGCCGCATAAAAGCGGCTTCCAGCGAACAGAAGGAAACTCCGGCAATTCCCGGTCAAAAGGGACAACAACAATGGGCATGTGTATTTTGATGGCTTGAGACAGGACAAAGAGTGTTCCTCGTGAATCTCCATGCAGGAAAGCAACTATCCCATGGCAGGCATTAACCAGCCGGACATTGCGTTCAAGCAGTGCTGAACGGATAACATTGTAATCCTGTCCAGGTCTGACCGAACCCCACAAGATTGAGCCTTTGAACTCCCGGAACTGACGTGCAAGAGCACGTGTTCTGACCGGAAATCCTTCATAGTTCTTCCATGGAGTGTGAATAGTGGCATGGTCTGCCATACCGATATGAACCAACCGCGCCAGACAAAACTCGTCTGTCCCTACGGCTCCGCCGGTAGCAATGTGGAATCCTCTGTCCAGTAAATCCTCGGCAATTTCTCCAACCCTGCCGCAAAGATAGGCAGGAAGCGTCCGAGAACCAATCACGCCGATGCAGCGCGTCCCCTTGCCCCCGCCTGCATCGGCGTGATTATCCTGCGAATGTTGAAAACTCTTTGTGATAGTAGCTGTGACCATGATGAAAATCTCCTTTTTCCCGATAATCTGGCGGAAATATTCCCGCGCATTACCAGAAAAACAGAAATCAGGTCAAGGAGATTATGTATTGATATTTATTGGTGTATGTTTTCGAATTAACACTATCATAAATTGATAGTCTTATTGTGATATGATAAAAAAAAATTGCAAAATGTATGATGGTTCATTATTGAGCAATTTTGTTATATAATTTAATTTTATTAAGCTAATTTTATACATTTTATATTTATAAATTTTGTTGACTACGGTAATTATGGAAATTTCAAGATACGAAGAAGCAAATCCCAACCCGGAATATTTAATAAAATCTATTGCCGAACAGGGCTATAGCCTTGAAACAGCACTAGCAGATCTTATTGATAACTCTATTTCTGCATCTGCGAACAAGATAGAAATCCTGCTAGACATTGACCAGGAACCTTTTACTTTGTTCTTAGCAGATAACGGTAAAGGAATGGATTTGGAAGCTTTAAAAAAGAGTATGCAGTTTCCAAGCGATTCCCCTGAAAAGCAAAGAAACATTTCAGATCTTGGAAGATTCGGATTAGGAATGAAAACTGCCTCTTTCTCTCAAACAAGAAAATTTACTGTTATATCAAAGGAAAAAGGGACAAATAAATATTCAGCTAGGACTTGGGATGTTGCAGTTTTAACCAAAACAAAAGAATGGAAGATGATAGTAAATACACAAAAAGAAATCGAAGAACTTATAAATATTTATAAGCGGTTAAGTGATAACTATCTAAGTAGCTTTGATGAATTTGAAGCTACTACTATCATTATCTGGCAGGGTTTATATAAATTTGAAAAGTATTTGGAAGATAATAAAAAAGAATCGGTAAAAAACGAACTGATGCAAATTACTGTTAACTATCTTTCATTAGTCTTTCATCGTTTTTTAGAAAGGCAGAATAATCCATTACAAATAAGAATTAACAATAAAGAAATACCCCCCTTCAATCCATTTCCTACTCAGGAGATTGATTTCAGACCAATTGAATATAAACAAAGGAAGTTCAGTGAAGATTTTATTAAAATTGAAGGTTTTGTTCTTCCAGCAAGAAGTATTGATGACTGCGAAAAAGGTATCAACTGCTGGACATTAAAAAATAAAAGTCTAATGGATATGGAAGGGATTTATATATACCGTGCAGATAGAATCATTCTGTTTGGAGGATGGTATGGATTATTGAAAAAGACCTCTAGGCTACAATTGGCCAGAGTTAGAGTAGACGTGGGAAACAAGGTTGACCATTTACTGCATTTAAATGTTGCAAAATCGAAAGTTGTAATTCCCCATAACCTTAAAGACGCATTTGAAAAATATGCAGAACAATTAAAAGTTGAAGCTGAGCGTGAATACTATAATCGAGGAATTAAAGCATTTTCAGAAGGTGTTAAAAAAGAAAAGAAAACTTTACTTAATAAAAAAATAACTAACAAAGGTGTACTCCTTGAAATAAACAAGGAGTACCCTGTTTTGAGCGAATTGATTAAAGGTTTGAACAGAGAACAGTTATCCAATCTAAAAGTGTTGATTAGAATGATTAATTCAACTATTAACAAAATAAGGCAAGTACATGAAGATTTGGATTTGTTTGAAGTAAAAGAAGAAGACTTGTCATTAAGTGATATGGTTTCCTGTGTGCGAAGCTTGAAAAAAGATGGTTTATACACAGAACAATTGCAAAAAGACATTATTGAAATGCTTGGAATAAAAAACGAGTCTCTTCCTGAAGAGTTAATAAATTTTGGAGATTGAAGGGAATCCCTGTATGGAAAATAATTATAGAAGCATAATAAAAAATATTATACATGCAAAAGTTAAAGATTCTTCAAACAAATCTTTAACTACCAACGATTTATACAATCTGTTACCATCAATTTCTGAGCAAATCAGGTCTGTAGCAAAAATATATGGCATACAAGATATAGATTCCGTTACGCTACAAGATTATTATGAAAGCTCATTAAGAGAATATTTATCCGTTAATCCAATAGAAATAGACCCTGCTAACAGTCTTGTTAAGGAAGGATTTCGCACTTGGCTTACAGCTGAAAAAATAAAATTAATTAAATGGAATTACAGCCAACGTTATTTTAATTATTTATCAAAATCTTCTAGATCTGCAAACGTAATTCAAGAGCTAGAAGAAACCAGTTTAGATATATTAAAAAAAATGGGAGATCCTAAATCAGGCAAAGGCTTTTATATAAAAGGATTAGTTGTAGGAAGTGTTCAATCGGGCAAAACAACTAATTTTAATGCAGTAATTAATAGAGCAATTGATGCTGGCTACGGATTAATAATAGTATTGTCTGGAATCATGGAGGATCTAAGAAGTCAAACTCAAAAAAGAATTGAAAATGATGTAATCGGAACAGGAATTGTTGACACCGCAAGAGATAAGAAAGATAAAAAAGGGGTAGGAAATGAAAGACAATTTGGAATTCAAGGTTCTTCTGATAAAGATTATGTAGAGCAGGTTCTCTGCATTACATCATATAAATCTGATTTTAATAAGCCTTTAGCTGATGCAGAATTTTCATTAAATCACATAAATATTCTTGTTTGCAAAAAAAATGTCAGTATTTTAAAAAACTTGTTGATATGGCTCCATGATTATCTTGAAGAAAGTAAAGAAAAGCATAATATTCCTCTTCTGATAATAGATGATGAAGCTGATAATGCTTCTCTCAACAATTATGGACATAAAGGACGTGATTATGCTTCAAAAATAAATGGACACATCAGAGCTTTATTAGACTTATTCAATAAAAGGACCTATTTAGGGTATACTGCTACACCTTTTGCTAATGTCCTGCAAGATCGAAATGCTGTACCAGAAAAGGACTGGTTGATTGAATATAAGCTGAAAGGTCAAAAGGAACAGAAATCTTTTGCTCAGGTTTCTAATATTTTTCCAGATGATTTTATCGTCCTTCTTAATCCTCCATCTAATTATATAGGCGCGAAGCAGATTTTTGAAACTATCGAACCAATTAATAATGAGGCCGAAGAAAAAATTCCGTTAGTAGAAATTGTTGATGACCATCTCCAAAACTTTCCAACAAGAGTATTCGATAATCAAGATGGAGAGACTGTAGGAGTTTTAAATATCAGGAACAAAGAAGAATGGAATAATCTATTCGGCTATAATAGCTATCTGTTTTTTCAAGACTACGACGCATATAGAACCTATACACGTGGAGCACTAAAAACAGATTTGTTTCCAGTTCAGTTACCAGAATCATTAAAAGAGAGTGTTATCTGTTTTATATTAGCTATTGCAGTCAGAGATAATCGAAAAAAAAGAATGGTAAATTCAGCGCTGTTTAATCCGCATAATACCATGCTGGTTCATGTTTCAAGATATACTTTGTGGCAAAATCGTACAAAAGAATTGCTGGCGGACTTTGTAAAGAAGTTGGAAGCGGACATCGCTTGCGATAACCCGGAGTCGGATATGTCGATATATAAGGTCTTTGAAAAGATATGGTATAAGCATTATGCAGAAATAATTGAATCTATTAACAGGTATCTTCCGCTTGAATACAGGGATGAGTTTCTTTATCCGGTTACTTTTGGAGCTATAAAACAATTTCTACCTGATGCAATTCAAAGTATACAGGTAAAAGCAATTAATAGTAGTCCAAATGGAGATATACTTGAGTATAACGACAAATACCCGCAAAAGATAATTGCTGTTGGGGGAAACAGACTATCCAGGGGGTTTACGCTAGAGGGATTGACTATCAATTATTTTATAAGAACGACAAATTATTCTGATACATTACTTCAAATGGGTAGATGGTTTGGATACCGTCCTGGATACATTGATTGTTGCAAGCTTTTTACAACTCAAGATGCATTTGAAAAATTCAATTATACAACCAGAGCAATAGAAGAATTAGAAATGGAATTCAGAAAAATGGAGGCTAAGAATAAATCTCCGAAAAATTTTATCTTAAGAGTTAGAAAACACCCTGATACACTAAAGGTAACCAGACCGTCTATATTAAAAAATACTGTAGAGGTGAAATGGTCTTATCAAGATCAACTTGAGCAAACAACTAAATTTACTTTAGAAAAGGAAAAAATGCTCAAGGTGTGGGATAATTTCATCAATAACATAGCAAAAAAACCTTTTATAATGAACAAAAATAAGGGTTTTCTTATGAATGAAACAAATACAGATGGAATAATTGAATTACTTGAGCAGGAAAATAACTTTGACGAAGATACAAGAAAAAGCATGATTATGTTTTTAGAATTATGTAAAAAAAACAAAAAATTAAAAAATTGGACTATCGCAATAAAAATTACCGGTGATGCAAATGCACAAAATGCCAAAGGAATACTAAGCGCAACTGAATCAAATCTCCAATGCGATATAAATCTATCAATTCGTAGCGGTCCAAAGCCTGATTCTGTAACGAGAAGTCTTTTTGTTAACAATAAAACTTTTATAGCCTCTGGAAAGTCTGCAAATATCATTTCGTCTGGAAATGATTTTTCAATTCTTCTTGACCCTTTGAAAATTCAAGAGGCGAAAGAAGAGTTTTGGGAAGAAAAGAAGAAAAACATACTTAGAAAATATAAAGATATGTCAGAAGAAGAAGCTCTAAATAAAGCGAAAGCACAATCAATTCCCGAAAGAGTATTTAGAGAAAAAATGTCTGACCAACAGGGACTATTAATAATATATCTTTTTGATTCGACATATGTTTTCAGACAGGAAAAAGGAAATAAAGATGAAGAATTAAGCAAGATGGTTTCTGAAAACGGATATGATCTGAATATCCCTCTGATAGGATATGCTATTGGCTTTCCCCCTATAGGCCCTGACCCTGGAGGGGTATATATTCGAGGAGATTATGATTTAAACATCGATGAAGAAAACGATTTTGAAGAAGAAGATGATTTACTAAACGATTTAGAGGATTAAAATGCCTTATGAACTACTGAAATTTAATTGGATTGATGCAATTAGTGATACTTTGGATAACGGTTACATGATACGTATATCTCCTGAATGTATTCCTGACCTTTTTATTGGTCAAACAAAAACAAATAACAGATGCTTGATACTATCTTTACCGAAAGAAGTCGAACTTGATTTTAATAATAATACAAAGGAAAATCTGTCTATCGAGTATTTAAAACAAAGAAACTATCTGGTTATAACGCTTTTAAACAGTAGTTATATCGAGCTTTTTGATGATTTTATTTTTTCTATTTACCAAAAAGTATATAAGCTGTCCGACCCAAGGCTATATTCAAAACAGTTTATAGATGTTTATTATAAATGGAGTGATTTTTTTCAGGAAGGGAAAGAGGATATACTATCCATAGATACCATTAAAGGTTTATATGGAGAATTATTTTTATTACGGAGGTTTCTATTAAATTCGGACCTACTGAATGTTAATAGTATATTAGAATCATGGAGAGGGCCATACGATGCTGGACACGATTTTGTTATGGACGAAATTGATATCGAAGTAAAAACAAAGGAAGAAACCAGAACAATTATAAGCATATCAAGTGAATATCAGCTAGAACGAGATAAAGAGAAAAATCTTGAGTTAAAGGTATTATCAACAAAGCTGGATACAGTAAACGGACTGTCAATTGGTAATTTACTTTTTGAAATTAAAGATATGATAAATGAAAAAAATGGTAATATCGAAATTTTATATAAAGCGCTTAAACAAAAAGGATTAACAGCCACTAATATTAAAATCTATGACAATTACAGGTTTATTGCTACCGAAATAATAACTTACGATTGTTGCGACCCATTTTTCCCTAGTTTGGTAAGGTCTAATATTAATCCTGCGGTGTTCAGCATAAGCTATAAGCTAAACCTTAATGACTTGAATAATTTTATAATAACAAAGGAAAAAATAAGCGTTGGAAATTGAAGAGTTATTAAATTATAGAATCGAGTTGCTTGAAGAGTCAAAAGATGAAGATGGATTTGTTCTTCAATCAAACCTTTTATCACAGGTTCTACCGCTTATGTTGGAATCAAAACTTGTCGATTCAGAAGACTATAATGAAGCATATTATATATATGAAAAAGAAAAACTGAAAATCAATGGATACGCTGTGAATGAATCAGGTGAAAGATTGCAGTTATTCATTGTAGATGAGAATAGTATACACGAAGGTATAAATAGTGAAAAATTATTAATTTCAATTAGAAATGATTATGAGAATCAATTTAAACGGGTTCAGCGATTTATCAGCAAAGGATTTAAGCGACAGTTAAATGATAATATACAAGATTCCAGCCCGGCAAAAGTACTTCTAGAAAAAATTTCATCTAAAGAAGGATTTGAACAATTTGATGTTATAGAAATATTCCTTGTTTCATTAACTGTAACTGTTTCTTTTAAAGGAAACAAACCAGAACCAAGAAGTATGTTTTTTGATGACGAGAAGTTAAAATTATCATATAGAGACAATACGTGCCAACTAAGCAAAGAAATTCTTGTAATAACAAAGCTAATTGATTTGAATTATTTATATAGGGTAATAGCTTCTCAAGGTAACAGGGAACCCCTCACAATTATTTTTCCTAAAACTTTTGGTTATTGTTTAGAAGCTATAAAAGCCGCGGATGAGAATAATTTTGAATCATATTTATGTGTTTTACCTGCTCAGATTTTATATGATTTGTATAGACAATATAGTAGTCGGCTGTTAGAAAAAAACATACGCTCATTTTTACAATTTAAAGGAATCAACAGGGAGATAAAAAGAACTATTAAAGATGAACCAGAAAAATTTATCGCATATAATAACGGACTTACAATAACCGCTGTAAAAGCAAAAATATCTGAGAAAAAAAGAATTACGCTTATAGAATCATTAACAGATTTTCAAATAGTAAATGGCGGACAAACTACTGCAACAATATATTTTGCAAAAAAAGAAGGTCTGGACATAAGTAAAGTTAAAGTTATGGCAAAAATAAACATAGCGAAATACTCTTCAGACCAAGAATTAGACCAGCTTATTTCAAATATTAGTCGTTACTCAAATGCTCAATCCAGAGTATCTGCTGTTGACCTTAGATCACGAAATCCTCAATTGCTAAAATTAAAAAATCTTAGTGAAAATGTGATAACACCAACAGGACATAAATGGTTTTTTGAAAGAGCCAAAGGAGAATTCAATACAAAAGTCAGAATAAAAGGTGGTAATGGTAATTGGATAAAGAAAGAATACCCTCCTGAAAGGCGTTTTTCAAAAGAACAACTAGCAAAATATTATACTGCGTGGGGAAATAAGCCATATCTGGTAAAGAAAGGTGGAGAAAAAGTTTTCAGGCTTTTTATTGAAGAAATAAGCCCAGAAGATAATGATAATAATTCAGTAGTTATAGATAGAAATTTTTATGAACAGACAATATCTAAAATAATTCTTTTTAGAAATATGGAAAAGATATACGGGCAAGGCGCAAATTCTATGGGACAGATAAGGTCAGCGACTGTACCTTATGCAATATCAGTGATTTATAGTTTTACAGATGGAAAAAGAAATGGAATATTCTTTGATTTGTCAAAAATCTGGATGAAAGAAGGAATTGACGAAGAATTGTCAATTTATTTAGTAGATTTACTGAAGTTGGTAAACGATCTCATAAAAAAATATTCTTTAAGTGAGGATTATGGAGAGTATTCTAAAAGAAAAGAATTATGGGACATGATAATTAAGTCCCCTGAAATAAAAGAGTTTATGGAAACAAAAAACAGTAAAAAAATATTTGAAAAATACTGTATTAACGAATAGTATTAGATATAATTGCAGAGGACAATCAGTTAAATTATATGGAAAAATTAACTTATATAGATTTATTTGCAGGAGCCGGAGGCCTCTCCGAAGGTTTTATCAGAGAAGGTTTTATACCTGTTGCTCATGCAGAAATGAATGCAGATGCGTGTTTGACTCTTAAAACCCGAATAGCCTACCATTATCTGAAAGATACGAATAAACTTGATGTTTACCATGATTATCAACTCGGCAAGATATCAAGAGAAACACTGTATAATTATATTCCTGAAAGACTAATGAATTCTGTACTCAATTATGAAATTACAGAAGATAATATATATGAAGTTTTTTCAAAAATTGATGAGCTGATGAAGATTTCTGGGACTGATAAAATAAAAGTCATTATTGGTGGACCACCATGCCAAGCTTATTCTTTAGTTGGAAGAGCACGTGTAGGAGATTCTATAAAAAATGACAAGCGAAATTATCTGTTCATGTTATATGGCAGATTCCTTGAGAAGTACAATCCAGATATTTTTGTTTTTGAAAATGTACCAGGACTGTTGAGTGCAGGCAAAGGCGAATACTTTGAAGTTCTAAAATCTTATTTCGCAGAACTGGGTTACGATCTGGATAACAGAGCATTAAATTCAGCTGATTTTGGTGTTTTACAAAGCAGGAAAAGAATTATTATTATAGGTTGGAAAAAAGAGCTAGGGTATTCTTATCCTGAATTTGAGAAGACATCAGCCAACTATACAATTAATGATCTTTTTGAAGACTTGCCGAAAATTAAGGCAGGAGATATTCTTCAGACAACAGAGTATATTAAAGATTCAAACCAGTATCTTCTTGATTCGAATCTACGAAATGGATTTAAATATGTTACTCAACATGAAGCAAGACCCCATATCCCGAGAGATTTAAGAATTTATAAACGTGCCATAGAAATGTGGAATAATGAGAAAAAGAGACTAAAATATGGGGATATTCCAGAAGAAGACAGAACACATAAAAACGTGAGTGCTTTCATTGACAGGTTCAAAGTTGTTGATGGTAATGGATTATCTCATACAGTTGTAGCACACATTTCAAAGGATGGGCATTATTATATTCATCCAGATATTAATCAGTTACGCTCGATTAGCATTAGAGAGGCAGCAAGAATACAATCTTTTCCTGATGATTATTATTTTGAAAAATGCAGAACATCAGCGTTCAAACAGATTGGGAATGCGGTTCCTCCTCTCATGGCCCAGAAAATAGCTAATAAAATTAAATCATTTGTTGTTTAAATGGATATAATAACTCCTGAACGCCGCAGCTGGAATATGTCTAGAATAAAAGGGAAAAATACTAAGCCGGAAATCATCGTTAGATCATTGCTATTTAAACTCGGTTATAGATTCAGATTGCACTATAAAAAACTACCTGGCAAACCGGACATTGTTATTCCAAAATATAAAACTATAATTTTTGTACACGGATGTTTCTGGCATAGGCATACGGGATGTCAGTACGCATATTCACCAAAATCCAGAGTGGACTTCTGGGAAAATAAATTTAACGAAAATATCAACCGAGATAAAAAAAAGAAAAAAGAACTTGAAGACTTAGGCTGGAAGGTAATTGTTCTTTGGGAATGCGAAACAAAAAATACTAATATTTTACAAGAAAAAATAAGTAAGATCATAAACCTGTCCTTCATGTAAACTCACTTGATTTTCATTTATAAACCTTTGTGTTTCCGGCAGAAAACATACACCAATAAATATCAATACATAATCTCCTTGACCTGATTTCTGTTTTTCTGGTTTGGATTTCAGCATATTTCAGCGGGAATATTTCCGCCAGATTATCGGGAAAAAGGAGATTTTCATCATGGTCACAGCTACTATCACAAAGAGTTTTCAACATTCGCAGGATAATCAC
>C687J13896_1001583_pt1 | contig 11771 bp, 9 predicted proteins | sample RifGroE2_FD_13896 | JGI IMG/M metagenome (IMG submission 13896)
GGTCACACATTGAAAGAGTTAGAAAGTTGGCATTGAGAATAGGCAAGTCCGAAAAAGCTGATCTAAAAATAATCGAAATAGCAGTTTTGTTGCATGACATCGGCCGAAAATTCGAAATGGAAAATAGAGGCTATAAAGATGGAGTTAAGCTTTGTCATGCAGTTGAAGGTAAAAAAGAAGCGCAGAAAATATTAGAAAGTTTTAAAAATATTAGCAATGAGGAGAAAGAAAATATACTCCATTGTGTAGAAGCTCACCGCAGCAGAAACAACCTTGTCCCTAGAACTTTAGAGGCTAAAATTGTTTTTGATGCAGATAAGTTAGATACAATGGGGGCGATTGGCATTGGTAGAATTTTTTTATTTGCAGGTTCATCAAGCGCTAATCGTCTTTATACAGGTCAAGAAAAGCAACATGCTGATGAAAAATTTGATAAATATGCTTATACAGATAAAGACACTGCACCATTAGAATACGAAATTAAATTGAAACATTTAAAAAATAAAATTATTACTAAAGCAGGAAAAAAGATGGCAAAAGAAAGAGATAGATTCATGGTGGAATTTTTTAAAACATTTTGGGCGGAAGTTGAAGGAAAAAGATAAAATTTGACCATTTTTGATTTAAAAGTTAGAATTTATCAATAGGAGTGTTAATTAAAAAATTGATTATTGAATATTGTTTGGTTATTGAAAATTGTAAATTGGTTATTCTCCGAAGGAGTAAAGGGTGTATAGCTCAGTTGGTTAGAGCACTCGCATGACATGCGAGGGGTCTCTGGTTCAAGTCCAGATACGCCCACCATAGAATAAAAATAGCTCTTCATTGATTTCTCATTACAAAAATTAGGTCTGTCTTTGCGAGGAAGGTACTCCTGACGTGGCAATCCAGGAGTATATAAATATCCAAATTTTAATCTTCTGGACTGCCACGCAATTTGAGAGTACCCAAATTACTCGCAGAGATAGAGAAGAATTTGAAAGAAAAAAATAATTAAAACGTAATAATTAACGAAATTGAAGAATAAATTTACTCATGAACAAAATATGCTAAATGTAGAGGATTGTGTAGATAGGAGCGATAATGAGTTGGTGAAATTATCTTTGGAAAATCAAAAATATTTTTATTGTATAATTTCCCGTTATGAAAAGGTTATTCTGTATTATATTTTAAGAATATCCTCTTTCCCCAGAGAAGATGCAGAAGATATTTTGCAAGACGTTTTTATTAGTGTCTATAAAAACCTGAATGAGTTTGATAATAGCTTAAAGTTTTCTTCTTGGATTTATAGAATAGCTCACAACAAAACTATAAGCGCTTGGAGAAAAATTAAAGTTAGACCACGAGCTATTCCGACCGACGAAGAAGATAATCTTTTTGATTTTATTGCGAGCGGTGAAAATATAGTACTAGAACTGGAAAATAAACATACTGCTCAGGAACTGAGAAAATCTCTGGAAAAGCTTGATGAGAAATATAAAGAAGTACTGGTGCTAAAATTTTTAGAAGATAAGGATTATAAAGAAATTTCAGACATTTTAAAAAAGCCATTGGGAACAATCGCAACTTTAATAAATAGAGCTAAAAAGAAATTGAAAGATGAGATAATGAAGAATGAAAAAATATAGTTTAAAAATTGATAAAATTTATGAACAACAAAGCTAATCAAATATTAAAAAAAATAGCAGAAAAAAATATCAAACCACAATCAAAATGGATATTTTTAATAAAGGATTACTTAATTTGGGTATTGTGCGGATTTGCGATATTGATTGGAGCATTGGCTATGGGAGTAATAATCTTTATTGTTAATGATAATGATTGGGATATTTATTGGTATCTGCAAAAAAGCTTTTGGACTTATCTTTTTATTCTAATGCCTTATTTTTGGATAATTATTTTGAGCCTGTGTTCATTTTTGGCGTATTTAAATTATAAACATACGCGCAAAGGATATCTTTTAAATCGTTATATTTTGATTTTTGTGAGCATTTTTATTGTGTTTATTTTGGGTTGGACTATTTTTGCAATTGGAATTAGCGAAAAAATAGACAAGGCTTTTGGGCAAAAAATTCCTTATTATAAAAACACTGAAATGCATAAAGTGAGTTTCTGGTCTAATCCTGAAAAAGGGTTAATAGCTGGAAAAATCATTAAAATGGGAGATGGGCATAATTTTTATTTGATTGATCTAGAGGACAAAAAATGGAATGTTATGGGCAATGAAGCAAATTTAAAAAGAGGAGTGAATATGAAAGTGGGCGAGAGAGTGAAAGTTATCGGTGGAATAAACGAAATAAAAAACGTTTTTAATGCTCGAGAGATTAGGCCATGGGGATGCGGATGCAGTTTATGCAAAAAAAATAATAACACCGAGGAATGCAATCAGGCCTTAAATGAAAATAAAACAGGGGGAATTGTTTCTGACGGACGCATGATGAATTATTGTAATTAAAAAATATTGTCTTAAAATAATATTTTTTTAATTATAATTTAATATACAATATAAAAGCCGCTAGAATAACACTAGTGGTTTTTATAAACAATGAAAGAAATTTTAAAATAGCTGCGTAATAAATAATGTTGGAATTGGCCATTCCTTGTTTTAACAAGATAATTAAGTATAAAATAAAAAATTATGGAAAAAAATAAGGTAAAAATGATTATTTTAGGAATGTTAATGTTTGCGCTATCTCTGGGGGCCGTTTCTGGAGCAAGCGCCTTTAGGGGAGATTTTGCTCAAAGAGGTCCTAATTATTCACCCGAAAGACATGTCTTGATGGAAAAAGCATTTGAAACAAATGATTATGAATTGTGGAAATCTTTAATGGGAAATAGAGGGGTAACTAATGTTATAAATAAAGATAACTTTGCCAGATTCGCCGAGGCTCATCGTCTTGGGGAGGATGGAAAATATGAAGAAGCGAGAAATATAAGAACTGAGTTGGGTCTTGGATCTGGTAATTGCCATGGCACAGGAAAATATCAAAATAATGGAAATAATAAACAAGAAAATGGATATCGAATGATGAATTAATGCTATATAAATTTATTTAAATAGTTTTTTTAGAAAAGCGCTTCGTTTGCCGGTTAAGACTGGTAAATTGAAGCGTTTTTGTTTTTGCAAATTTTTTATTAAAAAATTAAATTAATAATATTTAAGAAAGCTTTGCAATAAAAACGATGCGTGTTATGATTGTTTTATTAAGATACTTTTACGAGTGTAGTTATTTTCTCTAATGCTTTATTTAATTTTAGCATTTTCTTAAAAGTTAAAATGTAGGTAAACAAGAAGGAGGTGAATATCTCTGTTTTAGAATTTATTAAATCAAAAACATTTAATAGCTAACCAATGATTAGGAAGCGAAATTTAAAAATATGAAAACTTCAAAATTTGCAATTTTAGTAATATTAATTTTTTTATCTTTTTTGGCGGGTTCTTTAAAAACAGAAGCAGGCTCAGCCATGTTAAAATGGAATTCTAATACTGAGGACGATTTGGATGGTTATAAAATTTATTACGGCACCTCCTCTCATGCGGGAACTTGTCCTAGCGGTTATGATAATTCTGTTGTTGTTACTGATAACGCTAATACTGGCTATTGGTTTGATAATCTTACTCCAGGACAAAATTATTATTTTCAATTAACAGCCATTGATGATTCTGGCAATGAAAGCGGATGTTCAGTTTCTCCGGGTGAAGTTTCCAAACTTATTACTTACAGGGGAGATATAAATACCAATCCGGATCATAGCGTAAATATGAATGATTTTACACTACTGGCTTCTGATTATGGAAAATCTTCTTTTTGTGGTACAGCTACTACCAATAAGGCTGATATAAACAGGGATTGTGTGGTAAATATAAACGACTTTACGTTATTGGCTGATAATTATGGGCAGTCTTTTTAATTTATTTTTAACAAAGAAACAATAATATGGCTGAACGAATAATTAATAAATTATTAATTAGCATTTTTGTTTTATCAGCAATTTTTGTTGCAAATATCAACAAAGCTAGCGCCGCCACAAACGCCACCCTTGTATTTGATCAATCCAGCGTTTCAACTACTGTTGGTCAAACTGTAAATTTTATCGCTAGGATAAATCCTGGCACTAATGAAGTCGGGGGAGTTGAATTGTATATAGATTTTGATCCAGCTGTATTGCATTTAGAGAGTATCACTCGATCAGGTAATTTTAATACAACTCTAAGCGGACCAACAATTAACAATACTGCCGGAACAGGCTTAATTGATGCCGGGCTATTGACTAATCCCGCCACCTACATTACAACAAATGCTGATGTAGCTACTTTTGTTTTCACAACTTTATCAACTGCATCTAACTCTTTAATTTCTTTTACGGAAACTTCCAACGCTTCTGCTCATGGGGAATATGTTGTAGCTACAAGAATAGATTCTCAAATTACCATCGCATCCAGCGGGATAGATGTTACTGCTCCAATTATATCAAACCTTACTATTCCATCTACGGCTACTACATTAGTAGTGCCAATTACAACATTTAATGCTACCGACAATGTCGCTGTTGCAGGATATTTACTAACTGAATCCGCAACCACTCCTTCTGATGGGGCTAGTGGATGGTCTGTGAATGCTCCGTCCAATTACACTTTTTCTTCAGATGGAATAAAAACGCTTTATGCTTGGGCAAAAGATGCTGATGGAAATGTTTCTGAAAGCTTAAATGCTAGCATAACTGTTACGCTTGCAGATACGACATCTCCATTAGTAACAACTTTTAATATATCTTCTGTTATTTATGAAACGCTTATCATTCCTATAGTTACCTTTACTGCTACTGATATAATTGGTGTAACGGGATATATGGTAACTGAATCATCTTTTGCCCCATCAGCAGGAGCATCTGAATGGAGTAGTAATGCTCCTATCAATTACACTTGCTCGTCAGCTGGAGAAAAAACTCTCTACGCCTGGGCGAAAGATGTCGCTGGAAATGTTTCTGCGAGCTTAAATGATAATGCAATTATTATTATTGCAGATACTACCGCTCCGATAGTTTCTGAATTTGATATTCCCAACACTTCATTTTCCTTGACTGTTCCTGTAAACACTCTTATCGCTACTGATTTGACAGATGTGGCCGGCTATATATTGACTGAATCAGACCAAATTCCTTTATCAGAAGCAGTTGAATGGACAATTGATGTTCCTAGTAATTATACATTTTCGTCAGCTGGAGAAAAAACTCTCTACGCCTGGGCGAAAGATGCGGAAGGAAATATTTCCGATAATTTAAGTGATAATGTAACAATTATAATAAACAACATCACATCTCCGATGATTACCAATGGAATTCCTGTCGGAAAACTTTCTTCTAAGACAAATTCTGTAAACCTCTCCGTTATTACCAATGAAAATGCTATCTGTAAATTTTCTTCAAATAGTAACACTCTTTACGATAATATGAGCGCTACTTTTAGCACCACTGGCGAAACTACCCACTACCACCCAATCAATGGTGTGGATGATGGCAAAGACTATAAATATTATGTAAAATGCAAAAACAGTGATAGTAATGTCAATGAGGGTGATTACCAAATCTCTTTTTCCATTGAAAAAGAAAGCTCTTCTGATGATAAAAAAAAGCCCAAGAGAAAAATATCCAATTCAAAAACCAAATTATATAAAGGGGAAACGCTTATACAAAGAGGCAGCGGTTTTTCAAAAAAGGCAGATGTATTGCTTTATTTTACAAAGGCCAATGGCAGTTATTATGCTCCCCTCAAGGTAAGAACTTCATCTAGCGGAAAATTTGTAATTTATTATCGAGTAAATAAGCCAGCTGGAAAATATAGTTGGTATGTAGTTGACACAAAAACCGGCAAAAAAAGCAAAATCCGTAGCTATACTATAAAATAATGACTTGTAATAAAAAAACTTTTTTAAAATTAATATTACCGGCACTTATTCTAGTAGGTATTTTGGTTTTTGGAGAATTAATAAGATTACAAAATATCAAAAAAACGCAGAAGAAAAAATATTAGTTCAAACAGGAGATATTTATCAAAATATTCACCTTCCATCAGGGGCTATTTCTCAAGCTAATTTTTTAGAAAGAAATGATTTTAGCAGTTTCCAAGGGTTACCTGATAAAAAAGGAAACAGGGAATTTTACAATAATTATTCTCTGATTTATTCTGAGGATAAAAATAAAATAGCGCTAGTTTCTTTTATTGGTTCTAAAGAAAAAGAAAGTAAGCAAAAAGAATTCATCTGCAACATATCAAAAAAAGAATGCCAGCAAGAAAGCTTATTTTTTAATAAATATAAAATAAATAATCTTAACATAATATCTCGTTCAGTTTTATGGCTAGGTTGGAATTCTAAAAAAAATATAGTATTGGGATTAGTGACAAATAGTGTAAATAATGGAACGCTATACGCTTGCAATATTGATACTGAAATTTGCAATAAAAACACAGAAGCCAATTTAAATTTTCCCAATGGCGCACTCAATAAATCTTTAGATAAGGTAATAGCTATAAAACAAAATGATATCGCTAATGAGAAAATTGGTGACAAATGGGAGTTGTTTTTATATGATATCATGGATTTAAACAAGCCTATTAAATCTTATGATATATCTCAAGTTATAAATAGGGACGAAGATTTAATTTATGATGGAATAAATTCTATTGCTTGGAGTGTCGACGAAGATATTATTTTAATTGGGAGCACGAGAAATATATTCCAATTTAATCTAAAAAAAGGTGATTTAAGAAAAATATTTACCGATGTTTCCGAGGGGGAAGGGGATACCTATTGGAATAGTGACCACATTAAACTTTCGCTTAGCGGACGTTATGCTATTTTTATTGATAATCCAAATATGGACATGGCTGATGAGAAAAATGATGAAAGTGGGGAAAATGGGATACTGAAAATAATTGATTTGCAAAATAAAAATAAGATTATAAGCTTACTCCAGGCCAAAAATTTAATATTAAAATAATTAAAAAACATTTAGGCAATCTAGGGATGTTATGCAAAGCTCTCCATAATGCAAGCGGTGCCTCTAGTACACAATAAGTAACACCTTTAATAAAAAATAAGATTGTTCAATTTTATAAGTAAAATAGTAACATGCTAAAAAACATAATTTTAATCTTTGTAGGATTGCTTGCTATTGCTTCTGTTGCTGAAGCTGCTTGTGATTGCGGATCAATCAATGCAGCCAACCCTTGTACCGGCCAATCAATTTCTATAACTGTTACAGCTGGCACACCTAATGGAGGAACTGCCGTAAATTCAATCTACAACTGGTCATTTAATTCGGGAGGAGAAGACGCTAANTGCGGTCAATTTGCCAATGGTGATTATTGGATTGCTCCAGCTTCNGGACAAGGCAACATTACACTGACCGGACTTNCCAGCAATGGAGATGTAAGCGCGGATGTNAATCCTAAATTAGAGTCTATGGGATTATTTGGCGGAACAAAAATTTACGGCAATTACAATGCAGCTGAAAATATTATTCCTAATTTACCGCAAACATATTCAGGTATTACTTCTATTTTGGCTGGGATAAAACGCAATGAGATATCAGAGGGAAATTGTGGGACCTCTGCAATAATAGGTTCCTGCGCTGATTCTTATAATGTTCTTACTGTGTTGTCATCCGTGCCAGCTTTAGCTGGCTCTGAAACACTTAGGCCAAATATAACTGGAGAAACCAAGGAACTTTTGAATTTTGATGATTTTGACTTTACCAGACTGCCTGCTAAAGATTTTCTTACTGGTACAAATACCGCCGGTTTTGAAATAATCCGTCAAAGATGGTCGCATAACACCGAAATATTCGGAATAAAAGATGTTTCTGGCACAGGTTATTCCGAGGGTGGTCGAGCTTTTAGGGCTCATATTTTAGTTGATGATTATGGTGCTGGCACCACAGCTTCTTGGAACAATAGTATGATGAATTTGTTCTCAGACGATAATACTCTTGATGAAAAAAAACCGGCCTTGGCTGCTATGCTATCTTATGGATTAGATTTATATCATAGTATGAATGATGCTCCACCGGGGGTAATACGTTACTGGGGTCAGGGTGCCACTCAGTCACCAGGTAAATTTTTGCCAGCGGTATTTATGGCCTCTTTGCGAACGGATGCAACAGAGGCAAATTTATTAAAAACAGTGGGTCCAAATGTAAATAGTGTTAAAGATGATAGAGGTCCTCACGAATTAGGGCAAATTCATCAGGGTAAAACTACTCCGGTATGGGGAGATTTCACTAATTATGCAGGAAGTTATTATCTAGGAGCGTATTGGGGAAGCCTACTGAAATCACAATGCTATGACGGAGCGACTGGGATATGCAATACTGGTATCGGAAAAAAAACACAATTAGATCCACATGGCTACATAGATGGACCGCCTAATAGGCCGGGTTCAAATTATATGGGAAGTTCTTTGGGAGTTCAAAAATCTTTCATGGCCGCCATGTGTCTAATGCCAAAGATTAGAGAAATTGTTAATTATGAAAATTTAGTCATCTATGTTAATAGGATTGTTGATTTTGGACTAGTGACAGCCAATGATCCCTGTACTACTCCAGACTCACGAGAAAATTTAACTACCTGTGACCCGTATAGGAATACTGGTTGTCTATATTATGGAACGACATGGGGGCCAATAAATCCAGAAGATGTCGACTCTGACTGCATAAAAAATCCAAATCCTCCATATACTAAAGTGGGTAGATTTACTGCTTTGGAAGGAAATCATATTGGAATAGCTTATGGCAGTGGTCAAGTTGAGAGTAATTGGACAGCAATAAAAGCCCTATGTGGCAGCACCTCATCAATTGATGCAACTCCTCCTGGCGCTCCAACAGGACTTGAGGTGATTTAAAAAATGGATCAAAGTGTTCGATTCCTATTTTTAGTTAATAGGCTAAGTATTGCAATAAATAATAAATGTGCTATAATTGCTCCATAAAAATACTTTTGTTGTTGTAGTTATTTTTTCTAATACTTAATCTAACTTTGGCATTTTCTTAAAAGTTAAAATGTAGGGAAATAAGGAGGAAGCTATTATCTCTGTTTTAGAATTTATTAAATAAAAGAATTTAATAATTAACTAATAGCTAGGAGGCGAAATTAAAAAATATGAAAACTTCAAAATTTGCAATTTTGGTAGCATTGAGTTTTTTATCTTTTCTGGCGGGTTCTTTAAAAGCGGAGGCGGGCTCTGCCATGTTAAAGTGGAATTCTAACACGGAGGATGATTTAAATGGTTATAAAATTTATTACGGTACCTCCTCTCACGCAGGAACTTGCCCTGTTGGTTACGATAATTCTATTGTTATTGCTGATAACGCCAATGCTGGTTATTGGTTTGATAATCTTACCCCAGGACAAAATTATTATTTCCAAGTAACAGCCATTGATGATTCAGGGAATGAAAGCGGATGTTCAGTTTCTCCGGGTGAAATTTCCAAGCTTATTACTTATAGAGGAGATATAAACAATACCCCTGATCATAAGGTAAATATGAATGATTTTACATTACTGGCTTCTGATTATGGAAAATCTTCTTTTTGTGGCACAGCTACCACCAATAAGGCTGATATAAACCGAGACTGTGTGGTAAATATGAATGATTTTACTATTTTGGCCGCCGAATATGGCGAGTCCTTTTAATTTTTTAATAATAAAAATATGATTAGAAAAATGATTGAAGCAATATCAATGATAATTTTTATTATTCTAATGGGGTTTGCGCAGATAGGTTTTGCCACTGATGCAGAACTTTCGTTTAATCAGTCTAGCGTGTCGGCTAATGTTGGCCAAACAATTACTTTAATTGCACAGTTGGATCCTGGCACTAATGAGGTTGGCGGAGTAGAGCTAGATGTAAATTTTGATCCCGATGTACTGAGACTGGAAAGCATCACAAGATCAAGCGCTTTTAATATTAACCTGGGTGATCCAATCATTAATAATACCAATGGAACCGGATCAATTGATGTGGGCCTTTTAACTGATCCAGCTACCTACATTACAGATACCTCCGATATAGCCACTTTTATTTTTACAACCCTATCAGCATCCTCTGATTCGATAGTTTCTTTTGCGATTACTTCAAATGCTTCTGCTCATGGAGAATATGTCGTCGCAACCAGAACTCAATCTCAAGTGACGGTAACAGCAGTTTCTGAAGATATGGAGGCCCCCGTGGTTACAGAATTTGTCATTCCATCTTCATCTTCTTATTTGACTATTCCCGTTATCACCTTTACCGCCACGGATTCTATGGGCGTAACTGGATACAAATTAACAGAAACTTCCACAGTTCCATTGGCTAGTGACTCTGGTTGGACTGCGGCTGCTCCAGAAGAATATACTTTTTCTTCAGCGGGAAATAAAACTCTATATGCTTGGGCGAAGGATGCTATTGGCAATGTTTCTGCAAGTTTAAGTAGTAATATTATTATTACAATTGATGAGGAGAGTGATGGGGAGGGAGAAGATGACGGGGCGGATGAAGAAAAGGAAGAGGAAAATGAAACGACTGACAATTCAAATGCGCCCGTCATATCAGATGGCTCTCCCTCTGGAAGGCTTTCTTCTAGCACTAAATCTGTTAATTTATCAGTGAAAACGAATGAAAATTCCACTTGTAAATTTTCAAGTGATTCTAATGCTGAATATGATTTAATATCCAATACTTTTGCAACCACGGGGGAGACTAATCACCTATCAACTATAGGGGGAATAAAAGATGATAAAAATTATGCTTATTATGTACGTTGCAAAAATAGCAAGGGAGACAAGAACGCTATTGATTACAAAATATCTTTCTCTGTAAAAGAAAAAGATTCCGATAAAGAAGAGAAGAAGGAAAAAAGGAAAATTACCAATTCTCAATCAAGTATTTCTAGAGGACAAATTCTTGTCCAAAATGGGAAACGTTTCTCTAAAAATGCAGACGTTTTGCTTTATTTTTCCAAAGCTGGGGGAGGATATTATCCACCTATGAAAGTAAAGACTTCTGCTGATGGAAAATTTTCTGTTTTTTACAAAGTAAATAAATCCGTAGGGAAGTATAATTGGTATGCTATAGACACAAAAACTGGCCGAAAAAGTAATGTGAAAGCATATACTGTAAAATAAGGGTTTTTTGAATCTTTAGTCGTTTTTATTAACAATGCATGGAGTTGTATTTAAGGTGTTTTAACTGTGTACAAAGACTTTTTTATTTTGTATAATAATTAAGAAGGTTCTTTCTGATAAATTGATTTTTAATTAATATCGGAATGACGGAGATGTAATTTTTGTATTATAATAAAAAATGTTTAAAACAAATATTTTAATAAATAAAATATCATGGTATTTTTTGGTATTGGCTTTTTTTGGAATAAGTAGCGGTTTTTTTGGCTTGATATCACAAAACGCAGAAGCGCAAGAAATAAGCACCGCTAAGCACATCTTTGTTTTTGTACGTGAAGGTTGCAGTGCTTGCGCTAAAGAAGAGTCTTTTTTAAAAACTATAAAAGATAAGAATATAAAAGTTATTCTTTTAGATATTACAGACAAGGATAACTATGCTAATTTTTCAAAAATAGTTGAGAAAAATAATCTTTCCAAAGTAACGCCTATCACTCTAGTGGGTGGTGAAGTCCTGGTTGGATTTGATAGTCCTGATTTGATGGGTAGAAAAATAGTCAGCCTTGCTGAAGGCACTCATAACAACGTAGAGTCTTATTTAAAAGAAAAATCT
>C687J13896_1001597_pt1 | contig 11654 bp, 7 predicted proteins | sample RifGroE2_FD_13896 | JGI IMG/M metagenome (IMG submission 13896)
CCGAGGGTTATGGTACCTGCCAAGATGGCAGCTGGTCTGAATTTACTGCCAGAATGTGTGAGGACGGTGATTGTCTCGGTTCCGTTGTTTGTCCAGAAGGCTTTTTCGCGGTCATGGGTGGTTGTGAAGATTTAGAAAGTGAAGGTGGTTTTGCTAGTATTTGCGAAGACGATGGCGACAAAGACTGTCCGTTTTTCTGTGTGCCAAAAGCTTCTTATAAAACAGAATCCGATGGCGATGGTCAAATTGGAGATCCTTGTTTAGCTCCAGGAACTTCTGATAACGTTCCGGACTTAATAAATGAGGCTTCATCTTGTGACGAAAGTCCGGGTGTTTATGTAGCCACTTCTATTGCTAGTAGTATGCGTGGTGGGTCTTTGGAATCTGGACAGAACTTCTATATTTATATTCCTTCCGGAAATTTTCAAGAAGTCATTGATTTTTATGATGACTGTGAAGTTGACGGAGTTTTAGCCGGAGCCGGACTTGACGCTTATATTTCTCCTTATCCAGAAATTAGCGAAATCCCGGTTCAAGAAAGTGGTATTCATGGTTTCGATGGTTTAAATTATAACATTGGTACATATGCCGCTTGCACTTCCGTTGTTCAGGTTGCTTCAAATATTTCGGATCCTAATAGTGGAAATTATAATCAAGCCTGGACAAACCGAGTCTGGACTCAAAATCCGTCCTTGTATTCTTTGGCTGGTTCTAGCTCGATGTATCTCGGTTATACCACAAATACCTCGCCAACGATCTTTGGTCAGGCTGTTGATCCTAACACTATGAACGGTCTGCCTGATCCATATCCGCACCATGTCGGTGTTTGTACTGATTTGGATCCTGAAATTCAAGGGTTTTCGGTTTCAACACCAGAGATTATTGTGAATATGTCGACCGACGGCACTTGTTCGAGCGAAGATTTGTTTGTTAGTTATACAGGCGATTTGCTTGAAGCCATGCCTCTTTCAACTATTTTAGGAATTTCCGGTGGCGACAGCGGTGAAGTTGAATCAAGCGACGCTCTTGGTATATTTTGTGAGGATCGGGACGGTGACGGGGATTCTGATTGTGATGGTTGTACAAGCGATGCAGAATGTAATTTCGGAGTGACTTGCGATTGGGATGGTTCAGCAGCAGAAGGAACTTGTATAGGCGGTGAGAAAAATGGTGCTCCTTGCATTAATGATGAAAATTGTTACTTTATGGAGTGTATAAGGGAGGAAGATGTAGAAATGGCAACAGTAACAACTTTTTGCAATTATGGCGGTTCGGTCACTACAACTTTGGCTGTTGATGATTACAACAATGCACGAAATTTATTAAAGCAGATTTTTGCCGAGTCTTACTCCCTTTGGTCGTTTGATGACGGATATGACAATATAGATAGTTTTTCTGTCGACGGTGTTACTTCCGAGTGGTTAGGTAGTAAAGGAGGATTTACAGAAGACACTTTAACCGCGGCTGATTCATGGATTTGGAACGATGTGACAGCTTCCGGCGATGATTACGGTGAAAGATTTAACGACGGCGATCCCACCCCGCCCACCATCGCCTCCGTCGGCCTTTGCTACGGTAGCGATTGTCTAGAACAAAACGAAGGCAAATTCAGCGTCAACGGTTACGACAGCGATACCTTAGAAGCCGAAGGCGGTTCCTACCACGCCATAGTCAACTTCTTCGCCTGGGCCAACAACAACCAAATGCCACTTCGTGATGTTACTGTCGATTGGGGCGATGATCACGACAATCCTCGATATACGGACTATGCCTGGCCGCTCGGCAGTCAATCCGGTACGGTTGGCGACGAAACCAGTTATTATAAAAACCGTCGCGGTCTTATTGATCGCAACAATTCTTACTGTCTTAGCGCAGCCGATGAATTTGGTCTAAGCTCCTCGGCTTGTCTAACCGCTTACTTTTCCTTTGCTCACGACTACACCTGTTCCCGTGGTCTTGCCGGCGATGGTATAACCACAGCCGCCAGTTTACCGCTCTGCCAATACGCCGACGAAACCAGTGGCCGATTATTAAACTCACCATGCACCGGCGGTGTAATCGATGACGCCGATAACAAATGCGTGTTTCAACCTCGGGTGCATGTGAAGGATAATTGGGGGTGGTGTACGGGGTATTGCGACTCGAATTATAATGGCAGTGATTCAGCGGATGATACAACTAGTTGTTATGGGAATTATGAGTGCGCAGTTGGCCAGTGTCCAAGCACACAAGATGCTGATGGCGATGGTTTGTTTGATGAATTCGAAGTTGATTGTGCTGATAGATATGGTGGAACAAGTAGTAATCCATGGATCAATTATGATGGTGTGATCATCCTTGATTGGTCAACGGAATAAAAAAAGCGAGTGGATTTTTAAAGACAGGGTATTACCCTGTCTTTTGTTTTACACGGTCGAATAAAAAACCGGCCGAGCGTTAGAAATGCTCAAGGCCGGGAGGTTCGTGATCAGGCGGAGAGGCTACCTGATCTTCGTCAAGATTTCGTCAACAGGGTCGCCATCTCCGAAGTCGAGGTGGTAGGTGATGGTCGTGAGGTCGGCCGTGATGGCGCCAGAGACCGTCAGTCCCCACTCCTCATCATCGCCTTCGAACAGGTCGATGGTGATCTTGTTCGGAACATCCATCCCATGCAAAGCGAGGAAAACATGTTCATAGCCGTAGTAGTCGTTCGGGTCACCGTAGGTCGTGGTAACCTTCTTCTCTTCCATGTCCTGATTTCTGTACACACCATTCGGCGCGTACCCTTCAAGGCCGGGCAAGGCGGTCCAGTCGACGACAGGCTTCTTCATCCCCTCGGTGACCTCGATGGTCTGGGGGACAAAGATCCAGTTTTCCTTCTTGGCGTAGACATCGTAGGTGTCAGGCCCCGGAACCGTGATCCAGCAGCCGAAGACATCGACGCAGTCCGGTGCGGGCTCTTCGTCCTCGTCGTAGAGGTTGAAGGCGGCGGTGGTGCCGGCGAGCACCATGATGGCGTACTCGCTGTCCGTGTCTGCATCCGCATCCGTGTCGCCGTCGGCGTCCGCGTCAGTGTCAGCATCGCCTTCGGGGGCGGTGTCGTTGGGATCAGTCGGGCAGCCCAGGAGGGCCAGCCCGAGGAGCATCACGGCCCAGAGGGACATGGTGTTGGTGGCGGTCATGGGTGACTCCGTTGGTTGGGAAGGAACGTTAGGGGTTTCCCCCACTTGGGGGGAAGGCCCCATCTACCTTTATTTGACAACATTTTTTAGGGTTTGTCAATGGTCAATGGGTTTTTTTGGCTGGGTGTGGATAAGTTTTGATTGTGGCAAGGAATCCGGAAAAATAAAAAAACACCCCAAGTAATTTTGTTTGAGGTGTTTTTTTTTGCTTTAAAATTTTATTGATTCTATTTTTTGCGGCCACCAACCGGTTCCGTGGCGGGTTGGTTTGACTATAGCAAAATTTATTTTTTTGTCTTTAAAAATTAAAACACGATTGTCGAAAAAATAATGTTTTTCACCATTGGGTAACTCCTCAATTTTTTTAATTATAAAATTCCCGCCATTTATTTGAACACTTTTTTCTTGTGAAAGTTTTAATAGAGACGATTCCTCTTCTTCCGATAATTGGTATGGCAAAGTTTTTTTATTAAAGAGAATTTTTAGTAAATTGAACATAACGAGTTTGTTTCAGTATTTTTTTAAAAAAAGATGGCAGCCGAAGTAGTTGGCTGCCGAAGCGAGACTCTTCGACTTGGGTTAGATGGCGAGTGCGACGACGGCCAATGGGGCCGCGATGTTGGCGATGATGTAGGCTGTGCCGTAGCTCAGGCCGACACTAACAGCGACGGTCACCAAAGCTGAGACCACATCGCTGTAGGTTGGGGTGCAGTCGGTCCAGCACCAGCCGCGCACGCTTTCATAGAAGCCGACACAGAGTCTGCCACCACTCGTGTAGGCGACCATGTGCATGTCGAAGACTTGGCTGCTGCCGCTGTTCAGACGCACGGCGTAGTAGCTTCCGTTGCGCTTGAGGCATCCGCCGACATAGCCGTAGTTGGTACCGCCGCTTAGCGTATAGCCGGAGACCTGATATGTCCAAGGTGGTTCAATGCCTGTGTCGTTCTCGTGTTCGAGATTGTAGGCGACGGTCAGCTCGGTGCCGATGGCCTCGGAGAGATCGTCACCGATGGTGATGATGATGGCGGCGTTCGGGTCGTTCGTTGTGATCTCGAAGATCTTGTTGGTGTAGGCCTCGAAGGAATTCACCATCGTCCCATCTGGGAAGACGATGTTGGGGCTGTCCGACGAGAAGTCATAGTCGATCACGAATGTGTACTGGTGGGCAGGCACGATTTCGGCGGTCTCGAGTTGGTTGTGACCGTCCGCGACGATTTCGATTGGCGGTGTTGCACACCCACCCATGAAGGTGAGGACAACGAAGATGTGAAGGAACACGATGAACCGAACGAAAAGACTGGAATGCACGGCTTTTTCCTGTCCATAATCCTACCACCTTTCGTATTTGATTCAAACCAGCGAAATTGCCGATCATAAATCTGTTCGAGCAAGATGGTTTATTAGGACAATTTCACTGTACCCCCCTCTATCGTTATGTCAAGGTCAGACCTTATCCACAGACTTATTTGGCTATTTCTTGGTTTTTCTGCTAAAAAAGGAAGGCTGGATTGAGCCAGAAAAAGCGGGTGCCAAGGTACCCTTCGCCAGGCCTGACCTGAAAAAGAGAATCTTAGGCCAAACCGCCTTCACAACAGACTCCCTTGACTAGGCACACTGGAAACTCATCCAGAGGCCTTCACGGCAGGGAGCACCCATGTCTTTCTCTGGACTCACTCTCGTTCATGACTGCGGTTTCGGCGGTTGCCAGGCGCCGGTTCGGCCCGTTCCGGTCTTCTGCCCGAGCTCCTTCGGGAATCAGCAGGACGAAGTCGGAAAACCGATCTGGTTCGATCTCGCCAGGCAGCAAGAGTTGGTCGTAGCTCTTGTCCATCCGCTGTTTTCGTAGCTGTGTTCTTCGAGAGATCCACGGTGCACCGGTTTGGTGTCCGAAGACGACACGGCCACTTGCCGGTTCACCACCCTTTCGGAAATCATCGAGTTTCCGACACCTCCTCCAGCGGCTGTTCTCCACGAACGCCGTTTTTTTTGTACTTTATGTTTAAACCAACCAACCACCCAAAATAAAAAAACCGACCATCCGTTTCGGGTATGGTCGGGACGTAGGGGCGAATGGCATTCGCCCACTCGTTTCAGAACACCCCGTCGACGTAGCGTCCGTCGCGCATGATGACGCGTTCGGAGTCGTCGGCGAAGATGAGAGTTAGATTGGGTCGGATGCCGGCCGAGAGAATCTGCGTTCCGCAGATCTGTTGGCCGTTCGTGTAGATCACATCGACGTGGTCGGCCCGGTTTCGATCCGTGAAGTTGGCTGAGGTAACCTCGCCGCCGTGAGCGCTTTCGCCAAAGGCGACATGGATACCGATGAGCTTCTCGTCGAGAAGTAGTCCACCGACCGGTTCGATTCCGGAACCTTCGACCACCCCAAGTCCGAGCTCGGCAATCCAAGCGAGACCGGGTTCGTCCAAGAACTTCTGGAGTTCACGGCAGGAAACCGTGTCCTCATTCAGTACTCCGACGATTCGGCCGTTCTCGACTCTGAAGATCGTCAGACCATCGGGGTTCATGACCGGCCAGAGACCGCAGGTGCGGCTCGGTTCGTCGGGGTGGCGCAGGCCGAGGTAGGGGGCGATGTAGGCCTCGCCGGTCGGCAAGTTGCCGACCATGCCGGGGTTCGGGTAGTAACCGGTCGAGGCCATGGCTTGGTTGAAACGCAGGTCAAAGTCCAGCTTGATGGCTTGGTTGTTGACCGTGAACTCGACCCTGGCCAAGACCGCCTCTTCGAGAAGCCGCTTCAGGGCGTTGACCCGGCGGCCGATCTCGGTGTAGTCAAGGAACAGGGCTGGTACCATGGCCGCGGTGAAGCCGGGCATGGTGGCGCCGCGGAAATGCAGCTTCGGGGCCAGAGTCTGTAGTTGCCTTGTGATCGAGAACTTGGTCATAGCGACGACGATGTCGTAGCGGAGCAAGATTTCTTCGGTCTGGAGGTAGTGCAGACGCTGGGGGTGGCGGGGTTCTCGATCGAAGTTGAAGACCGCGACCCGCTCGGGCAGGTTGGTGTTGCCGGTGGCCGGGTAGACCAGAAGGTCGACACCCTTCAGGGCGAAATCGCCGCGACGCGGGTAGTCGCGTCGCCACTGTCGGGCTGTCTGGCGCAGCCATGTCCAGTCGGGATTGTCCTCAAACTTGCCGTCCGGCAAGTCGATCATGATGGCCAGACGTTGGTCGCCGTGGCGGATCTCGAAGACCCGGCCGAACAGCAAGCCGAGCTGTTCTGCGGAAAGGTTGTTTCTGGTGTGCATGGCGTCTCCATTGTTCCCTTAGGCCGGAAAGGACCAAAAGGGATGGTCGGCCGCTCAACACGGCCTAATTGTCGACGCTTTTTGTCCCCGCGTCGACTTTTGGGGCGAACCTCTGGCTAGTTGGCACCGTTGCGCCTGCCTTTCGGTTGTACCTTTCGGTCGTTGCGGGATTCTTATCGGTCGGCAAAACCCAACCGATTGCACCAGAATTCCCCCAAGACTAGACCATTTTTAGGGGATTTTGTCAAGAGAAAATAAAAAAACAAGGGAATATTTTTTTGAAAAAATTCCCTTGTTTTTTTTGTGGAGATTTTTTTAATTCTGCCAACTTTTCTGTTTTATTAACCTTCCCATCTTTCGACAACTTTTTTTAAACCGTTTTCTAATTTTTCAAAACTGTTGACATCAACATATTCATCGCTGCCATGATAATTTTCGCCTTTGGCCCCCCAAATAATTGTTGGAACACCCCAGCAGTCGGCTAACATTTGAACATCGGAGTAGCCGTATTCTTCGGGGTTTTGGTAGAGTGGCTCGCCCATGATTTCCAGTTTAATGTCTTCGACAAATTTAAGTGGTTCGACCGGTGAGATAAAAGATGCCAAGTCTTTGGTGACCTCGATTGATTCAATAACCACGCCGGTTTTTCTGGTGCCGTCATGAAAAGCTTCTTTGATGCCTTGACTATCAATACCCGGAACCGTGCGAACATCTAAAATTAATTCGCAATAATCAGGAATGATATTGCCGGTGCTACCGAACTCTGGAAAGTTTTCGGAATTTCTTCTTTGAAAGGCGCCACAGTAGACCCGGGCTACGTTAAGGGAAGGGTGGCCAAGGTAAGGGTCGTTAACACCGGAAAGATATTCTTTTAAAGATTGAATACCTTGGTTTAAACCCTCGAAGGCACTGATGCCGCTTTTGGGTCGAGCGGCATGGCCAGTTTTGCCGCGGAGAATATAATGAAGTTCGGTAATTCCGCGGCCACCACGGCGCAGTAGGCCGCCGGTTGGTTCAAGACATAAAGCCAATTTTGGATTGATGCGACTCTGAAATTCTTGGACAAATTTTTTCATGCCAGCCGAGTTGTATTCCTCGTCGCCGTAAAAGAGAGCGGAAATTCCGGTTTTGCCGATTTTTGTCGCATGTTCCATGGCCGAAAGAATGGCCACCAAACCGCATTTGGCATCCAGACTGCCGCGGCCATAAAAACGCAAACCCTGTTGTTCGCCCCGCGAAGAAAAAGTCCAGTTGTTGCCTTCTTCGGTGGTGTCGATGTGACACAAAAAGAGCAGGGAAGTCGGAGCGCTGTCGCTAACAAAAAGATTGACTCGGCCATCTTCGAATTTTTGTTCCTCGACTTTAAAATCACGCAGATTTTTTTGAATGTAATCGCGCAAAAAACCAGCCACGCCGTATTCAAAACGCCCGCCTGGCGGTGAGGCATCTTTGTCGCTAGGAATTTCTACAAGTTGTTTAAGTAAGTCGAGAGAGCCCATATTAAAAATGTCTAATGTTGAAATGTCTAATGTCAAATGATGGTTGGAATTTTTTTTGATAGAATAAATTCCTTATGGTTTGTTGTTTCCAATACAATCTTTTCCCATCCATGGTCGTAAAACCTCGGGGACAATAATTGAGCCGTCGATTTGTTGATAGTTTTCCATGATGGCGATAAGAATGCGGCCGATGGCAAAGGCTGTGCCGTTTAGGGCGTGAACGAGTTCGTTTTGGCCCGCGCTGTTTTTGTAGCGAATTTTTAGACGGCGAGTTTGGTAATCGGTGGTGTTAGAAGTGGAATGAGTTTCGCGGTAAATATTTTGTGAAGGGATCCAGGTTTCAATGTCATAAGTGCGAGCCGAAGGCCGGCCAATGTCGCCAGAACAAAGTCTCATGACTCGATAGGGTAGTTTTAAACCTTGCATGAGCTTTTCTTCCATGGACAACAAGAATTCGTGTTCCTCATCTGATTTTTCCGGTTCGACAAAAGAGAACATTTCTAATTTATCGAATTGGTGAAGGCGAAGAATACCTCGAACGTCGCGCCCGTAACTGCCGGATTCGCGGCGATAACACGGAGAGAAGCCCAAGTAACGCAAAGGTAGTTTTTCGAGGGGTAAAATTTCGTTCATGTGCATTGGCCCGATAGATTGTTCTGAAGTGCCGATTAAAACCGCGTCATCATTTTTTAAATGATAAATTTCTTCTTCACCACCATGTTCCAAATAACCCATGGCGGCCATGGCTTCGGTTGAAATGATGTGTGGAGGAATAATCGGCACAAAACCTTCGGGCACCAAGGTCGACAAGACGTAGTTAATAAGGGCGAATTCTAAAAGCACAGCGTCGCCCTTAAGATAAGTAAAACGACTACCGGAAACTTTTCCGGCCCGTTCAATATCTATAATGTCGAGGGCTTCACCTAAAGCCAAATGATCTTTAATTTCAAAATCAAAATTTACCGGTTTGCCAACCACACGAACGATTTCATTGTCGTCGCCGTTTTTTCCGATTTTGACATCGGGTCTTAAAAGATTGGGATATTTTTTTGCTTCGGTTTCAAGCTGGGACTCTAGATCGGCTAGACGGCTTTCAGCTTCTTTGACTTGTTCTTTTAAGTTTCGACCTTCTTTAATAAAAGTCTCGCGATCTTTAGGATCGGCTTTTTGAACCGCCTCGGCATTTTCTTTTGTTTGGCGACGTAAATCCTCGAAGGTCTGTAAAGCCTGAGTTTTGTCTTCGGACAAGGATTTGATTATTGATAAATCAATATCGGCCCCGCGGTTGCGGTTGTTTTCGGCGATTTCTTCGGGGTTTTGGAGGAGATGTTTTAAATCAAGCATAAACTTGGGAGTTATTTTTGCTTTGGAATTTTTTTAGTTGGTACTTTTATTTTGCGCCTAAAATGGTTTTTCGTCTAGAGTGTTGCCCACCTGGGACATTTATTGTTTGTTGACAGTTATTTTTAAAGAAAATAAATAATTTTTTAAAAATTGTTTTATAAAATGTTAGCTTGGTCTGACATTTTTTTGGGCTTAAATTAGCTATAAAATTATTGACAAGGTGAATTTTTTGCGGTTTCCTGGAATTAGATGAGGGACAGGCGAACTTGGTGGAATTAAAAAAACCTGATAACCGCATCGCTAAGCTCTGAATAGGGTTTGCTACCTAAAACAGACTTAAACCAATTCTTTCTTTGAAAAATTTCGGCTGCTGAATTGTCCGAGTCAAACGGCAGGGTTATTAAAAGATAAACCGTTTTGTTCGCCAACTTTGGGGCGGTGATTTGTTTGATGAAAGAATCGAGCTATCCGCGTTCGTTTTATACGAACAAGTGGCGGAGTCGCCGGCCTAAGATTTTTGGTTGTAAGCGACAAAAGGGGGAGCGCCGCTGGTTTGGTTATCGAACTTGCGAACAAGGCCGAACGGCCGCGCTCGATCGGCGCGAAAGTACTAGCGCGCTCGATCGAGGCGGCCGGCAATTATGTCGGTCAACTCATCCCCCGAAAAAAAAAGGTGACGCTGTGCGTTCCATCACGATTTTCTGCTATCTCGCGCTCGTCGCGCTCTTCGTTCTGCCCTCGTGTCTCGGGCTTATCCCGATGACCCACGACTACTCGTCTGATTCGACTTCGGCTGGCGACATGGGTGGCGGCGAAATCGCTGTCAACCTGCCGTTCCCGAACGATTCCGAGTGGCAGTGTGTTCAAGGCTACAACGGCAACTACACCCACCAAGGGGTTTCCACCCTGAACGATCTCGACTTCGATACGGACAATGGTTCCGACCAAGAGCTTTACGCTCCGGTCAGCGGAATCGCCCGTGTCCACCTCGAGTCGGCCACGGCCAACTTCGGCTACCACGTCAACATCGACATGGGTGACGGTACCTACGTGGTCGTGGCTCACCTGAAGCAGATTTTCGTTTCCGATGGCGACGAAGTGGCCGCCGGCACGCTTGTCGGCTACGAGGGCTGTACCGGTATTTGCACCGGCGATCACGTACATCTTGGTCGTCACGAGGGTGATGCCGAGCAGCAGGCCCAGTTCGGAACCTCGATCGAAAGCTTCTACCACCTGGCCGATGCCACGGCCGAAGAAGAGTTCGAAGATGTTTCAGATCAAAGCGTGGTCTGCGGGATGAGGTCGGTCGGCGATGAGATCGATGGTCACTGGTATGCTTCCGGGCTGCCTGTGGCCAAGTGGCACCCAAACGGCAGTCTCATCATGTCGCCGAAAAACCCCGAGATCTTTCTGCTCGAAGACGGCCAACGTCGCTGGATTCGCAACGAAGCGATCTTCTGGAGTCTCGGTTATGACTTCGGGAACGTGGTTCCTGTCTCCGAAGCCGAGCTCGCGAGCTACGAACGTGGTGAGGATTTTGAGGACGAAGGAATGATCGACGCCTTCACCGACGAGTTCGGTCTGATCTGGCTCGTAGTCGATTCTGGTCGCGAAACCGAGCGCTATCGCCAGCAGGTTTTTGGTCCGGCTTGGTCGTATGTCTTGGCCTCTTGGGGCTTGGACTACTCGGTTTCCAATCCGCCGCCGGCAAACTCGAGCTACGTTTCTTGGCCCGAACGGTCGGGGAGTGTCTTGTTCCACGACGGCACCCTGCTCAGGGAAGAAACTCGTTCGGATGTCTACGTGATCACCGACGAGGTGGCCGCGCCGGTCATCGACTGGAATACCTACCTGCTGGCCGGTTACTTCGGTCACGACCTTTTGCTCGTGCCCGATGGTGCGGTTCGCAGTGTTCAGGGGAATGTCGGTGATTGCACCGTCGGCCTCTGGTGCCTTTCCTCCGAAAGTCTGACCACGCTTGGTGGCGGGCTCGACTTGTCGAACGCCGGCGAGTGGGGCGGGGAAGAGAATGATGACTACGGCGATACCGACGAAGAGATCCCCTGCCAGGATGCCGACGGCGATGGCCACTGTTCTGAATACTCCGGCGGCGACGACTGTTGGGACTACAACCCCTACGTTTACCCCGGCGCCGAGGAAATCTGCGGCAACGGCGTGGACGAAGACTGTTCTGGCTCGGACGAAGTCTGCCCGGACGACGAGTGGGACACGGATGACGACGGTGTGGTCGATGCCGACGACAACTGTGTCTATCACGACAACTCCGACCAATCCGACATCGATCGCGATGGTCAGGGCGACGCCTGTGACCTCGACATGGACGGCGACGGGGTTCCGAATGCCGACGACTGTGACATGACCGATCCCGG
>C687J13896_1001607_pt1 | contig 11609 bp, 3 predicted proteins | sample RifGroE2_FD_13896 | JGI IMG/M metagenome (IMG submission 13896)
AAGAAGAAGAGGAAGCTTCCGGGTTAAACAGGATTAAATCTTTAGAGAAAAAGCAGTATGCAATTTTGAATCAAATTGATTCACAGTCATTTGTAATGAAAGATGGAAATGGCTATGTTGTGGACTCTATGAAACTGGGAAAATTAAATAAACAGCTTGATAATATCCAGCAACGGATGCGTTTAATAATGGAGTTAATGCTGGTTATAAACAATTTGCAGAATAACTACGTATCGACAATGACAGGTGTCTATGGTGGCTCAACAACCGGATATTCAATGATGAGCAGTCTGCTGGAGTCTAAAATAAGTCAAGTAAATGCACTTTTTTCTTTATTAACTTCAGAACTAAAGGAAATTGCTGAGAAAAAAACCATGGTACATCTCAGGCAGAAAGAGATGTCTGATGCACAACGTGTTTTTGCTACGGGGATAACAACATCATTAATCGCTATTTCAAATCCTGTCTATGGGTCTATTTTTGGGTTCATGGCTAATGCGATGAATACTATGAGAGCTTACAGCGATGCTTTATCCGGTGGAATGCATAGTACCGTTAAGTTTTCAAACGCGAATGAAGAAGAAAAAGCACGAATTGAAGCTGAGAAGGCATCCAATTCAATTGATCAAGAAGAAGACAAACTGCTCGATAGTGTTTATTCTACGGGGATTATTCCGGCTGGCGATGGGAAGTTTGCCGTGAATTATGATTACCTGGCGAAAGTAGCTGATAAAATTGCGCAACTGCAAGTCAGGCGCATGATAGTTGCAATGCTGCGGATGTTTATTATGAATATGCAAAATTTGAAAAACCAGACACTTGGGGGGCCGGTGCTATATACTCCAAGTACCTCAATGATGGTGAGGGCACACGGCTCTACTACTACGAAGGTGATGAACCTTATTGTTCAGCAGTTACAAGATGAGGTTACGGTGAAAAATGCGAAGGTAAGTGCCGGCAGACAAGTTGAGATTGCTAAAAAGAAGCTTTCGACCTCAATGAGCTTTGGGCTGGCAGGGTTAGCAACCTCGGGAACTACGGGCTTTTTTCTCGGAACAATGGTTGGGGACCTCGTTTTTTCTCTGTGGAACGTTGCTCAGGCTGCGTCTCATACGGGGATGGATTTCGGTCAATTAAATGGTGCTGCTACGAAAAGGGAGCAAGAAAAAGAAGAAGAAATTCGTATCGAGAAAGAAAGCGTCGAGAAAAAGGGAGAAGTCCGGCAAGCTGATAGCAGGGCCGAGGCAAAGAAAATTGATAGAGTATTGTCCTCCTTCTCGTCAAGGGAATCGTCAATTCTTTCGGGAATCAATTCGGATCTGATTGTCGATATAGGCCATGGAAGATGGGGCGTAAGTGGGGAAAACCTTCAAACAGTCATGTATAAGTTAAGCCAGATAGCACAAGCCAGGACCATGCTTTTTAAAATATTAGAAAAAATGATGAAGATTTCTGAACAGAAGAATAAGAATCTCACTGGATTTGATTTGAGAGGGATTTCCCTTGAATCAGCTGATGAGATACTCAATGAAGCAAGCCAGCAGGCAGCTTATTATCTTTATGAAAAACTCGATGCCATATGTACTCGACAACATGAAATTTTAGCAGCAAGGCAGCAGTATTCGCAGGCAATGATGAATTTCTTTATCAAAATATCTCAAACAGTTATAAGTAGTCTCCTGGCGACAAAGAGTGAAGAACGAGAGGCAAAGGCAGCGGATAAGAAATCGGAAGAAGAACTGAAATTAACTGAGCAACTTATAAAATTAAAGCTTTTAGAAAAATTTACTGCTTATTTTGCAGAGCAACAGGCAAAAGCAGGAGAAAAGCCTAAATATAAACCTCTGGAGAATGCGATTCCAATTAAAGCTAAGTCTAGCAGTTCCGCTGGAAAAAATATTTATTCAAAATTGTATGACATTATTGAATCGTTAGAGGTTGAACTGTATATGGACGAAATTCGCAAGAGCCGTGCTGAAACGAAAATAAAGATCGATCAGATCAAAAGAGAAGTGGCACTTAAGTTGCAAACGGCACTCTGGGAGACTGTAACGGATTTCGGGCTATTAAAAGATGTCTACGAATTGAACAAAGATAGAAAGGCTTCTAGTGAAACAGTTCCTGGAGAGTCCGCCAGTAAATCGGATGCCGGTACAAGTGTTCCTAGCGGAGTAAATGGTCAAACCGGATCAACTGCTGCTAAGCCGGATTCCGCACAGACTGATAAGCCAGCCGGGGAAGCTGGTCCTGTTATTGCTCCTGCAGCTACAGGTTCTTCTGGAAATGCTACTGTTCCATCTTCTGCTACCTCGGCAAGGAGCCGTTCGGAGGCTATCTGGTATGGGATGAAAATCAACGCAGAAGGTCAGGGTTTGCTAAAGAGCCGGAATGATAATCTAAAACAGATTCTTACGGCTCTCATTTCGGCCTCAGAGAGAATGTACCAAATGCTTGTTGTCCAGGCGGTACAACGATTGACCGGTATGGAAATGTTTAGTGGACAGTTCTCTCCTGATAAGGTTCTGGATGCCGTAGATCATGCGCATTATATTGATGAAAGAGAAAAAGATCATCCGGCGGGTGATATTAAAAGTCTATATGATACTATGTTTGATAATACCTATGGTGAACAGAAGCAGTCATTCAAATCTGAAACTGATGCNGTGGGTTTCGTATCCAGTATTCTTAAGTCGACACAGGANGGNTTATCTACTGATAAAGAAAAAATAGATTATTTCAAGAAATGTCTTAATGGCGATCTTGAAGTAAATAAACAGAAGCTTGATAGTGCGTCAAAAGCTTTGCTGATTAAGGCACTCGAACATGTATTAACCGACAAAGGAGCTCCTTATTCACCTGGACAGCGTAGTCTTGCTTCCCAGATGTTAGCAGCTATGGGGCAGAGCCATTCAGATAGCAATGTTGCATCGCAAGCAAGTGCCGCCATAGAAAAGAATAAAACAGCGATAACTGAAAATATTCAAGATTATAAGCAGGCTGTTAGTATGATAGATAATCTGACGAAAGATGAGAAGTCTAAAGCTGAACATGCTGAGCTTATTAAAGATCTCCAAAAGAAGGTTCAAAATGATAGTAAATTTCAGGCGCTAACTGGCGAAGAAAAGTCAAATATGCTAGCAAATCTTATTACAAAAAACAATGTTATCGACAAAACTACCTTTGTAACCTCCGGGAAAATAGATGAAGCGAAGTCGAATGAAATCTGGACTTATATGAAAGTTAATAGTCTTCTAGATGAAAATAATAGATGGAAGGAAGATGCAGATCCTACTAAGTTGAAAGAAAAATATAAAGCAGAATGGAATAGTATCGTTAATGCCTTGGAAGTTAATCCTTCATTGTTAGCAGTCTACATTCGCCCAATGGCAGATGGAACGATGCTAGTGAGTTCTGAGATCGTTGCTCAAGCCCTCGATAAGGCATCTTTGAAAACCGATGTGGTTAACTTCGCTGCCGCCATTAAGGTTATCCAAGAAACTAATCCAGCTATTGCGGATTCAGTTATTTCCGCGATGAAAAACACCGAGAACCAAAAATACGCCAAGCAACTTGCGATTACAAATAAGACAATGAAGCAAGCACTTGCCGGAGAAGCGGTTACGCGGCCAAAAGAGACTGAAAGTGAGCTTGCTAAAAAGGTCACTGATTTAGAGAATAATATTACTGATATTAATAATAAAATACAGGAATTAGATGCTAAAATTAATGAATTAAATACTAAAATACAGGACCCGAATAATAAAGAAAAAACAACCTTACAAAAAGAATTAACGCCAATGCAGGATGAGCAGAATAAGAAAAAAGAAGAATTAAATAAAAAGAAAATCGAGCTATTGTCGCTAAAGCAACTTCAACTTCAGGCATGTGCCGCAGATATTTCTGATCTTAAAAATGGTAAACAGTTAACCGCTGATAGTATGTCCCTGATCAAACAGAATAGAGGTTTTGTAGTGGAAATGCTTGTTGCTCAAGGGATTACCGTAGAACAAGCTGCCGCTTTTATCCAGCAATTATTTGCCGTGTCACCGGACGAAGCACTGCCCTTGCTCGCAGACCTAATTAACTCTGACCCCAAAAAAGGAATGGATATTTCCTTACAGCTTAATAAATCATCTGCTTTTTTTGATAATCTCCTTACTGATTTTCAATCAAAGCCGACTGCATATCAGGAGAATGTTAAAGCCCTCGTGAATTCTTTTTTTATAGCTTTGCCAAAGAATGATATGTCGGAGCCGACACTTAAATCGATGGCTGATTCACTTGTTTCGAAAATAGAATCGCAACCTGTCCCTCCTGTAGATATCGAGACATTAGTTGACTTTATGGTTGCTAATAAGTCTATTGACTCAAAAATTCTTGCGAAAATGTTGATTAATGCTGATCCTGAGGTTGCAAGTAAAGTGTGGTTGTCTTTGACTGAACAAGCAAATCCAATAGCCTACAGTACCGACAACCTGCCCAGTTTAGGAAATGAGGATATCTACAATCTGCAGGTGCAGGTCAAGGAAGCTTTAACACAATTAAGTAAAGAATCTTCTATGAATGCAGAACGAGCCCAGGATATTTTTTCCAGGACAGCATGTTTGCTTGAACAAGATATTAAGAAAAAAGAAATAGCTTATATAGACAACTTTAAGAAAAATTATAAGAAAGAGCATAATAAAGATTACGAAGGAGCTGTTAGATTTACTCCCCGATTAGTGGAAGATGGGATGGCAATAGTAAAGAGTTTGACTGCGGACGCTGCTTTGATAAAAAAAGAAGTAAATAAGCATAAAGAAATTATCGAGAAATTTAAGACTAAAAGCGTTGATGAAATTTTAGCGGAGAAGAGTCTAACGGAAGCGCAAAAAGCTGATGTGATACGGCAGCAGTTGGTTGATACTCCGAAGGATACCGTTTTAGCTTTGAATAAAGCCGCAGAATCCGGGGACAAAGGCGTCCAGATAGCGCATGTAGTGATGGAAATAAATAATCATGATCCGGCCATTATTGCCAATATTGCAATTATTGCAAAGAAAGAAAATATCGATATAAACAGTACGATAAAATCTCTCAATTCTGCAATGCTTGAGAAGGATTTTAAGGCTACAGATATGAGTTCTCTGATTGAAGCCCGTTCATTGCTGGAATCAATTAAGAGCGGGAATGTAACTCAATTAACGAACTATATTTCTTCAATTGTGGCAGAAAAACCGACTATGGCGGCAGCTATTTTGGCAGAATTCTATAAGAGTGATGCGCAAGCAGCAAAGCAGGTAGCAATTAAAGTTGTAATAAACAATAAACATATCTTACAAGATACTTCAAATGGATTTATGAAAGAGTTGATGAACTTGTCTCCTGAATTGGCAGGAAAAGTTGTTAACGAAATTCAGTTACTTGATGAGAACCTCGCTAAAATGATTTGTAAAAACGTTATAGATATGGATAAGGAAAAGTTCAGTATATTTGTGGCTCAGTTCAAAGAGAATATACCTCTTATGGATATGGTAAATTTGATTGTCGCAAGCTCGAAGAAACAAGAATTAATTGATCAATTAAAGCAAATTGCTCCGGAAGTAATCGATCCCAAAGCCTTAGCAGCGCAAGTTATGAACGCAGCTAATGAGGCGGATAAGCTTGAATTATTGAGCAATGCAATATCTTCAATAAAGAACCCGAATGACCAAGCACAGTTTCTTAAAACTATGTACAAACTTGAGGCGGGAATGGATAAACTTATTGCTCAATGGATTGAAGCTCAGGTGGCAACTGGTGAAAATAATCAATCACTTGCTGATATTACGAGTAGGATTCTTATGTCAGATCAATCGCTTTTTACTAACTTAATGAAAATTTTAAATGATGATAAAAAATTGGGAGATTTTGTTGCTGCTGTTAAAAAGTCATCTCCAGACAAAGAGAATCGTATTAATACTCTTAATGCTGCACTTAGTATTATTAATGAAAAATTAGAGCCCAAAGGCTTTTTTGCAGGTGTTTGGGATAGTATACTGGAGTTTTTGGGTGATATTTGGAGTGGGCCGTACAAAGAAGAAATAGATTTGCTGTTGGAAAAAAGGGAGCAGGGTTTGAATAACGTTGCTGCAGTAATAACCACCTTAAAATGTGCGGAAGAAATTGTGCAAAAAAGTGATGCATCAAAAGAAAAATTTTCTGACACTAAAAAGCTGGTAAAAGAAGCTGTTACAAGTATGGTTAAGCAGGGGCTGCATTCCGAGGCGGCAGATCTTATCACGAAACTATTTTCAGATAAACCGGCTGATATGGAGGAAATGAAGAACGATATTTTTGACAAGCTTACTGTAGACATTTCCGATGAAGGTGATTATGTTAAGAAGATGAACCTCATTGCCGCACAGGTGTTACTCTGCCCGAAGGATAAATCTATGCAGGTCGAGATATTGAAAGACATAAGGTTGCCTGATTCCGATGAAATATACGACTATATGAATTATCTTAATGCTCTACTTATGTCATCTAATTCTGAGATTGTTTCGGTAGGAAGAGAAAAGTTTTCAGCTTTTATATTGAATAATGATTATCAATCCCAGCATCAAGATATCCAGAAACGCCTTGAAACCTTAGCCGGGGATAATGCTATGCCTTTAGAAGTAAGGAATGATTCAAAAATATTTCTCAGATCGCTTCAGCTAAAAGATGTTGTCTCGCAGGGAGAAATAGCCAAACTTGTTAAGGCGGCTAATATTGACCAGAAAGCTCCGGTAATAGAGCAAATGAACGGTATCTTCGCCTATGCAAAGAACAACCTTACCCTTTTACCGGAATCAAAAGGGGAAGATAAATCTCTTTCTTTAGTTGATATTTCTAATGCTATTCTCTCCGGTAAAAAACCGGAATGTGATTGTGAGGACTTCTCTGGAATGGTACAGGCAATGATGGAATCTGCCGGGATCAAGGTTACTGAAAGCGCGGTTGTGGTTACCCGTGACGGTTCCCACTCGGCGGTAGTGGTCAGGGCAGGAGAGAAAGCATACGTATTGGATAATACGTCCGACAAAATAGTTGATGACCCAAAAGAGATCACTTCTTTGCTTGGGCAATCGGTTGAGGTTAACAAGAACCTTGATCAGCAGAATTTTCGGGCTGTTTACAATGGGAAATCAATTAGGATAAGTGAGACGAATACCACTGAAATACTGACTGGAACAGTTGTTGATGAGAAAGAAACCTCTTCTACGGTAACTATAGTCCAAACAAAAGAAGCTGATAGCAACAATCCTAGTCAGAGTGCGCCTGCTGTTTCTCTTGAGTCAAAGGTAAATGAAAAGGCCGAATCTCTCATTAAACTATGTAGTGATAAGAAAAACATAGCAAAAGCCTCCCAAGAACTCGAAGGTTTTATCGAGAACCAGGACCCGGCATTTGCGTATGAAGTCCTTGATCAGATTCTTAGCAAAGATACCTATCTGTCTGCTTATATAGCTGCGCTTATGAACCCAGAAAATGTACAGAAGTTAATTGCAGTAGCTGGCGACATGACAATCAGTCAGGGCGCAACAAGGAGCCTTAATAGTTCGGAGACCATGGAGTTAGGATTGTTACTGGAGGTAATAAGAGACAAACAAGATACTACGCAAGTATTAAAGACTAACGGCGTTGATCAGGCTATTGCAGACGAGCATGTTAACAGGATTGTGAATGAAATGACTCTTATAAAAAACACACAATCTGAGCATATCAAAGCCGGCTCAGGATTAGAAAAAGCAATTAAAGAACTGATTAAAATTAATTCTAACCGAGACCAGCAGGAGGTCCTTCCCTCATGTGCAAGAATTATTAAAACCGAGATTCTTCCGGCAATTAGTATATTACTGCCCCGGCTAAAAGATTTACCCGGGGGTAAAAAATTAGATAATATTTTTGAACTGGCAATAGCCGCGCAGATGCTTTGTGATAAGAAGATTTCCCCGGACCAGAAGTCGGCGTCTACTGCTACCTTGCTTGAATTCGCTGAATCTTTGGCCGAAATAATGCCTGATCTAACTTTGCAAGAAGACGCAGCAAAATTATCCGGGATTCTTTCGTTAGAAAAAAATGTTGTGAATACAGTTCTGGCGTTAGCCATTTCGCTTATTGGAGAGGACTCTTTTCCTGCCGTCGGAAAAGATTTAATATCGTTAGCAAAATCGGATAAATCTTCCCAAGTTATCGCGAAAAGCCTTACTCATTGCGATACTAAGGGAGTAACAAAACTGCTTATTGCGCTGGGAAGCGAAGATGTAAAAACAGCAAGCCGGATATTTGCTGAGATTTCTTTGACGAAAGGCGGCGGACTGAAGGCCGCAGGCGATATTGCACAAGATATGAGAGAGTTACTCAATGATCCTGAGACTACATCAGAAACAAAAAAGATTATTTCAACCATGTTTTCGGAAACAAATAGTATTAATCCTGATTTTAACCCGAATAAATATATTAATGAAAGTGGTGTCGTGATCGAGCAGAAAATAATCCCGATAACTGAAACTGTTGCTGATAACGAAGTTCCTGTTTCGCAGTATTCAGATAATATTAAACAGAGTTCTCCGGAGGAGAAAAAAGATTCCGCTGAAATCGCATCAATAATATCCGAAGGCAACTTGAAAAGGGAAGATATCAAAGCATTACTTAGCCGAGGCTTTTTTACTGCAAAAGAGTTATTGTCAGTAATTAATCTCTTTGCCAATGAGGTAGGTAAAACAGAGGAATTGCTAGTTACGCTCAATGTCGCGATGGAATGTTTGGACCCTGAGGTTATTTACCAGATATTGTCAGCTCTTAGCGAAGATAATGTGAAATCGTTAGAAACGCTTATTAATAATAGTTCCTATGCTAATAGGGCTGGTGTAACCACTGAATCTTATACAATAGTGTGTGCTCAGATTGTCGGGGATTTGCTAAAACAAAACAATAAAGAATTGCAAAGGGAATCAATGCTTCAAAAAATTCAAGCAGCTAAGGATTTGTTCAGTATTGTTTCTGGTGTTTCAACTGCCAGTATCGAGGCTTTTTCGGGGGAATCCCTGAATTTTGTTCAGCAACAAAAAGAAAAAGATAAAAAAGAAATGGTTGCGATGTTGGGGAGGTTGTTGAAGCGGGTGGCAACTGCGAGTTTTGAAGCACAGGAGAAACAAGATGTTATGCGCGTAATCAATTCCATTGGCACTGTTCTTGTAATGTCATCCAATGATCATAAAGAAGCAGTTTCGCTGTTGCTTGTAAATGATCCGAAGAGAAAAGATGCTATAATACAGGTAATAGATACTATATTAGGAAAATATCAGCTTTCAGCAGAACTCAAGGATATTATAAGTATAGTTTTAAACAGCAATGAAAAAGAAATAGCATTTATCTGCGGAGCTCTAAAGATTAATAAAAGCCTGCAAAATGTTATACAATATAAAAATGCTGCCTAAAAATAGTTGATAAAGGCAGGTGCCGAAATGGGTAATGCAGTGGATAATGAATATAAAACAAAGATTCTGGAGCTNACCGATAACCTAACGGTTTTTTTAACAGAAAATAATATTGATTCGATAAAAAATACCACCACCGTAATTGCGTCTTATAAGCAAAGTATAGATTTTCTAAAAAAGATAGATAACAATTCAATTATCGAAGAAGATTTGAAAAATATCTTAGTTGTTCTTGGCAAGCTTGATACCTTTATTCCTGATTTCAAAGATAAGCGTATCAGCCCTCTCGTTCGTTCGGTTGCTTTGCAAACATTCAGAAACAGCTACGGCGAACTTTTATCGTTTATGCAAGAATCAAATATAGACGCGGTAGTGAGTGAATTATTTGTCTTTCTTGATAAAGAGCTGTCAGTTCTTGGCTCGACTAGAAAAGAACTGGAGGACAAAGCTTCTAAGTGTTACCATTATCTTACAACACAGAATCAGAAGGTATTTATTGTCTTTATTAAGAAATTAGCTGGTAATATTTCGCATTTTTTAAAAGAAATTAAAAATACTGATGATGTTTCGAGGACTATTGTAATTGCTCTATTGATGGACAAATTGTCATTGTCAGATACTTGGGGAATTGCTTCAGACGTCGAAGCAGTTAATAAGTTTATCGCACGAGGAATTCTCGGCTTATTTAAACAGATGAGTAAAGAAATGCCTTTAGCGGGTATGTTAAAAAATGTTAAAATAATTAATAGTCAGTTACCATCGGAAATATTGAAATACGTTGAAGGGGCCCTTCCTGATAAGATAAAGCGGGCACTTAAGTTTGAAGAATTACTGGTTTTTGTTCCTGCTATGGAGGAGCAAATAGCTTCTTTAAGCATGAATGGAATTATTATTAGACGGGTGGCAGTGGGAGATCGCCCTCAAGATGAAGTGCGGCGGTTGCTTTTACAGATAAAACAAGAACGATTGTCTAAAAGTGAAGTAATTTCAATTCTTCGTTCAAAGACAAAAGAGGTTGTTTTATTGTTTTTAGGATTTCTCGACAATCGTGACCGAGAGCTTATTGCTTCAGTTCTGTTTGAAAATCGTAGTAACGCGCAGATAATTACTCGAAAATAACGAAGAGTGTCTAGGAGGTATCTAATTTTGGGAATTATTAAGTTGTTTTGCCCTTTTGAGTCACTATTGTTAAACATTCTGTTTTTTTTATTTGTCTGTTATATTTTATATTCAATTGGAAAAAGTCTTTATGTGATAGTCACAAATTATAAAAAAGTCAAACAATACAACCAGGAAATAGATGCGATTGAAAAAAAAATTGTTGAGACCAAAAAAAAATTAAAGGATGCGATGAATAGCTAATTATGGGCAGGCTTGATCAAAATAATGATATCGAAGACTTTGTTGTTAACCCTATTGAGCTTCCGGAGCAGAATAAGCTTTTGCGGGATTTTTTTCCATTTATTGAGAAGGTGTTGAGTAGTCAGGATAACTCTGTTTTGCATGAGCAGAGTCCGACTCCGACTCAAAGGAAAGGCAGCATTGATTTAACTGAGGTGCTTATACATCAAGAAAAAAAGTTGAATATTAGCTACCTTATGGATTTTTTGGAAAAAAAACGTGTGGCAGTTCCCAGTTCCTTAATTGGCGAGGATAATAAGACAAGTCCAATAATTAAACAGGAAAGAAAACCTACTATTTTAGTGCCTTGGATAAAGAAACTAATTAGAGAATTGCGGGAGTTCCCGACGAAAATCAGGAAATATCAAGAAAAATCAATATCGAGGCCAATTACCCGGATGTCTGAAGCTGAGAATCTTACTAATAAGCAAATTATAATTAATACGATACGTCAAAGAATTGAACTTGAACAGCAGATGAGAAGTAAAGAGCCGGGAGGGGGTCTCAAAAAAGTTATGCAAGCTTCTGTTGGTGCAATACCCCGGCAAGAAATTATTAGTACTGATAAATGTAGCGAAGACGAAATCGGAGATATCTCAGAAAAAGAAGGTCTCGCGAGAGAGATACTAAAAAGAGATCAAACACAAAATAGTAACAAGCAGCAAAAACAAAGGCTTCAAGATATTTTGAGTAGAGAAATTAAGCGGGAGGATAACGTAATTATCTAAGAGGATTGTTAGTCAACCGAACTATTGAAATGACTAA
>C687J13896_1001609_pt1 | contig 11599 bp, 19 predicted proteins | sample RifGroE2_FD_13896 | JGI IMG/M metagenome (IMG submission 13896)
AATAAAATTGGAATTTTATTTTCAATACAATATCTAATGCCTTTAAGCGCCTCGTTTATTTTTAAATTATCAACGGGCATATTGTAGTTATTTTGTATGTATTCTGTAAATGATATCATATTATTATTTATTCATCAGTCTGGTTTGATCTGTCTATATATCCTTGATCATATCCGTTATTATATATTCGAAATAGGATATTTTCTATTTCGCCAAGATCACACAAATTCAACTTTATTTGTATTGTTTGTAAAATTTCTATTATTTTTTTAAGTTCTTCCCTAATTTCTGAATACATCATAATTATTATTTACACGCATTTATTTACCTTTCTATTTTCTATTATTTAATCACCAATAATTGCTATTTGACTTGCAGTAACCCAATGGTAGATTTTTGAAATTTTCTTTCCTTTGCTTTCGTATTGGCTAATTGCTTGCCCTAAATCACCCGAATAATTATAACTTGGACGTTCTAATAATTCTTTGATTCCTTTAAAACTTTGTACTTCGACTATTTCATACTTAGAACGATCAAAAACTACTTTTGATTTTTCTTTTAATTCAGCTTCAACAACAGATTTCTTTTTACGCCCCATTGGAGTTTTTAACGCTTTTCGTCTTCGCTTCAGCTTTTTCTTTTAAAAGCTGTTGTTTTTCTTCTTCTGTTGCGGGTTGACGATATCCCTGATTTACAGCTTTAATAAATTTACTGCGACTACCACCAAACACTTTTTCAGCAATTGCTTCTGCTACACCAATTTCGGGAACGAATTCTTCACCCTCTGCACATCGTACAACCGTCTTTGTTCCATCTTGCCAAAAAACAACTGTTGTTTTTCCACTATAAATAATTCGTTTAGGAACATATTGATTTTCTGGTGGGTTATATTTTAATGTTAAAGATGCATCGCCAAGAGAATGATAATTTACAGTATCGCAAGAAATCGTAAGCGTTCCTTTGACATTACTTTCAACATTGCTATTAATCCATGAAATTGCCATTTTATTATTTAAATCCTTTCTTCCATATTTGTTTTATCTACAATAATGCCTTCAATCCATGCCTCTGCATGTTCGTATGCATTCAATAAAATTTGATTAATGCACATCTCTAATTCAAGTTGAGAGTGAGCATCGTTATTAATCCATTGCGTCATTTTATCAACGTTGATAACTCTTAAGGGAATGGCATCATCGCTTTCCCTATTTTTAAAAACAACATCTGCTAAAATTTCTAATATTATCTTATTGTCTTCTAGTTTTATATTCATTTTTTCCTATCCAAAAGAAATATTCTTCATGGCGTTTTGAGTTGTTTTGTCAGTATGTTGTAGATATAACAATGTTGTATTTAAACTTTCATGCCCTAACACTCCCTTTACTGCATAAGCATCTACACCTTCATCTAATAATGTTATTGCCGTTGTTCTCCTGCAAGAGTGAGGAGTCAACAATTTTATTCTTTCTTCATCAATTCCGGCAATCTTCATCCAATTTTTGATTCTTACTCTAATTGTTTCTGTAGCATATGGCTTATTATGATTAGACTCAAAAAGATAATCAGATTTAGACGTTTTAGAATTTAAGTGTTGTTTTAAAATTTCAATTGCTTTTTTCGAATACAAAAATACATTTCTGAATTTTTCACCTTTTCCGAAAATTCCAATCTGAACACAGTCATCTAAAAACACAATATTTGAAATTTTAAGATTAACCAATTCGCTTCTTCGAGGGCCAAGGTTTATTAGTAAAAGAAACATTAGTTGTTCTTCAACGGTATCACAAACACCTAAAATTTTACCCATCTCTTCTTTAGAAAATATTGAACGTTTTTTCTTTGGCTCTTTCATGAGAGGTACTACATTAAGTGGAGATTCAAAAATCTTGTTATGATCAACTAAATAAGTAAAAAAAGCTTTTAAATTACGCAAGTGTGTATTTACACTTTTTTCTTGCAATCCAGAATTAATTAAATTCAATTTGAAATCTTCACATTGATCAATTTTGATTTTACGAATATCATCAAAAGAAGATACCTCAAGAAAAGAAAGAAAGCGATCAATAGAAGAGAAATATCCAGACTGAGTATGAATACTCTTGCTAGACCTAATAATGTCAGCATATTGCTTTATTTCGGGGATAAATTCAAAATGTGATGTAAATGTTTTCATAAAATTGTCTCTCTTTTTTTAAATAGGCTTATTTATATTAAGCCTATTTTACATCAAAATAAACTAAAAGTCAAGAACCAACATTATCAAATTTAACCAGTCGTTAATTCATTGAAGCCATAAATTTTTCAATAAAATTCAGAATAAATCTACTGCTTCCAATTGTAAAAGCAGAAATCAACATAAATATAAATATTCCTAATAAAGATTTATAAATCCATTTTCTAAATTTCTGAATCAAAGTATTCATTTCATATTCCTTTATTTCAAATTTATTTTCCCGTGTACCCTAGCGATTGTTCTATAGGTATCTGCAATGTTTTCTACATTTACATTTACATCAGTAGAAAGACCAAATTTATAAGGTTCATTTTTACATTTTTCTTTTTCTTGCTCAAGATTGTCTACTGTAAATAATAAAGCATCTGTCCAGTTTTCTTGAGTGTTACTAATTAGTTTACCATATTGTTCTAAATCATTGTAGGCTGGCCCACTCGATGCAATCCAGGGAGTTTGAGTTAGACAATATTCAACGGGCTTAATCCAACTTCTATAATTATCATAATCTCCTGCTAATGGCGCAATGCCAATATCAAAAGATTCTGCAAGTAATTTTCCCCATTGTTCGTAAGGAATGTATTCTTGAAATATTTTTCTATCTTCTGGAATTTCTAATAAATCATAATTTCTTTTGTCGCCGCAAATCATAATTTTTACATTTGGTCTTACATTTACTATATTTTTAATTGCTTCTAAAACTCCACTTTCCCTAAAACTCTGAACATGGCTAACCGATCCTCCCCACCCTATTGTTATGAAGTCTCTTTCTGTCTTGGGAATATCGATATAGTTTTTAGTTTCAAAATAATTAGGCACATAATAGGTTGGAATATAAGGTTCATAATGTCGCATCAATTGTTTAGATGGTAATGTTGCGGCGTGTCCCATTTTCAGCCCCCATATAAACTGATCAAACGGGTGAGGAAAAATATGTAATTTCTTTTCTACTTCTTTATCCTCTTCTTTTTCAACAACCGTAATGGTTCCATCTTTCCAATATGGATAACTGATATTGCTTTCTTCAATGCAATGATAAGCGTCATCCCAATTTAAAATAATGGTTCTCGCTCTGACTTTCCAATAAGCCATTTGAGTAAGAACATCTCCGATATAATTTCTTTCAACAACTACAACATGTGAATTGTTGATCGTATCAACACATTCCTTAGTGTTTTCCTGAAATAATTGTATCGGTATTAATGAAACCCCATATCCCGCCGCGGCTAATGCTTTGGCGGGAATGACCATTCTCCAATTCGATGTATTATATTCTTGGGGTTTGTCTGCAAAAACAAACGATACAGTAAATTTTTCTTTTTCACCAGTACTTTTATTTTCTTCACCAGTCATATTATTATATATTATTATCCTTTTTTACCTATAATTTTTTATTCTTCTTCAATAAGAGTGTTATTAATTGAAGAAACAACATGAAACGTTTTTAATTCTTGATTTAAAATCCATTGCCCATAATTGATAATCCACTTATAGAAAATCCAATTTTCCTTTACAAATTTCAATAACCAATTATAGAAAACGATATGAGCCAAGTAATAATACGATGAAAATAACATTTTATATCTTTTTCTTATGTTCATATTTGTATTTATCCTCTAACATACAATCGTCTGCGTAAACGCATCTTTGCGATCAATGCACCAGCGGCGGCAATACATCCCCTAACTCCAAAGGTTGCCTCTCGCGTAGGTACTTTTTGCCATCCACCATCTTTAAGTGCGGTTGTAAGAGTAGTCATCGTTTCTGCACTTGTATAATTTCCACCAGTAGAAAGAATATTTTGAGCAACAATTTGAGAATTCGTCACATCGGTTACAAACCATCCGTAACCTTCTCCAAGTGGCCCTAGAAATAATTGATAATTATTCAATTCCCAAATTTCGAAACCACATTTTCCTGTCACACAACTTTTGATAATGTATGACACTGTTCCTGGTTGCAATCCAAGTACTGAACCAGCAAGCATATTAGGAACGCTAGAAAAAAGCAAACTTCCAAAGGTTAGAAATAAAACCCCTGTAACTAGAAAATTGATAAACCCTTTCATTTTTTTTATTATTCTCCTTTATGTAACATAGATAGCTTTATTGTTATTTATCAAGTAAGAGAATTTATTCTTTGGATTTTTTCATAAGCGCCCTCAAATTTATCTAACCACTCATTAGCATAATCTTCACTGTCAAAAATAATTATACGAAGAATGTTTTTATCTTGAATTAAATATGCAGGATTTTTAATATTTAAGTAAGTCCACAAATCAACTTTTCCATATTCCTTATTTATCACATTTAAATAAGCACTTCCGTTTATTGAAGTTAATTGATGTATTGTTACATTATGCATACTATTTTTCCCCGTTTCCTTTTGTAAAATCTTTTCCTTTAAAATGAACGGGTGTAGCAAACCATTTTCGTTTAATATTAAAACTTTTACAATCGGGACAATTAATTTGACTTGTGGCAATTGTTCCAATTGCAGTTACTATGCTAAATTGTTTATTACATTCTTTACAGATGAAGATATATTCCATTGAGAACCCGTTTTATTCTTTATAAATTATTTAGACGCTTTTTTATTTGTGTCCAATGAGAATATTATACCAAAAATATTGTAGTTGTCAATATGTGTAATATGTCAACCAATTTGAAACATTGGTTGTAAACCGCGATGTACAAGAATTTGGTTCATGATATTACAGACTTTAACTTGATCTTTTGCTCGATTATATGTTTCTGCATAAATTCCAGGTAACATTGTGGTAAATTCATTTCGACTACTAGACATTGTAGAACCATCTTGACGAAACGTATACATGCAAGTAGGAATTGCTAAATGATGCATATCATAATGTTTAGTTAACTCAAGCCACAAAATATAATCTTCATAAACCCGCGCGTTTTCATCTAGCTTAATGTTTCGAGTAACTTCGTTTAATTCATACATTACACATAAAACAGGAGTAATGTTTTGATATAAAAGCATATCAGGATCATAATCAATCGAATAAGGAATTACCCGATTAGTTACAATATAATCATCTGAATCGTTTTGTTTTTGTAAAACATGACATACAGCATCCGTATAAGCAATTTTATAATCGTTTTCTTGCATAAATTTTACCAATAGCAAGAAGTGTTGAGGATAGATTTGGTCGTCATCGTCCAAAAAACATACGTATTTTCCATGAGCGTTTTCAATTCCTGTGTTTCTTGCCGCTCCTAATCCTGCATTTTTTTCTTTTAAAATGTAAGTAATACGAGAATCATTAAAGCTATCAACAATTTCTTTTACATCTTGTCCAGCATCGTTTACTACAATCAATTCCCAATTTGTATATAATTGATTAATAACGCTTTGAATAGCAATGGGTAAAAATTTAGGACGATTATAAGTTGTAATAATGATAGTAACTAATGGGTTTTCCATAAATTATTTTAATCCTTTCTGACTAACTACGTTTTCAAATTCTTTTCCATATAAACTCATAAAATTATCGGGTAATCCTTTTAATTTTTCTTTTGCAATAGGCAACCAATTTTCAGGGAACAATTCTGGCATTTGAGTTATAAAATATGATTTAAATAATTCGTCATTGTTTTTTACTTCTGAAGATTGCATTGATTGATTTTCATGAATGCGATAATAAAATAATGGAAGTCCCAAATGAATGCCATATTTACCGTTATAAGCAAGAGATAAAAGTAATTCATAATCTTCATGGTGGCCTCGGTTATTTAAATCATATCCCACACTTAGTAAATCGTGCTTTTTATAAAGAGAACAATATGATATAAAATTATTTTCAATTAATCTAATTACATTGTATTCTGGTTGATAAAAACGATGTTCTGTTTTATCGGGATAAAAATATACACTGTCGCAATAAACGAAAGATTTTTTTGGATACTCCAAGAGTCTTCCTAACATTTCAATCATGTAATTTGGAGAAATCCAATCATCGCAATCGAGACTAAAAACAAATTCTCCGTTGGCGTTTTCAAATCCTTTTTGTTTTGTTTTTGTAATACCTAAATTTTCATCGTTTTTACGAATGGTAAAATTCTTAATGTTATGCTTTTTTGTTAAATTTAGAAATAATTCATGCGATTCATCTGTTGAGCAATCATCAATAAAAACAATTTCCCAATTGGTATGATTTTGATCTACGATGCTTTTTACAGTTTCTTCCAAATAAAGTGAACCGTTATAACAAGCAATGATAACTGAAATTAAATATTCCACTTTGTCTTTTACTCCAAAATAATATCTAAATTATGCTTATCTGCTAAAATTAAATCTCGATATTTTTCAGCAACATATTTCATATTTCTTTTTTCTAATTGCCCAAAGAAAAATGCTTTGCGTGGATTTTTGCGAGTTGATCCCCATTGCAAAGGAGATTCGTAATTTATCACATATGCACCTGACATATATCCTTTTTCTTGATACGCTCTCAAAAATAAATCTGTGTCGTCCTGAAACTGAATAAAATTTTCATCAAGACAATCCACTTTTTCCAACTTTTGATGGTCAAACAAAATTGGCCCACGATTAATTATATCACGAATACCAAAAATATTTCTAGGGCTATTTACGTCTTTTCCAAATACGTCATAGAAATCAAGTTCATCCCCCTTTATTCTAACATTAACTGCGTCTCTCGCCGTTACTCCTATTAGTTCTGGAATAACACTAAAAGGTTTCATCATTCGCTGATCATAATTTTTTTCAGTAACTAGCATATCATCTTGAAAATTACAAATATAATCACCTTTTGCCGCACGAAAACCCAAATTACAAGCTTTTGTTTCATATACATCATTTGCATATAACAATCGGATTGGTTTATTTGTTAATTTTCGACACATTTGTTCTTGAACAATTTTTTCTGTTCGATCTGTACATCCGTCGATCACAAAAATAAATTCGCAAACATTTTCAGAAGAACAAATAAAAAGATTTTCTATGATTTGAGCAATAATATTTTCTTGATTGTGAATTGGCATAACCACCGAAACACTTTTATTCATTTGTTTTCCTCCGAATCCATTTCTTTTCTCCATAAATTCATCGTTCGATCTTCTTCATTAGTTGTTTCAATCATTGGCATTTCAGCGGCAACATATTCAAGCCAAACATTTTGACTTCGGTTTACATAGGGAAATCCATATTTTTCTCGAAGAACAGAATAAATCGATTGATCGTGTCTGTGTTCTTTAAATGTTGGGAAATTTGAATGCTTGCCTTCTCCAAACATAATTTTAGGATTTAAGGCACAATCTAACCAATCTTTTAAAAATTTCATTGTATAGTCATTTTTGGAAACGCAAAAAACATTTCCTTGGCATTGAGGCGCATTCCAAAACTTTTCGCTATCACAATCCATATTAATAAAGGTATCTCGCCTTGTCCAATCTTTATTGGGATAATAAACCCAAATATGATCATGGATAAATACCCCATGTTTTCCAGCAATGTCATAATAAATTGATGGGTCTTTAGTTATAACATGATTTGAATCTAAAAACAGAATTGAATCCCCTTCATTTAAAGTTTGAATTGTTTCATAAATTTCAATAATGCGGAATGCAAACCCAAAAGAAACTTTATCTAAAACATCTTTATGTTCAGGATAATATTTTGAATTTAAAATGAAAGAATTATCAAATTTTATGCATTCTAAATCCCAACTTTTGCCACTGTCAATTAAACGATCTGCTTCAGCATTATAATTTCTGAAAAGACCTTCGGAATTATGTCGGCTAAATCCCTGTTCTTTTCCTCCCATTGTAAGAAGTAATCGTTTCATAATTCATATCCTGATTTTACCGCATCATCATAAAACATTTGAACAGTTTCTAATGAATAATCTTCTAAATTTTTACCAATTAAACCTAACTTTTTAATTAAATCGTCAGTAAGAGTAATAATGTCTGCTCCACTTTCAATTGCTTGCCGTACATTGTAAGCTTCTCTAGCAGATGCCCACAATAATTCTTGAGTACCAAACCCAACTGTTAATCTGGCAGATTCCATTAATTTAACAGGATCAGATAAAGTATCAGCAATTCTACCCGCAAAAATTGATATCACAGACGGAGAACAATATTTCAATACTTCGCTTGCAAGTTTAATCTGCTTGTATGTTGTAACCGCTGTTACATTAATTTTTATTCCTTCATTGTGACCCAAATCAAAAATAAGGGGGATTGAAGTAATTCCTTGTGTATTTGTAATGGGAATTTTTACATACACGTTATTTCCCCAACTTGCAATTTTACATGCCTGACGTTTCATTTCATCATAGGAGTCGGCAATTACTTCAAATGAAATTGGTTTTTTTGTAATATACATCAGAACATATTTAGCAAAAGCTTCATAATCAGTAATGCCAGCCTTTTTTAAAAGGGTTGGATTAGAAGTAAAACCATCTATTAAAGGATCATCATTTTGTTCGATCATTTTTTCTGGATTTGCACCATCGGCAAATACTTTAATATATTTATCATTATATCTAATCATTATAGTCTTATTGGTTCCTTTTATAAAATAATTTTGTAAATGTCATCTAGATAATAAATAACATAATCAACATGTTTAGAATTTGGCAATCTTTCATCATATTTATAATTCAGCCAAATTGTTTTGCATCCTGCTTTCCTTCCAGCCTCCATATCTCTCCATCTATCACCAATGAGCCAGCTATCCGATAAATCAATATTGTATTCTTTTGCCGCTTTCAATAATAAACCAGTTTGAAAGACTTGTTTTTAGATAATTATTTATACGATTTACTTCTTGTAATTCTAATGTACCTCTACTAATTTCAGGTTGATTGGTAACTCCAATAAGCAAATATTTTTTTGATAAATATTTTAATAATTTTTCTATTCCTTTTATTAAAACAACTTCATTTAAATATTTTGGAGAATGAGGTTTACCGTCAATGATAATTGCTTTATTAACTATACCATCTCGATCTAAAAAGATTGCGCTTCTTCCCATTTAGTTTTTGCCTTTTTGATATCAGGATGGGTTACTATTAAATGAAGAAGGACTGACTGTAGGCCCTCAGAATAAGGAGTAATTCTTTCCAAATTTACAGGGGGAATAACAATTGTAGCATCTGCTATTTTATTAACATATCCTTCTTCTCTTCCGATAATCCCTACCATTTTACATTTTTTTATTTCTGCATAATTAGCCGCTCTAATAATTGCAGTACTTATATTTTTTTCTGAATCCCCTCCACCTACAGATAGAAAAAACAATAAGTCTTTAGAATTTAATTTACTTCCTTGTAACCACTTATAAAAAATATTTTCGAAACCGTTGTCATTTGCAATTGCGGTTAATTCAGAAACATTGTCCGTAGGAGCGTAGCATTCAATATTAGCAATTTTACGAAAATCATTAACTGCATGACTCGCATTTGATGCACTTCCACCAATGCCAATAAAAAATATACGTCCTTTATTTTTTGCTACATCTACAATAATATCAATAACATTTTGTATATCTTGGTAATAAGTACGCCTTAAATTACCAATAATAATTTCTGTTTCAAATAAATAATCTTGTATAAAAGTTGGTTTAATTTCTTCCACTATTTTTTCTCCAATAACTTAGATAAATCTTCAATTCCTTCTAAACTTCCAATTTCATAAAATCGATTGTTAATTTTATAAACAAGCATTTGATCTTTACTAATTAAATCTCGATAAACCTCTGATAGATCAAATTGTTCTTTATCAATTTCCCAAAAGGAAGGTTTTCCAAGAATACTAATTCCATAATCAATATAATTTTTATTATTTGCGTTGTTTTTATTATATTCTATAATTTTGTTTCTTTCAAATAAAATATTATTTTTATAATGTGAATCTATATTTTTATAAATTGTTATTAGCCCTCGCTTTGTCCATCCAGCGCATGAATTTAAATAAAAACAAAATTCAAAAAAATCTTGAATTTTTTTATAGTCTACATTTGGTAAATAAGAATCGCCATAAAGAACAAAAAAATGTAAATTTCTTATATAGTCTAAACAATTTTTAATTGCACCTCCTGTTCCGAGTAATGTGCCTCCATCATAGCAATAATCAATTTCCAGCTTGTAATCTTGCTCACAAACATATTTTTCAATTTGATAGCCTAAATTTCCCAAACATAAAATTACATGTTTAAATCCAGATTTTTCCAATAATCGTAATTGATGATCAATAAACGGTTTTCCATTAATATTAATCATCGACTTTGGAATTTCTTTTGTTATCGGGTAAAGTCTTGTAGCTTTACCACCACATAAAATTGCAACATCAAATAATTTCATATTATGTATTATTATAAATCCATACTTTCAATTTGTCAATTAATTTGCTTTACGCCAGCATAATCGAAATTAAACTTTAATTCCTGTAAACCATTTTCAGACATATATTTTCTAACCCTATTTTTATCCTCTGCATAAGTTAAGAGGAATCCACCTGCGCCACTTCCAACCAATTTCATTCCTAGTACACCATGCTTAAAAGAACCATAATAAACTTTTTCAATAAATTCTGGTTCGCCACAATTCCTCTTTCTTTTATTTTCCCATTGCTCATTCAGCAATATAGAAAATTTTATTAAATCTCCATCTTCCAATGCTTTAGCAGAACGATTGCCGATTGATTTAACCTCATGAAGATTTGAAATAATATCGGAATCATTAGATGCTATTTTTTCACTTTGACCTTTCAAGATGTTGTTTGTACTATGACTAATTCCAGTATAAAAAAGCATTAAATTTTCTTTTAATTCTACTAATGTATCAAAAGCAATATTTAAGGGATGATGAAACACGTTTCCTGTATTTGCTTCAAATGACAATCCCATAATTCCACCAAGAGCGGAAATATATTCATCTTGTTTTCCTTGTGCATATCCTAATTTATTAATGTTTATATCACAAGCTAATTCGGCAATTTCTTCAGATGTTTTAGAAATATTTCTATGAGAATACAGCGCACGTAATAAAGCAACGGAGAATGCACCCGATCCACCTAAACCACTCCCAACAGTGGGAATATCAGAAAATGTGGTTATTTCAATTTGAGGAGTTTTAAAATTGAGTAATTTTAAAGCCTCTCGAATAGTAGCATGTTTTATGTCAGAAATATTTCTTACTTTTTCTAATTCTGAATACTTTAACAAAATTTCTTCATGGAACAATCGATTTACTACAACATACACGTATTTATTTATTGCGGCTGAAACACAGAAACCGCCGTATTCGTTGGCGTATGGCAGGAGGTCACTTCCTCCACCACCCAAAGTTATTCGCAAAGGACTTCGAACAATAATCAT
>C687J13896_1001614_pt1 | contig 11583 bp, 6 predicted proteins | sample RifGroE2_FD_13896 | JGI IMG/M metagenome (IMG submission 13896)
CGCCTTTAGCGTAGTCATCAGTTTTATCTCCTTTATCCCACATAGGGACATCTGCGTCTTGCATACAAAGGATTATATTACAAATTGTGGATAAGTTACAGAGGAAGACTGATATTCCCATATAAAGATATGGAGCGGGGGACGGGGCTCGAACCCGCAACCCTCTGTTTGGAAAACAGACATTCTAACCAATTGAACTACCCCCGCAAGATAGTATTTTTAAATGATACTAAGCTTCTGTCTTTTCTTCAACTACTTCAACAGACTCCTCAACAGGAACTTCCGTAACAACCTCTTCAGCAGCTTCTCCAACTTCAGGAACAGCAACCTCATCAGTTAAGTATATAGATTTAATCTTATTAACCTTCAAAGCTCTCTTACCAATTCTGTCTCTTAAGAAGTATAACTTAGCTCTTCTAACAGTACCTCTCTTAACAATCTCAATCTTCTGTAAAACAGGAGAATGCATAGGAAGAATCTTCTCAACACCAATACCATATGATATTTTTCTTACCGTAATACTTGCATCAACACCCGCTCCCTTCATAGATATAACAACACCCTCAAAAATCTGAGTTCTTTCCTTGTTACCTTCTTTGATTTTAATGTGTAATTTGACGGTATCACCGACCATTACATCAGGTCTATTCTGAAGTTGACCTTCCTCTATATTTTTTAATATGTTTTTGTCCATTTTTCTGTAATAATATTTAAACCAGATGTGATTATAGAATAAAATTCGAAAATATGCCAGAATATATATACAACTGCCTATGAATGCTAAACAGAGAGTCTTAATGATAATATTAGATGGCCTCGGTGCTGCCCCTAAAAATAGCGGTAACGCGGTGGTTCTTGCGAACCCGCAGAACCTTTCAACTCTTTGGAACATATACCCACATACATACCTTTTAGCATCAGGAGAAGCAGTGGACTACCCAAAGATGTCAGAGGTAATAGTGAGGTCGGGCATTTGAACCTTGGAGCTGGGAATGTAGTAGCCCAAACTCTGCCCCGTATCAACCACGCTATAAAGAAAGGACTAATATATACTAACGATGCTCTAAGAGCTGCATTATCACATGCGCAAACATATAAGAGTGACCTACATCTCATGGGACTCTTAAGCGATGGCTCTGTACATTCGCACATCGACCATTTTAAGGCCGTTATAGATTTCCTTGCAAAATCAAATTTCGAGGGCAATGTATATATTCATGCTTTTACAGATGGAAGAGACACTCCACCTAACACTGCATTGCAGTTTCTCACAGATATAGATAAATATTGTATGGAGAAAGGAATTGGGAAAATTGGGACCATAATTGGAAGATATTTTGCAATGGACAGAAACAATCAGTGGGATAGAACTCAAAGAGCATATTTCTTGCTTACTAGAAACATTGGACAAAAATTTTCAACCTACGCAGAAGCAATAGACACCTACTATCAAAAAGGTGTCACAGATGAATTCATGGAGCCTATTGTCATAAGTGATAGTAAAGTAAAAAATAATGACGCCTTAGTATTTCTGAACTACAGGCCCGATAGAGCACTACAGCTTGCACAGGCATTTGCGTCCCCAACTTTTGATAATTTTAAAAGAGATAATATTCAGAATCTTTTCTTTACAGGAATGGTCGAGTACAGCAAGGGTTTCCCTCCACAAGTACTATTCCCAAAACAATACGTTAACCTCCCACTTGGTAAAGTCATTGATTCTGTAGGGTTCAGACAATTAAGGATAGCCGAGACAGAAAAATTCCCCCATGTCACATACTTCTTCAATGGAGGAGCTTCGGTAGTGTATGCTAATGAAGACCAAGTAGCTATCCCTTCCCCAAATGTTGCAACATATGATCTAAAACCAGAGATGAGTGCTGTACAATTACTTAACGTTCTTTCAAAAAGTATTGCGGGAAAGTCATATGATTTTACACTTGTAAATTTTGCCAACGCAGATATGGTTGGACATACAGGAGTATTAAATGCTGGAATCAAGGCAGTGCAAACAGTAGATTACTGTGTACATCAATTAGTAAACCAATTTCTCAGCCAAGGTGGGGCGGTAATCATAACTGCGGACCATGGAAATGCTGAAGAGATGATTAACTTAGAAAATGGGCAAATAGATACGGAACACTCCCTAAATCCCGTACCGTGCATCATCGCAGGAACAAACATTACAAACCGATTCCTCCCATACGGCGCACTAAAAGATGTTGCCCCAACAGTATTAGATATTATGGGGATCACCAAACCAAGTGAAATGAATGGGCAATCATTAATACGAACCGTCTAACGCTTTTACTTCTGCTTCCTTTTTACAAGGTCATATACTCCCTTGGCGATGAACAAGACTACAAACAACACCCCCATTACAATGATTACCTTTTCATATTTTGAAATATAACTACCTACTACATCCCAATTATCCCCAAGCAAATATCCAGCCCCAGCAAGCAATGAGGACCATATAAGGGTACCTGCCAATGTATATGCGCTAAAAATAGCAAAATTCATATTAGCCACACCCGCTGGGAACGAAATTATAGTCCTAACGATTGGAATTAACCTACCGAAAAAGACCACCTTGTTTCCATGCTTTGCAAAAATTACATACCCCTTATCTAAGTCTTCTTCCTTAATAAATAGATATTTACCAAATTTTCTAAAGAATAGATCAACTTTTTCTTTCCCCCATCTACCAATAAAATAGAATGGCAAGGTACCTAGATATGCAGCAACAGAAGCTAAAATAATTGTTAAATATATATTTAATGTACCATTTGAAGCAACAAACCCTGAAAAAGGAAGAATCAATTCACTTGGTATTGGGGCAAAAAAACTCTCAATGAACATAGAAAGCATAACCCCGGGATACCCTATCGTTTCAATAATATTCACTAACCAATCAATTAGTGTCTGAATCATATTTAAATATATTTAATTTAAAGTTTCTATGTGTAAAACTAAACTTCCGTCTTCAGAAATGTTATTTTTCTCCACGAAACCCGAGTTAACTTCTAGCACATACATATAGCTTTTCTTCGCGATGATAGAAGGACAATATGTAGCTGTACAAGGTGCTTGGGCTTCTTTTATATCAACTATAAACCCCTGGGAATCAAAGAATATCATATCAATTGGTATTTGCATATCCTTCATCCAGAACGGAGCATTAGTTTCGGTGTTAAACACAAAAAGCATTCCATCATAATCTCCCAGATATTTTTTAAATGATAGTCCTAGCCTCCTCTCATCTGCAGTATCTGCAAGTTCGACATTGACTTTCACAGAAGTATTAGCTCCTGTCACTATCTCTACTGAATTGGTAGGTTTGGTAGTTGTATCAATATTTTCTTGTGTATTTGTTTCTGTATCCTGCTGAGCATCACCCAACTTAACATCAAATATATGAAATCTAGACTGTATAAACCAAAATATTGCCACTACAAACACGATATAAAGAAAAAGTTTTAATTGGTTGCTCATAATAAATAATATACTACATGAATTTGACTTCCCATGCCATATCTTGTATCATTTCCCGCTGTAATTTCTAGCCCAAATTTCGAATGCAAACATTCAAAAAATATCTAAATCCTTTGTACAAGGATCTGGACGAAGTGGCTTCTTTCTCGGATCTTTCAAATATCTCATCTCTCGAACAGGAAGAATACCCTAGGCTACAAGAGGTAACCAAGAGAAAAGTCTTACTCATTAAACAATTAATCCCTCGATTAGAACGATTAGAAGTTGAACTAGAACATCAGATAGAAATTATAAACATGGAATCTGGGGAAGATGATATCAAAGCAGCCAAAAGCACATATAACCAGATATTAAGACAAATAAATGAGCTTGTTGATAGAATTAACACCGAATTAATAGCTCTTGATTCCCCATACTTTGGCAAAATTGTCTTTACTCCATACGATAGTACAACCAAGAAACCACTAATTTTGTACATTGGAAAATTTGCCTTAATGGATGAAGAAACCCATATCCCAATTATCACAGACTGGAGAGCCCCCATCGCAAATCTTTACTACGAAAACTCAGGTCCTACCAATAACGTTTCTTTTGTAGCTCCTGTTGGTAAGAGAAAGGGAAATTTACAACAGAAAAGACAATTCCAAATATCAAGAGCACGGATAAGAGGGATATACGATGCGAAATCAGGCAACGCAGCCGCAGATGCATTCCTACTCGCACAGTTAAACGAAAGATTGGGACAAAAACTTCAGGATATTGTATCTACAATCCAAGCTCAACAAAATGAAATCATTAGAGAAGAGATAAACAAACCTGTGTTAATACAAGGAGTCGCTGGTAGTGGTAAAACCACAATTCTCCTACATAGACTTGCTTACCTCTTCTATGCACACAAAGAAAGTATTCGAGCTAACAATTCCTTGATAATTGCTCCAAATCAAATGTTCATCGACTATGTATCTGACGTACTCCCAGATTTGGGTATAGAAAAAGTTGATACACAGACATACATGTTCTGGGGTAAAAAAATACTTGGTTGGAATGATCATTACACTCTTTCACCACTAGAGGAAGATTTAAGATTTAAAGAATATAAAGGCTCCGTTGAGTTCTTAAATATTCTTGAGAGTTACTTTAATGAGTTTGAGTCAAATCTTTTGGAGAATATCCCCTACTCTAGGAAGGAAAGAATTTCTCGCAGATACTATGAATTAAAAGAGCAATTCCCAAATATCGACATGGAGGAGAGACTGGGTCTCTCGGTAGATTTCGCTTTCGCGCAAAGACAGTTTGATCAAGCAAAATCAGGATATGTTGATACATATTTTAATGATGATATTGAAAAGAAGAGGGAAATTCTTGCTTACTTTAGCAGAAGTGTAAATATATATGCTCTTTACAAGAAACTTTTTAGAACCAACCTCCTTGATCCTGATTGTGGAAAGTATACTCTGCAAGCTATGACAACATCAGGGAAGAACACCTACTACAGAATTGAGGATCTTGCCCCTATGGTTTTCATACATCAGAAAATATATGGAACAAAGGGTATAGAGAGAGACTATATTATGGTTGATGAAGCGCAGGATATTAGTTACATTCAATTGGCTACACTCATTAACGTTGCTAAGAACAGTAATCTTACAATTGCTGGAGACTTGGCACAATCCATAATTCCTCCATTCTATATAAAGAACTGGCAGGGTGTCATAGAACTTACAGACAAAATGACTAAAAAAGAGACTTCATACCATCAACTTCAAAGGTGTTACAGAACTACAGTTGAAATCATAGACTACGCTAATGAGATATTTAAGAGTAAGTTCCCAGAGGGTTACAAACTTCCAGAGGCAGTATTGAGACATGGAGACCCAGTTGAAAATGTATACCTACCTAATGACTTTGGTAAATCTTCTGAGAAAGATATTAAGATCGTAGTGGAAAAGATAAAGACTCAGTTCGAAAAAGGTGCCGTTACTTGTGCGGTGTTATGTAGAGACAAGAATCATGCTACAGAGATATACAGTATATTAAAAAAATATGAAGAAGATATTGATAGAGATGTGGTTAGTTATACTGAGAGTGATTACAAGCAGGGTGTTCTTATTCTCCCTATCGAACAGGCTAAGGGTTTGGAATTTGATTCAGTTATAATCATGGACTTAAATGATGCTCTCTACCCTGATACTGAATTAACATGGAGACTTCTCTATGTTGGTATGACAAGAGCTTTGCATAGGTTAATGATTGTTACGAGGAGTTCACATTTTTAGACTATTGACTTCAGCTTCGCAAATATTGTATGTTATAGGACAGGGGCATTGATACTTGATTCCGTTTGGTCGCTACATGAATCAAGAGGAGCTAATGGCGAAACCGATCTGTACAGAGAGGTTTTGCGGCGACTTTTTTCAAAGTAAAACTTCTTAACATAAATTAAATGTCTTTTTAATTCATGAAGAGATCTTCTACTTTCGGCTTGAGGTTATTTACCTCTGCATTCCTCATTTTGTTTACATTTGCTCAACCTCTTTTAGCTATAGAATCACTTACTCCTGTGCAGGATGCTGCAACTACGGTAGATGAGAGTCAAGATATTCTTGATGAGGGTATTTCAGATCCGGAGGAGATTGCAAAGCCTACTTGGGTTACTTCTGGGGAATCTGCTACTACTTCTTCACCTGTTGTTGTTGGAGAGGTATATACCTACCCTATTAATCCTACTGTAACTATTACCTTCTCTAAACTTCCTACTGTTGCTAGTTCTCTTACTATTAAGACTATATATCTAACAGATGATCAGGTTAAAGCAACTAATGCAGCTTCAAATGTGGCATATGATATTTCTACTAGTATGATTGATGGGACATTTAAATATGATCTTACCCTTCCTAAGACTGGAGAAAATAACAAGGTTGTATATGCTGAGAATGTTAGTGATTTAACAAATGCTAAGGATATTAGTAATGTTGTAGAGAATGGAAGTTTGTTAAAGATGGATAATTTAAATCACTTTACAGTGTTTGTAGTAACAAATGACCCTACCCCACTTTCTTCTACCTCTACCCCAACTTGCGTTGATGCTGGTGCAACTTCGAACTCAGATTGCTTCAATTCTATCCAAGATGCAGTAACGGCAGCGGCAGATAATGACACTATATTGATCAAGGCAGGAACTCATACATTAACTTCTCAATTAGTCATTAGCAAAAGCTTAACAATAGTGGGTGAAGACGAGGCAACAACAATAATTGTTCCTGGATTTAGCACTGGAAGTAGTGGCGACAGTAGAGGTTTAATATTGGTAAACAATAACGCAACAGTTAATCTTTCTGATATCAGCATTGATGGGAATGGATTTAATGTTTACCAAACAATACGTGTAAATAATGCGGATACTTTTAATGTATCAGACATTACTATTAGGAATATCTCTTACACTCAATATGTCGGTTTTGGTATAGCACTTATGGACACTAATGGATCTATTGAGAATGTCTCCATGAGTAATATTGAGAGAGTTGGAACAATGGTGTTTGGGAACTCAAACTACAATGTTGACAATTATAAATATACCGGTAAAGGAAATGGCGATTGGCTTGATTATGGTATCGAATTGGGAGGTGGTGGAAATGCGAATATAAGAAACAGTAACATTTCTAATTGTAGAGGTATTGCTTCTTCAGATGGTTCTACCTCTGGCGCAATTATGGCTACAACATATTATGGATCAGGAACAGGTGGAAACATTGAATATTCAGATTTCGAAAATAACTCAACTGCAATACTTGTAGGATATGATAGTTCTGACACAAGTATTGTAAAAGCTCAGTATAATGATTTTGCAAATAATGACATTGCTGTCTCTACCACAAGTCCACAAGTAGATGCAAGAAATAACAGCTGGGGAACAAGCAAAGAATCCCAAATTCAAAGTCTAATAGAGGGAAATGTCCTTTACAATCCATGGTTTGGAAAAACAGTCGAACAAGCTCTAATAGTTAATGAATATGAAAATAGTGGAACATATTTTGTAAAGAAAAATAGTATTTTGGATTTTAATATCTCTGGCGACCCTATATATGGCCAACATTATATCGTAGGCTTATGGGGATATAATTCATCAACAGGAAGTAGAGATAGTAGTAGATATATAGGTTGGGAAACAATAAACCCTACGTCTACTAATATGAACGAAGACCTTGCCTGGAATATGGTTACAACAAACTGGATGGGCAGTAATGCACCAGGCACCATCATACCCGCAGGAGAATATATTCTCTGGGTAGAGAGATACTATGACGAAGGTGGATATGTCTCTGGCTCAACAATTACAAAAAGGGTGACGGTTGATGACACAAGACCAACAGTTTCCGTTGTCTCTCCTCTAAATAGTGATACCTTCAATGGTGCAGTACAAATTGAGGTTACAGCTTCAGATTCACAAACAGATATAGACTCTGTGTCTATGCATATATATAACGCTGAAACTAATGCATTAGTTCCAGGATGTACAACAATCCCAACCGTATTTGATGGAACTAATTGGACCACAACAATAAATAATGGTGGTTCATGCAATTTAACTGAGGGAAGATATAGAATTGCAGCATGGGCATACGATTTTGTTGGGAACCCTGGTTGGGCAGCAAGACCAGAATTTAATATAGATTACACAAATCCTAGTGGAACATTGGACGGAATCTTCTACACAGTAGGATCAAATAACTATACAATTAACAATTTCGAAACAAATAGTAACTCACCAATGTTTGCTGGTACATATTCAGATAATATCGGTGTTGCAAAAATAACTTTGTCCTTGGCAGGTTTCAATGTAGATGCAACGTTAGATAGTGGCACATGGAAATCACCCGTATTGGGGCCAATAGTTGCTGATGGAACATATCCATTGACACTAACTATCACAGACCTAGCTGGAAACACATATGAGTTGACTCAAAATATAGTTATTGATACAAAAGCACCAACAGCAGTATATACACACTACAATGATGGTATCGAAGTATTAGGGGCACAAGCATTTGTACAAAATGTAAGCCAACTAACATTCACAGGAACATATACAGACCCTACTCCCTCCTCTGAGCTATATTGGGATTCATTTGTAATATTCCAAGCACAAGATGATGGTTCCTTCGCATTCGCACAAAATGGAAAACTGTCCTACTGTAGTTGGAGACAAGCTCCAAACTTGGTAACCCTCTCAGGCAATCCATTCACACTAACAACACAAACACAGTTTACTGATTGTGTAGCTACACTTCCAGAAGGAACATACTACATGACACACCAGGTATATGATAATGCAACAAGAAAGGATATACCTTCAATAAATCAATTTAGAGATGTATTAGGATTGAAATTTACAGTAGATACAACAGCACCAGAATCCCAATTCGCTCCAAATATTACCGAGCAATACAATAATTCAGAGATAGCATTACAAGGTTCGACTGCGGATTTAAATGGTGTAACAGAAGTAAGCTTGTATTTCAAAGCTTCAGGTACAGCAGATGATTGGACATGGTTTGAAACAATTTCAAATAGTCCTTCAAACAGCACATTATTCGCGTGGGCAACTACATGGACACCTGAATATCAAGGCACATATGATATCAAAGCTTCTGGGACAGATATCGCTGGGAATGTAGAAGGCAGTGCAATAATGACAGGGATAACATTTGATACTACACTTCCAACAATAGGCAATGTAAATATCATAGTAGATTACCTAAGCCAGTATGTGAATGGACGAACTGGATTCTTTATGTTCGTACCTGTAAGTGATTCCTTAAGTGGAATTGATACTACCTCATGTATGTACACATTAGATGGCGCAACATGGAACAATGGAGAACCAGTAGGAAATAGATGTAGATTTGGAGTATCAAGTAGTCAATTATTTGATAATGATGGTTTAGAGATTAGTGCAAAAGTCAGTGACAATGCCGGCAATACAGTTATTTCCAACATAGTTGAAAGAATGGTAGATAAGGCATTACCAACATCACAAACCATAATAGATGAAATCTACTATGGCCCTCTCTCTCTCCCTGAGATAAAGGGAACCGCAACAGATACAGTCAGTAATGTAACAAATGTAGCACTCTCTCTTAGAAGAAACAGCGATGGTAAATATTGGGTTGCTGGAAATCTATGGATGAACATATCTACTCCATTACACGGTACATCAGGAACAGACAACTGGACATATACACAGAGTCTTCCTACATTGAGAAATAACGTTACATATACTGTAACACCATATGCATGGGATCAAGTACATATTGCAGCACAAGCAGGAACACCCGATGCCTTCATTTGGGACAATGAACTTCCACAAGATCCAAATTCATTCAGAGCATATCCAGATGTAAATGTCCCAACAAATGATAATACTGTAGAAATATATTTCAGTGGTGAAAACGACAGTATGAGTGGTGTAGCAGGATTCTACTACAGCTTCTCTAATGTTCAAGAAACTCCTGATCTAACAAACTGGTTAACATATGAAGAACACTACGCAATTAGTAAGCCCTTAGCAGATGGAACCTGGTACTTCAATATTAGAACAATAGATAATGCAGGAAATATAACGGCTACAAACCACTACGGACCATTCATAATTGATACAACACCTGCAACTATCTCTTGGAATACACCATTGGACGGAAGTATTCACAACAGTGCTGTAGTATTAAGTGCTACTTCTAACGAAACAATGAACAACTTCAGATTCCTCTGGAAGGAAGCTGGAGACTTTTCATGGACACAAGGACCAAATAATAATAACCCTCAAACAACATACGAATATACGTTTGATCCAATTGTAGATGGGGTATACACACTAAGAGCACAAGGTAGAGATTTGGCAATCAACTGGAGTAAAGCATCACCAGATATTGAGATTACTGTGGATAGAACAGCACCAAGAACACCAGACAAGCTTAAATTCACCAACCCAGATCTTCTGTGTGGTGGAATAACAAATAGCTCTACAGTAACAACAGTTTGGGATGATAATGGAGATAATCTCACAGGTGTTAAAGAATTCATTTACTCTGTTGATACACCCGGAATAATGGGCTGGACAACAAGAGTTTCTACTACACAGCGCCTTGGGCAATTTAATCAAGGAGAAGGAGTATATACTTTCAAGGTTAAGGCTGTTGATAATGCAGGAAATGAAGGTGAATGGAGTGACCCATGTTCCGTTACATATGATGCTACAGCACCAGATGTAGAGATAACGGCTCCAACATCTACACACCTAACAGGTATAGTAGAAGTTAGAGGTACCGTAACAGATGCAAATCCACACCACTATTGGTTTGTAATTACAAACAGTAGCGGCACAAAAGTAGCAGGCTTAAATACAGTTAATGACACAACCTCATTTACAGATAAATTACTTCTTAACTGGGATACGACATCACTCCCTGAGGGAAACTACACCATCAAGTTAGAAGCAAGAGACTCTGCAAACAACAAAGATAGTGGTTCTGTACAATGGTTAATCGTAACTGTTGATCATACTCAGCCAACTGTAGATCTACAATTAAATGTAAATGATCATGGTTTTGAAGCGATATACAGTGAAGATGTAAATCAGGCAGATGCCGAGAACCCTGCTAACTACTTCCTAAACAACTGGCCTACTGCAAGTGGAACAGGTGATTTACTAGGTGATGCAACCATTATTTACGACTCTCTAACACATACAGCTACAGTAACATTTACTGATGGTGGCTGGTATATCTCACCAGAACAACAATGGGGAGTAGAAAATATCCATGACTTAGCTGGAAACATATTGGCTGTAACACCATATACTGAATATTCAACTCCAATGGCTGATCCAGTAACTTCAGTATTAGGTATCGATTCGGATTGGCATAACTCAGATGTAACAGTAACCTTAACATGTGCAGACATTGATGGAAGTGGATGTTACAAAACATACTCTTCACTAAATGGAAATGGCTATGTTGAAGGTAATACCGTAATTATTTCTGACGAAGGTCTAAACACCATTACCTTCTACTCTGAAGATATGGCGGG
>C687J13896_1001620_pt1 | contig 11541 bp, 12 predicted proteins | sample RifGroE2_FD_13896 | JGI IMG/M metagenome (IMG submission 13896)
TGTTTTTGATATTAACACTGTCTTAGGAACACCCGCTTGTGACAACACTCGGCTGACGACGCTGTGGTGAATGCCCAATTGGCGAGCAATCGTACCCACGCGCCATTTTTCGGCGTAGTAATAGCGCAAGATATTCGCTTCTACTTCTGCTGAAATACTCATCTCTGTATCCTCCAGTAAAATTTAATTACGGTCCATTTGGCCAATGAGCAGAAAAATAATCTGATAAACGAGCCTCGCGACGGGTTTGTCTATACAAAAATCCAGAACGAAGAAACGGAGCGCTGCATTTTCCGCAAAAATGACAACGAATTATCCCCGTAACGGATTCTTCCGGTTTTGATTTCTGTTCATTTGTCCAGAGCGACAGTAAATCATTGTTGGGCAAAGCGGGTGAAGTATGATGCGTCACTTTATTAATTCGTTGTCGATAACGTCTTTGCCGATCCGCATGTTTATGCCTTCCGATTTTACTGTTTTGATATCGCCGACCGGCATACAGCAGCGTTTGATGACGGGCAATTCTTGAACACTCGGCGCAGCAATAAATATTGTTTCGATCACAGCAGCTGCAAATGATCACCTGACGATGACAATGAGCACAATTGAATAAGCGGGCACTTCGTTCCATAGACAACTTTTTGTCGATGGACACTAGACTTAAGCAGGATAGCGGGTAATAATTGAATCAGGGTCGCCCGTATGTTTGATGAGGTTGGGATTGCTAGTCTTTTAAACCGAATCAGTGGGTGCTTAAGCCTATCTCAGCGACCCTAATTTTCTACCAAATTGATTTCAATTTGTCACTTCTTAATCATTCGGAAAAAACTTTTTACGCTGTTTTAATAAGAATTATCGGAAAGATGATTTTGATGAACATTTTTTGCGAAATTGAATCCTGCGCCATATTTACGCGGATTTTGAGAGCCATTTACAAACGAGAACAACTTAAAAAAGCGGCATAGCTTCTCGACTTATTCATTTCGTTGTTGGTAAGAATAAATCCTTAGAGTCCAGCTCGTCCAAAAATTGTCATTTCTTGTGAGCTTTTATTTTCCTGAAGCACTACAGCAATCTTTTTTAAAAAATCACGCTTCGATCTTTACGCCGCGGCACAAAAAATATTTCCATCAGCAAAAAACGCCAAATTCAGGACAGGCACTAACTACAAAAAGTTCAAAGTCCTCGTCGAAAGCTGGAAAGTCTTAGCGGCGGATCTTGCTAAATTGAAAATAGATATTACCAAGAAAAACGAGACTGCAAAAAAGACATTAAAAAGCTGAGAACTCCGGACTCTCAAGTAATGGCTATCTCAAGCAAATCTGCAATTTTAATAAAATTGTTTTATTGTACTATAACGATGGCCGTCGAGGCGTAGCGCTTTGCAGCTTTTGTTCAGCCTGTTCGGCGATAGTTTTATTAAAACCAGGAAGAGATTTGTATTGGGTCAAAGCGTATGACGCGAGGCTTAATACTCTTCGAGCAATTTCTGGCTGCCCAGTTTGTGTGCTAAAAGCGAGTAATGTTCTGCAAAACAAGCCATTTGCTTTCATCGATGCGGTTCGTTCAAGTGAGCGCAAAATAATTTGTTGAGTATCTATTTCTCCACTACCCTTCAAAAATCCATCAAGACCACGCTTAATTTCTTGTGCTTCTTTCAAATGGTGTCTGTTGCCTTTATATCCCAAAAAACCTCCTCGCAGATAATAATTCATTAAATCAAGTAAACGTTGTGCTGCTGCTCTTGTTGTAGCTCTTTGGATTGATTGATTCTCTTTTTGACACAAGACTAATCTTCGATAAATTTTTTGACATGCAACAGGATTTCTTGTTACTGCCGCGTGAATTTGATCTCTCGTAAAATGCGGTTCAGGTAAAAGATTGACAAACTGAAGTATTTTTTCGGCAGTCGCATTGATAGCCAGTTCAGTTCCATTGATTAACCTATTAACCAATGGTTGAAGGCCTTGGACTCGAGCAGCGTTGGAATAATCTTTATTTTTATCTAAATAATGGGCCATTTCACCAACCTCGACGAGGCGAGAAAGATCGGCGTCTTCTAGACGAGGAAGTTTATCTAGTAGTGGACTTATGAGAATAGTAGTACGAAAGCTTTGGAGATATGCAGCGTATTCATCGTCCGTTGTCAGCGATTGTTGTTGCAGCGCTCGCAGGCTAGTTAGCAGAGGTTGATATTCGGGTTGCGGGCTGGAATCAGCGCAGAGTCGATCCAAGTCGCTCTTTATTGAGCTGGTTGCCTCTTGCAAGTGTGTTGTCTGATATGAAATTCTTTGAGATAGAATGTCCAGCGCTTGCCAGTGGTGAATTCCATGTCGTCTGAGATCTTCTCTCGTTATTGTTACGTCTCGAAGCGGACTAGAATAATTAAGTGGATTGGGCGATTGTGCCAGTAATATGCCATTTTCAACTTCCGGATATCGAAAGGGTTTAAATGCGCTGTAACAAAAAGGTGTAACAATGCCGCTCTCAGTGGGAATTTCCGCTTCATCACTGGGCGGAGTGATGTAGCTTATCTGAATGCTGGCATCTTCCATTGCTTTCCAAATAGTGAGCATTAATTCTTTTAACTCATCGGGTGAAAAGGCAAATGTTTCACGGTGAGTTTCCATATAGATGCACAATTCTTTGCCTCTTTGATCGCGATCAGGTTGATCTGTATAAGCGAGGGTACCATCCCATGGTATGCCAGCTGTATCAGGAGACAAAAAAAGCTTCATGCCGGGATGCCGCTGATTATGATTATTAGAAAATTTTTCTAGCGTTGCTGCTAATGCTTTTCCAGCCTTTTTGATATTTGCTTGCGTAGGATTAATCGACATACGCAGCTGCCAACCATAAGGAGGGTTGGTGTCGCATTGTGGTTTACCCTCTAGCCCTACCCATCCAGACTTTGTTCTGGTTTCTATGGCGTTTGACCATCGTTCTATCGTTGGAGCGGTGTACATCATTTTATTTTTCTCTCCTCAGTTCTAAATCCTTATAAATTATAGCACAATATTTGTAATTAATTTTCGAAATAGAAATTTTTGCATTTATTCTATAATCTTGAGAATCCGGAGTTCTCATGGCCGTTTGGGAAATGAGCTAAGCGGAAAGCCTAAGCCCTTCAGCGCGAGAAAGATCGAGCTTATTGTAGAGGAATTTCTTGAAGATTGGGTCTAAATCGGAAACCGAGAGAAATTCAGGGAAGCTATTTTCAAGGGAAGAAGAGACGACACGCTCAGAAGGAGGGATCCCCGGACGAATGGTTCTAATCCAGGATCCAAACTTAGCCCAAACAGTGGCTGTTTTAGAACAAGCCAAGTACTGCAACAATCCTTGAGCGATAATGCCTAATTGGATATAGCGATGATAAGCATCTAATTTGCGGATAATGCAATTTCGATAACGTTGAGATTCTCGGTGAAGATATTGATCTCCAGAAGAACGGCGAATGGGTTTCACCGCTCTCATCCAGAAGCGATAAGAGAAAGTGCCCAGCACGTAGATGGCTTGCTTAAAAGAGAACTCGATTTTAAATCGCAATCCATACAATCGAATAATTTCTAGAGGGGCTAACTCAAGGTCCGTCGACATCAATATCAATCGACCTCGAGAAGGATGGTTGACCGCTACAAATCGAACGATAATGCCGGCGTGTCGCCACAAGAGATCAGCGTTGCGAAATTTAATCGCACATTTTTCGTTGTAGACAAGTGTTTCCATTAAGTAACCACATTGCCTGCTATCCTTCTGCAGCAGAACTTTCACCTGCAAGGTATGGGCAGCTTTGCCTAGTGCCCTGAAAGAGCCCTCCTAAAACAATCGATAATATCGTCCCGGATGCTCTATATCAGGACGCGATAGAGAATCTTTGGTCGACGCAGATGTTTTTTTCACACTCTGTTCTTGTGCACATAATCTCTGCACTACTTTCCCTAGTTCTCTATGCATATCAATAAACACCCCATGATTGAGATTCATGAGATGATCCATGACGGCCTGTTGTCTTACGATCTCGATATCATTACCTGCCAATAGCTTAATTAAGCACCCTTTCAATATATCTTTGTGTATATCAGCCCATGTGACGAGTTGTTGTCCATCGGTTTTTCTACGCTCATTGATCCCCCTAACAATTGCACCACAGCGCGCGTTAAGAAAAGCGTTAATCGCCACTGCCAATTTCTGTGCATGATCTATAAGCAGATGATTAACCACCTGCATACTTTGCGCACCCTCCAAAGCACTTAACAAGTTCGTATATCCAACAGTGAGTGTATCTATTTCTTCCTTACTCAAAAAACTAAGCAGAAAAAATGGCATCCCCTCTAAACAATTCCCACAATCTTGATGAGCAAAATAGTCAAAATTCGGATCCTGTCGAACCCACAGTGAAAAACGACCTGATAATGTTGGTCTGCTTGGTTGTTGTTTGCGTGATATATCTGATGTGTTTTGCATATTTTTCCAGCCTTTTATTTTGATAGAAATTACTATGCCCATTTTTTTTTGGTATAAAAAAATACCAAAAAAATTATTAGGCCATTTCCCCTCGCCCTCGATTTAGAAAAAACCAAAAATTCGGCTTTCTATTGGCTCAGTATATACTTTTATTATTAAGGAATTATTAAGGCCGCCTCTAAAAATTGACTGACGAGTTGACTCATAATAAACCTAACCGAAGGAGGATGATTTAGGGGACGAGTTGACTCATAATTCAGCTCCATATAGCCGCGCATAATTAAAAGAACTGACAGTTATTTTAATGTTATAATTTCAGGCATATTAGAAAAGTTATGGAAAACGAAATACGCCGACCAGACCACGGATCATCAAATTACACGTAAAAATCCATGGATAAATTGGTTTCTTTAAAAAAGGAAGCAGAGCAATGCGGGGAAATATAGGGTTGTGAAACGAATTCATGCGGTATTGCTCAATCAAAGTCTGGTGTGTATGTAAAGGGTGTTTTCGGACAACATTAGTTCCCTTTATAAAAATTTTACCGAGAGACGGATAATTTTGTTTGCTAGGAAAAGGTAGTTTTTGAGTAATACTTCAAATTTTAAAGATTATTTCTCATGAACGCTCAGTTCCAAGAGAATCTGTAAACAACTCCTTATGCCAGAAAATTGATTCATTCTCATCCTCTTTGATCGTTTCATCAAGTTGGATTGTTGGCCAATGGTATCGTACTTTTATGTCTGTTTTTTTAAATCCAAAATAACTCCACATAGGATCTTTATCTTCATAGCCGGCCGGTCTCAATGGATGATTAGGAGGTCTGAATGTGGATAAAAATGAAACGTACTCAAATCCCCATGCACACATTAATTCTTCTTGGGCGGCAAACATTTCTTTGAGAAGTCCGTTTCTTCGAAATTGCGGCAGTATGGCGCCTTCTGCATAATAAAAATATTTAGTAGGATCAAGATTGTGTGATAGAAGTTGTGCGTGAGCCGCACCCATGACATACACATTGCTGCTTAGTGGAATGGACGTTAGCATGCCAGCGAAAGTGTCGTCGATTTGTACTATGGTAAGCAGTCCCTGTGGGTGACTCGCAAATTTTTTTAAGTACGGTAATTGTTCCTCAACAGTTCCACTCCATAGGTCTGGAAAAGCTTTGAAGTGATTGGTGATGATGGTGGCGACTAAATCCACATGAGGGTAAATTTTCTCTCCAATGTAAGTTTTGATAAGCTTTTTCACGATGCAATAAATTCACTCTGTGTTACTAAAGTCAAGGCGAATAATATCCCATTGCCTAGACAACTGCTCGAATCCATCGCGAGAAACGGGTTGGACTCGCGGCAAAGTTGGCAAATAACCTAAAAAAACATCATAAATATTTTTGAGATAAGGAGATGTTATTTTGCTATCGTCCAGGTAAGGCGAAAAATAATAGGCTGTATTTTCAACAAGTGACATCGCTTTCGGACTCGATAGCACTCTAGCAACACAGAGTGTGGATGGGTTATTGTTGGTTACTCCTAATAAGTCGAAAGAGACATGAGATAATTGCGGGTGAACCAAAAATTGGTATGTGTTGTTCTTTTGCCCTGCATAAAACAGGGCATTTCCTTGCCACGTTAGAGCGAAGGCAAAATCAGGACGTTGATAAATTTTTTCATAATCATCCGTGATGATCACTCGCGCATTTTGAGTAATTTTCTTGAAGTTATTCGGCGTCAAGACGTTAAAAGGTTGTTGAGCGGGATGCCCGAACTCGGTCATGCCTAATTTCATAACCATATTTACTTCGATGGGATCATCAAAAATTGCGACAATATTCGTGCCCGCTTTTTTGAACATAGTGTTAATAGAATCGTTTTTATTAAGTTGAATGACTTTCGGATTCCAGATAAATCCACTCAATGTTTCGGTAAAAAATATAACATTCGGTGGAAAGTGATCCTGTTGGTAGTAACTTCGTATGATATGGTTGTATTGTTTTGTGATTTCCCAGAGAGGGCTATTTTTCATGCTGATGTCATCTTTAATCAGGTTGAAAGATGTATCTGAAAAAATAACCATGTCATAATTTTGTTTTTGTTCTTTCCACCGCCTTAGAAATTCCGAAGTAGAATAGTATTCATCATAAGATATTGTTGTATGACAAGTATTTTCTGCCATGGCAACATTCTCGGGGAGTAAATACCCCCACCACGCGAGAATGTTGACTGTGTCTGATGGTTTAGCTTGAGTCGATGTTGCTGTTAAGAAAAGAATAAAAAACCAAAGCAACAGCGTCACACCATAATAAGCGCAGCTTCTTTTTTTACCTTCTCGCAACATAAAATTAAATCCTATTAATGTTATCGAATTAACGTGTTGTTTTTATATGTTATAGGCGAACAGTTTTTTATCTTCTCTTCAATTGATTTTGAACAAAACAAAGTCTAACGATAAATTTCGAAACCGACAAACGAAATTTGATTAACACTTCGTAATTCTCAATCTGAAAATATTTTGCTAGGATATCGATTCATGAAGGCAAGTTTCTTCCTTCTGCTAAATTGTGGTTAATAAACGGCTGGATTTTGATGAATCAAGTTTTTGTTTTATTCCATCCACTATTTTCGTTACAAAGCCAGAATAAAGGGGCTGAATATTGTGACGTCACTCAATGAACGCTATCAACAAGATCATATCTTCAGTTGTTATGTTGTTGGCGATGAGCCTCTGACGTTAGCCTGTGCCGAATTGATAATGAAAAGATCAAATAAAATTAAGGGCGTCATTACGACGTATTCTAAACTGAAGGAGTGGGCTCAAGAAAAAGGGATTCCTATTATCGAGAGCATCGTTGATTTTCAAAAAAAAACTCGAAAAAAAAGTTTTGATTATTTATTCAGTATTATTAATTACCATATTCTCCCTCCGTCTCTACTGCAACTCCCAAAGAAAATGGCGATCAATTACCACGATGCTCCTTTGCCAAAATATGCGGGCATTCATCCAATTTCATGGGCTCTGATTGGTGGAGAGCAAGAATATGGTATTTCTTGGCATGTTATGACAAGCGTTCTTGATGGTGGTGATATTTTAAAACAAAGGATATTTCCTATCGCTCGTACTGAAACAGCATTCAGCCTGGACCTTAAATGCTATCAAAGCGCGTTTGAATCACTGGATGAACTTATGGGTGAATTGATGAGAGGTGATTTTTTAATGGCCCCTCAAGATATGAGCCAACGAACATACTTTAGCTTTCATGATAAGTTACCAGCTAACGGGATTATTCAATGGAATGATAGTGCTGAGACTATTGATCGATTATATCGAGCTTCGTATTTTGGTGATTTACCTAATACATTTGGGAGTTTGAAAGTTAGGATGTCTGATACAACACTTATTGTTAAATCGCTCGTGATGAGCGATACGAAATCCCCATTTAAGCCAGGAACTATTGTTAATTTTTCGAAAGATCACCTTCGTATTACCACGGCAACGCAAGACATCATCATATCAGAAATAAGCGATATTTTTGGTCGAGAGATGTCTATTCCAGAATTTATCTCGCGAAAGAAAATAAATAAATTGCAAACGATTCTCTATCGCTGAATAAGGGTAGTAAGCAAATTCGTCCATAAATGCACGCTAAGGCAAGTTCACCTTGTAGTTACGGGGACCTCCAGGATTTACAATAGGAATCCTAGGAAATTCAACGCCAAGTCTAGCACCCTCATTTATCATTCTAACTGCACGTAAAGAAAAATTTTTAAATATTCCCCAAAGCGTTTCAAATCCTTTCCGTTGTGCTACTGCTCCTTTAAACATCACGGGAATCGCTGAAAATAAGTATTTTCCTAAGGAAAAACAAATTTTTTTCTGTGAATTGTGTAAACTATTGCAAAATTTTCTAAGCCCTAATTTCGATAAAAATTGAGATGTATTTGAGTGCGATAAAAGCCTTTTGCATTGTAGGGATTTTGTAATGGAATATTCTCGTATCAACATTAATAAAAGCCAAATACGCCAATTACATCATCCGTCTTGTTTGACATATTGCCATGTACAGCTATGAATAATCTGTCCGATTTATTTCCCCATAAAATCGCGGAAATATCTTTTATTTTGAATTCTTGTTTTATCATTTTATTCTCTAAAAGAGGGAAATATTTTCTACTGTGTCACTTTTGCTTTGTCTCGAGGAGGAATGCGTTTGAATTTATATTTTGGATAACCAAGCAAAACGCAACCATAAATTTTATGTCCTTCTGGCAAGTTTATTTTTGCTCTTATTGGAGCATGAAAATTTGCAGGTGTTGCTAACAAGCCACATCTACAAGTGCCCAATTTATTGCCGTGCGCTGCAATCTCGAGGTAAGTCAGCGCCGTTGCTGCATCCTCTTCTAACCATGGTGCGCTATCTTCCTTTGCATGCGCAAAGATTACATGCGGCGCTTCTCGCGCAATCATATCAATATTTTTATTCTCAAAAGCATCAACGATTTTGTCAAAGTAATAATTTTTTGCTTGTTCTGGTGTTTCCAGCAACTGCTGACGCATCCACTCAATCGCTAAAAACGACAACGCTTTTACTTTTTCTTTCCCACTCACCACAATCCACTCAACAAGGTGACTACTCATTGCAGAAGGTGCCCAGCGAATAACGTCAACTAATTCGCTAACAAGCGCGCCAGGAATCTCTTTTTCCTGAAAATTTCGAACAGAACGTCTTGACTTGAGCAATTGGATCACTTGTTCGGCTGTTGCGTCATTTTCTGCAATCACTTGTTCGCAATCATTTGACCCAATCCCATCTATTGTAATTGCCCCTCTGGGACAAAATGCAACACACTGGAAACATTTCATACACCTTTCTGGGCTTGCAGGTTTTGGACAATTTTTACCCTCAATCTCAAAAACGCGGAATGGACAAATGTTGACACAAGCGCCTTCTTTTGCGCAACTTTTACAATTAATATCAATTTTCATGGTGATTTACCTTCGAGAGTAAAGTTATGGATGTTTAATATTTTATGTAAATATTCGTTTATCCCCGTACGTTAAGACATATTTTCTCCGACCGGCGATTTTTTGAATAAATCTTTTTGTTGATCTGTCATATTCCAGGGCAGGAAATTGTCGATAAATTCAGGAGGACTTCCGTTAACGGCGCATTTTTGCAAATAAGCGATCAACCAAGTGTGAGGATTCAGTTTCCATTTTTTGAGTGTTTCGAAAATCGTAAACAGAGCGGCGGCTAATTCACCCGACCAAACCGCTGATGAACCGTAATAATTTTTTCGTCCAATAACACTATGTCTTAAGCCGCGCTCCGCCACATTATTATCCATAGGGATTTCCGGACGATCAACAAACACCGTCAAACCACCCCAGTGATTTTTCAAACTGACTAATATCTTTTTTTGCGATTGAGAAAAGCCATCAAGTGATAATTCTTGGATCATCACTTGATGCATTTTTTCTACGGCTTCCTTTAAGCAAGCTTCTCGTTTTTTGTAATCTTGAGAGCTCGCTTCACTTTTTAAACGATCTTTGTTTAATGCATATAACTGACCGATACGGTTAATCCAGCTCAATCCCCATGCTTCTAAATGCGGATAGGCTTTGGCATGTGAAATAAAGTCTCGGCGAACATGCGCCCAACAAAAAGCTAAGGTAAATAATCCTTTTTTCGCAATGGCTTTGTAGGCGCTGTAACGATCCACATTTAAAATACCGCTCGATGCCTCATTAAAATGATCGGTTAATACGCGAGATGAACGACTCGGATCTAATTTGTACACAACCGATTCACCATTAGCGAATATCCATAAATACCAGCGCGAGGAATGTTTGCCTTCAATCATCTCAAATACTTTCCACCCAGTTTCATCAGCATGCCAATGATTCGCTGCGCTGTTGTGCACTACAATTCCGTCATAAACGGGAGACAATAACGGTAGTATTTTTTTCAATCCATCGGTGATAGTCCCCACGGCCAGCGATAATCCATTGGCTTCCCATTGTTTCAGCGATCGATATATCGGTTGTTGATATTCGTATTTTTGTAATAAAAGTGATGCCCATATCGACACGCCGACTTTACTCTTCGGTAATAGTCGACCGACCGCCGGCGCGGTGATGATTTTTGGCAAAGCAATTTGGCATTGACAGCATCGCCGATATTTTTTCCGCTTAATAACGCGTTTATAGGCTTTAACGTTGATGACTTCTAATATTTCAGAATCTTCTGTCGCGTTAATCGGTTCATAGGGTAAACCACAGTGCGGACAATGTTTGCTATCATCAACAAAATCGATCATTTCCTCCACGACCGGTAAATCAACTTGTTTTCGTCGACCATGCCCTTTCGCTCCAGTTTGTTGACCTCGGCTCTTTAATGATTTTCCTGCTGTATTTTGATCCTGATTCTTTGTTGCTTTTTCAGACTGATGACCAAACAGTTGCTTTTCGCGTTTACGCAATTGAGCTCGTAGCTCATCAATTTGGTCTTGCCATTCTATTTCTTTGCTTTTGATCTGATTAAACTGAGCTTCCCAATAATTTGCTTTTTGTTTGTGATCGATCAATTCTATTTTAAGCTGTTCGCAGTGAGTGTAGGTGGTAACCAGTAGCGACTGCAGATTCAAGAGCTGGTCTTCCCTTGATTTTATTTCGTTTAAAAAATCCATCTCATTCAGATTCGTTATTAAATTAACAACAGTATAACACGGAGTTTTTGACCGTATTTTTTTAGAAATCTTATCCCTGCATGAAACACTTCTTTAAATGCGTTAAATTTTGTTCTGGCTGTTATTAAACAACTGGTGAATCCTTTTTTCACAAACACAACAAAGAATCGCCTTAGGCGCAATTAGAAAGAGCCTAAAAACATGTCAAGTTTTTTCGAAAAAAAATCTTAAAAAAATATGAGATTTATAGAGAAAATGAGTTTTCATTATTGGGAAACGGGGTTGGACGAATATTTACTGATATGGCGAACCATAGCCATATTTTCTGGCGCATGATCTTTTCGAACACGAGAATTATCTTCACCCAGAGTCACATCTAAAACCCAATGTA
>C687J13896_1001628_pt1 | contig 11501 bp, 9 predicted proteins | sample RifGroE2_FD_13896 | JGI IMG/M metagenome (IMG submission 13896)
TTTGCAAAAATAGAACAACTCGCACTGTCCAGGTATGCATCGAATGCCGGCAAACAGGAAGAAGTTCTCATGGCCCAAGTGGAACAATATATGTTACAGGAACAACTCGAGATGTTAACCCGGACCAACCAGGCAAAAAATGCCATGTTACAGGCAGCACTGGGTAGGGATAATACAACAGATAACATTATTTCAGTGCCTGTAGAGATAACTGCAGTCAACGAGAGCGAAGAAAATCTTATGCAGCAAGCATTCTCAAATGCCCCGATGCTCAAAGAAAAACAAAGTATGGTTGAGTTTGGGTTGCTTAAAGCGGAAATGAGCCGCAGGGATTACTACGCAGATTTTACAGTTAATGCCGGCTATGTTTATAAGGGATCGATGGACCCCATGTGGAACCTGTCAGTCGCGTTCCCGCTTCCATTGTACGCAAACAATAAACAGGACGCGGCCGTAAAAGAGACAGGGCTAGATGTGGAAAGAGCAAAAAAAGAATTTGATGCTGCCCGGATTATGATCAGGGCTGGAATTAAAGATAATATGTCAATGATCACCGCTTCGGAAAAACTGATGATCCTTTATAAAAAGGGATTAATACCGAAGAACCGGCAGAGTTTTGACTTGATGCTGTCCGGTTACAGCACAGGGATGACTGACGCCATAACTATTATTTCTACACTCAAAAGACAAAAAGATTACGAGGAACAATACTGGGTACAGTTTGTTCAGCACGAAAAAGCTATCGCTAAAATAAAAGAATTAGCTGGATTATTATAATTGCTGAGGAGGTATGTAAATATGCTAACCAAGAGAAGAAGCCCTTATATAGCGATAGGCGTTTTTGCTATTATTTTAATAGTAATATCGGCTTTTTATTTGCCGAGTAATATGGGCAGCAATAAAACAGCAGATAGACAGAAAAACACTTCTTCTCAGCAGGATATGCCTGGAATGCCCGGCATGAAAGTGGAAGGGAATCAGAATCATCAGCATGGGATACCGCAAACATCCCAGCCGATAGAAGGTATGACCGAAACCCCGACAATAGAGATCCCAACAGATAAGCAGCAGCTTATCGGGGTCCGTACAGTTACCGTTGACATGAAAACCGTCACGAAAACCATTAGGGCAACCGGCAGAATTGAATATAATGAACAGAAGCGATATGTTGTTAATTCCAGGTTTGAAGGATGGCTGGAGAGATTAAATGCTAATTTTACCGGAAAATATATCAGAAGAGGTGACCCGATCGCAGAGATCTATAGCCCGGAACTACTGTCAGCGCAACAAGAGTATCTGAATTTGTTAAAGTGGCAACCGCAAAGCTCACCTTCATCAAATACCTATAGCGATAAAATTGACAGCATGATTACAAATGACACGCAGTCTGTGCTGCAAGCCGCTAAACAAAAATTGCGGCTCTTGGACATTTCAGACAGCCAGATAGAAGAGATTGCCCGCACCGGTGTACCAAGGCGCACTCTAACACTTTTCAGCCCGGTATCAGGTTATATTGCAGGAAAAAATATGTACCAGGGCCAGAAATTCATGGCTGGCGAAACTATAGTAGAACTTGCAGATTTGAGTACCGTCTGGCTTGTAGCTGATATTTATGCCGATTCTATCCCTGATATACGAGTCGGCCAAATGGCTGCAATCGATCTAATCTATTTCCCCGGCAGAATTTATAATTCATCAATTGATTATGTATACCCCACACTGGCTCAAGATACGAGGACTTTAAAGGTGCGGTTTACGATTCCTAATCCTGATATGCAATTAAAGCCGCAGATGTATAGTGATGTAACTTTAAAAGTAACCCTTGGCAGTAAGCTTGTTGTCCCGGAAGAAGCTGTAATCGATAGTGGAACTACGCAGCTTGTTTATGTCGATAAAGGTCAGGGGATATTTGAGCCCCGCAAAGTAATTCCCGGTGTCAAATCAGATGGAATGGTTGAAATCCTGGAAGGTCTTAAGGTCGGAGACAAAGTAGTCGACCATGCCACTTTTCTGCTGGATTCTGAAGCCAGACTTAAAGGGGTCGTGCAATAATGATAGCAAAAATAATAGAATTTAGTGCAAAAAACAGGTTTATTGTTTTTTTATTTGTCTTCTTTCTGATCTTATGGGGCTTTTGGACGATCAAGAGAATGCCGCTGGATGCACTCCCTGATCTTAGTGATACTCAGGTCATTGTCTATACTGATTGGGCAGGACGAAGCCCCGATCTGGTAGAAAGCCAGATCACCTATCCAATAACCTCCACACTTCTGGCTGCACCAAAAGTCCAGGCTGTCAGAGGGTACTCGTTTCTTGGCAGTTCATTTATATATGTAATTTTTAAAGAAGGAACAGATATTTACTGGGCCAGAAGCCGGGTCCTTGAGTACCTGCAAACCGTTAAAAGCAAAATTCCTCAGGAAGTTAATCCTGTGCTTGGCCCTGATGCCACCAGCCTTGGCTGGGGATTCTCCTATGCTCTGGTTGATAAAACAGGTAAATATAACCTGGCTGAGCTCAGGAGCATGCAGGACTATAAACTTAAGCTTGCATTGGAGAGTGTCCCGGGTGTATCTCAGGTTGCCAGTGTTGGAGGATTTGTAAAGCAATACCAGATTACAATCGATCCCCAGAAGCTTACTGCTTATAACATTCCTTTAAGCACCATTATGGAGGCCTTGAAAAAGAACAATAACGATGTTGAAGGCCGTGTAATGGAAATGTCCGGGCGGGAATATATGATACGTGGCCTTGGATATCTAAAAGGTGTCAACGATATTGGCAAAATTGCAGTTGGTTCCAGTAACGGCACACCTATATACCTGAGTGATGTTGCAGGTATTGCCCTCGGGCCTGAGATCAGGCGGGGAGTTACCGAACTCAACGGAGAAGGAGAAGCTCCGGCAGGAATAGTTATTGTACGTTTCGGAGAAAATGTCCTGAACGTAATTGAGCGGGTAAAAGAAAAAATAAAGAACGATATAGCGCCATCACTGCCAAAAGGCGTAGAAGTCGTAACAACCTATGATAGAAGCGACCTTATTCACAGGTCAATTGATACGCTTAAAGATGAAATTATCAAACTTTCAATTGCTGTGAGTATAGTCTGTTTAGTATTTCTGTTGCATCTACCCAGCGCACTGGTAATTATTCTGACATTACCTATTGCCATTATCATATCCTTTATTTTGATGTTCTATATGAACGTAACCTCTAATGTTATGAGCCTCAGTGGTATTGCTATTGCAATCGGTGCCATGGTCGATGCTTCTATTATTATGGTTGAAAATGCACACAAACGGCTGGAGGAATGGGAACACGGGGGCAAGGTTGGCGACAGGAATCAGGTCATTATTGATGCCGCTAAAGAAGTCGGGCCNTCGCTCTTCTTTTCTCTGCTTGTTATCACCGTNGGATTTTTGCCTGTATTTACTCTTGAGGCCCAGTCAGGAAGGCTTTTTAAGCCACTGGCATATACAAAGACCTTCGCGATGTTGTTCTCATCATTTCTGGCTGTAACTCTGACCCCTGTGCTTATGACATTATTAATCAAGGGGAAAATCATACCGGAGGAGAAAAACCCGATCACAACGGCACTTCATCATATCTATGAACCGGCAGTAAAATTCTGCCTGAAATATAAAAGCTCAGTTATTGTTGCTGCTCTTATAATTATAGCTGTTACAGCGTTTCCTTTCCTCAAGCTGGGCACCGAGTTCATGCCTCCGCTTTATGAAGGAAGCTATCTATATATGCCTGTAACTGCACCGGCATTATCAATCCCCGAAGCAGGAAAAATATTACATCTGCAAGATAAGTTGCTCAAAAAGATCCCTGAGGTCGCACAAGTATTTGGTAAAGCGGGCCGAGCTGAGACTCCAACCGATCCTGCCCCGCCCGAGATGTTTGAAACTGTTGTCAATTTGAAGCCGGAGTTAGAGTGGCGGACTGGAATGACCGTGGACAAACTGGTCAATGAAATGAACACGGCAGTGAGCCTGCCTGGAGTTGCTAATTCCTTCACGATGCCAATTAAGGCCAGGATAGATATGTTAGCTACCGGTATCAGAACGCGGCTTGGGATCAAGATCATGGGCGCGGACCTCAACGTTATTGAAAAGTTGGGAATGGAAATAGAAAACACTCTCAAAACCGTTCCGGGAACAAGAAGCGTTTATGCTGAACGGGTCAGTACCGGATACTTTCTTGATATTAAAGTTAACCGGGACGCAATTGCCCGTTACGGGTTATCTGTTGCTGATGTTGAAGAAGTTATTCAATCATTACTAGGCGGAATGAATCTAACTGTTACCGTTGAAGGCAGGGAGCGTTATCCGGTAAATCTAAGATATGCGCGTGATTTCAGAGATGATATCGAACGGATCAAGAATATGCTGGTTCCGGTTATGCAGCGCAGTACGCCAGCTCAAGGTTCCGGCATGGGGATCAGCAATGCCACCCTTAATCAACCCAATAATCTCTTGCAGGTACCACTAAGCGAGATCGCGGATGTTCAGATCGTTAAAGGCGCTAACTCTATTAAGAGTGAAGCGGGACAGCTTGCTGCCTATGTTTATATTGATACAAATATCAAAGATCTTGGCGGATATGTAGAAAAAGCCAAAGCAAGGCTAAGTCAGCTAAAAATCCCTGAAGGATACTATACCGTGTGGAGCGGAGAATTTGAGTATATGGAAAGTACTCATAAAAAATTGATGGTAATGATACCGCTCACGCTTTTTATTATCTTTGTTTTGATATTTCTTAATACAAAGAGTTTAACAAAAACAATCATTGTACTTTTGGCTGTACCGTTCTCGCTTGTCGGGTCTTTCTGGTTGCTTTATCTGCTAGGGTACAATCTCAGCATCGCTGTATGGGTAGGTATAATCGCGATGGCAGGCCTTGATGCCGAAACCGGCATTGTCATGCTGCTCTATCTTGATATTGCTTATAATGATTGGAAGAAGGATGGACGGCTTAACACTAAGAAGGACCTGCACGAAGCTATTATGTATGGTGCGGTTAAGCGAATACGGCCAAAAGTTATGACTGTTAGCGTTATTATGGCTGGGCTACTTCCTATCCTCTTTAGTTCTGGCACAGGTGCAGACATCATGAAAAGGATCGCAGCTCCTATGGTAGGCGGAGTCGTTACCTCGACGATCCTGGAACTATTGATCTATCCAGCTATCTATATGATCTGGAAAGGCCGGAAACTGCCTGATTAATTATCAAAGTTTCACCTTCTTCGACCGGAATCCTGGCAGGTTAGAAGCTTAAAATTGTCCTGTTGATAAGAGAACCAGCGTACAGGCTTCCATACATTCTATCCCGCTGATCTTGAGTCTGGTTTTGATTTCCNGTGATTCGGTNCCGGGGTTAAAGATAACTCGTCTGGGACTTAGCTTAATAATATCCTCAATCATTGGGAGAAGGAGGGTAGGGTTGATATAGAGAGTGAGTGTGTCAATTTCGTCTTTGATATCTTGAAGCCGGGAAACAACAGCAATTCCGTCGATCTCTTTATATTTCGGATGGACAGGAATAATTGTATAGCCATTTGATTTTAGCCGTTGTAATGCCATATAAGAATAACGGCCGGGTTTATTGCTGGCGCCTAATATGACGATGTTTTTCTGCTTATTTATCATAATAATAACGGGACCTTTTCAAAAGGTAAATAATAGTTAACTCTATTATAGACTTAATTTTAGAAAGTTATACTAGATTATATTTTCCGGCTCTACTTTAACCCGGACAGTTTTTTGCGTTTTCAAAGAGAATTTGAAAATAGTCATCCGGGATTAACTGATCTTATTCTGTAATAAGCTTTCTAATAACGGTTTTACTGGTGTTGTAGCAATTTTGGACGATATATCTGAAATGCCGTAAGGGACTATGAGGTTGTCATTATGAATAAGCGCTCCGCAAGAATACAGGACATTGGGTACATAACCTTCTCTTTCTTGTTCGTTAGGGCTTAGCAACGGTGTTTTTAGCTGTGCAATGATTTTGGATGGGTTGTGAAGATCAAGAAGCTCAACGCCGATGCAGTACTTTCTCATTGGACCTACGCCATGAGTCAGTAACAGCCAGCCTTCCTCGGTTTCAATTGGAGACCCGCAGTTTCCAATTTGTATCAATTCCCATACTTTGGTCGGGGATTTGATCATGACCGGATTATCCCAGTAATAGATATTATCGGAAAAGAGAATGAACAGGTTTTCATTATCCTGTCTTGAAATCATAGCATATTTGCCATTTACTTTTCTCGGAAAAAGCGCCATTCCTTTATTCTGGGAAGCGGGACCGTTGAGTGTATTTATTCTAAAGGTGCAGAAATCTTTTGTTTCAATCATCTGTGGTAAGATTGTAAATCCATTATATGCAGTATAAGGAGCATAATAGGTAACTTCTCCTTTTTCATCGACAAACCGTACAAACCTGGCGTCTTCGATGCCCTTGGTTTCATTTGCTGTAACCGGGAATATTACCCTCTCGGATAACGAGTAATCAGGATCAAAAGAAATCTCATAATTCGATCTGGCAAACCATAAGAGTGTTTCGATGGATTTTGCTTGTATTGTGGTAAGTTCCTGTTTTGTTACATCGTCAATATATGCAAATAGTTCTTGCAGTGTGAACGTATTTGGCAGGGGTGCAAGCTGGTCATGGAATATCTCTTGCAATATATCGTAGACTGAAAGTTCTTTTAATTTTGATATAAATGATTCCTTATCATAACTGATGCGAATCCTTTTTGCAGCTGCAACAAACCGGCTCACACCATGCATTACAACTTCTCCTTCTTGATTGATTGTTCCACTCCTGAACTCGATAGATGAGATATGTCCTTCCCCGGTAGCTCTAAGACTGACAATTATGTTGAGTTCTCCCGGCTTCAGGTTGTCCTGGTCGGGATGTACAACTATCGAGGGATTAAAGAGAGCAGCTGACTCAATAGAAAATTCCATCGTGAAATATGACCCGATTAACAGCTTTCTATTCCCGGAAATATATTTGGTATTCGAAATGAGCTGCTCGATTTTAGAATAGTTGTGCATAAGCGAGTCCTCGAATCCTTTGTGACGGTGGGCGAACTCAGTAAAGACTTCTTCGAGCTTTGCTTCGACTTCCGATTCACTTAATTTCAAAATCCTTTCTATGATGCCTTTCTGCCGGGATTCATCACCCATATGAAAGAACCTTGTTATTACTCTCGTGCTTGTTGGAACGAAAGTGGCGGTTTGTTTATAGATAGGAATATTCATTTATTTAAACACCTCGGAAAATTATTTTTGGAATTGAGCACTCGTTAAATAACGATATGTTTCGATTATTGAGCAGTCGGGAAGACGGGTGTATTATAGCATGATAAATAGTTTTGAAGAGGTCTGATTTTAAACGTTTTAAAGTTTGATATTTTATTGTAATTACAGTAAAAAATGATTGATGTTTTTGTGAATAATATTGATCTGTTTATATCTTTTATACGTGATGTGTATTAAAGCGTTGCTATGGAGGCAAAATATGTTTTTTAAATATACGATTTATTTATTTTAAAAACTTGATTATTTAAGAATGTTTGAAATTAATTGTAATAGATAAAGATAAAAATTAGCTGGAAATTAGTGATTTATGATATCGTATTCAGATAATATATAGTAAAAATATGTTTTCAAAATGTTATTTTTATGGTTAAATTAATATAGTAGCATTATAATTAATAATCAAACTGAAAAAATAAAAGGACTGAGATGATGAGGCAGTTAATATTTGTTGATGATAATGTAACATTGGTTCGTGTAATGGGAAAAGCATTGTCAACTAATTATCAAGTAAAGACCTTTATCCACCCTCGTGAAGCGCTTGTGTATATGGAAGATAATAATTCCGAGCTGGATGTTATTATCAGTGACTTCAAAATGCCGGGAATGAATGGGTTTGAAGTGCTGGCAAAGGCGAAAATGTTGAAACCAGAAACAATCAGGATTCTTTTAACCGGATATGCTGAAGAAGGCATTCTCGAAAATAAAGAGTTGTTCTGCGATGCCATTCTGGATAAGAACATCTGTAAGAGTACACAGGATATCGTCAATGTTATTGATAAACTAACATTAAAAAAACAAGAAACTCCTTAAATATTGTCCTTCGTATCAAATTCCTTTGTTGTTTCTTCCTATTGAGAATAAAATGGAAAACATTGAAGTTATAGATTATTCCGGAGAAAGTACCGGTGAAGTAAAAACGCGTAAGGCTATTCACAAAGATGGTGACTGGCATAGAACTGTTCACGTCTGGATTCTCAACGCAAACTGCCAACTCCTGTTGCAAAGAAGGCATCCTGGAAAACATTCTCATCCTGATACCTGGGATATTTCGAGCGCCGGGCATATTACTGCCGGAGATGGTAGCCTGAATACCGCAATAAAGGAAGTAAAAGAAGAATTAGGGATAGAGCTTCGCGAGGATGAATTGGAATATTTATTTACGGTGAAACAAACCGATGTTATGTCACACGGATTTGTCGATAACGAATTCAATGACGTATATCTGGTTGAAAAAGATATAAAACTTTCTAAAGTGCGCTGTCAAAAAGAAGAAGTTACTGCCGTTAAATATAGTGATTTTTTTGAACTTGAGAATTATATTAATAATCACGATCCCGAGTACGTTCCCCACGACGGGGAATACCAACTGTTATTTGAGTTGCTTCATAATAGATACGATGAAAAACTTAAGTCTTAATATTTATTTGAACTATCCGTAAAAAGCTTTCGGAGTAATGTATCTTCAGGGAATCCGAATTGCCCGGAGATGTCATTGCAGGCATAGACAATTGTAGAAGGTAAGCCTATGATGCCGGCAGCTAATGAGAGGGGCAATTATATGAAAATAAAAAATATAGCAATAATAGGATTAGTTGTTACTGTTGCGATGTTTACTATGGCACTAACTGAAAAGCCGAATTCTTCCAATGCTTCAAAATCCAAACAGGTAGCAACGGGGTTTGATAGATTTAATCTTACTAACGCTGAAGGTACGGGTAAACAGAATGTCGGGGCTCTCATTTCCGGTAAGGCAGCGATTATCAACATTTGGGCTACATGGTGTCCTCCCTGTCGTGCCGAAATCCCGGACCTGGTTGAGGTTTACAATAAATATAAGAATAAAAACGTTGTTATTGTCGGAATCTCCGTTGATAGCGATAGTTCTAGCGTCAAAGCATTTGTCAAAGAAAATAAGATAACATATCCGCTACTCATGGATGATGGAAGCATTTCTGAAGAGTTCGGTGTGCGTGGTATCCCAACGACTCTCTTTGTTAACCGGAAGGGACGTGTCATAAATAAAAAAGTTGGTTACGCTGACAAGCAGTTCTTTACGTCACAAGTGGAAGAAATGCTCAAGGAATAACAGGCTCAGAGCTTCTAGTAATTTTAACGGTTTGTGCTAAAATTACCACTCGAAAAAGAGATAATCTTATAGTCAAATTAAAGACAATATAAGTAACAGTAGCAAATTTTGATTGCGTTTTGTATTGTCTGCCATAAAGGCCTGGTTAATGACCGGGATATTTATCACAAAATAATCCATATTTATTGTATTTCATCAATACCATAGCGATTCTCATTTTGACATAGGTGATGATTAGTCCTGTGGAGTGAGATCATTGCTTATTATTAATACTGCATGTTCCATATGTTCATATTCGATTACTGATTGGTTATAGGAGTAGATAATAGCCCGTGCGAAACAAAATAAAAAAGAAGGCAACATGAAAATTGTACATTTGATTACTTCGTTTCAACTGGGTGGCGCTGAAAAAGTGGCAATAGACTTGTCCCTTAAGCTCAAAGATCTGAACCATGAATGTATTATCGTTGCTGTTATGAAAAATCACACAGCTTTCGGGCAAACGCTTAAAAGTACCTTGAAAAAAAATAATATAAGTTTCCACGAGCTGGGCGTTAACAATTATTTTTTGAGTATAATCTCTGTTCCTTTGCAGTTGTTATCATTGCTTCGCAAGCTCAGTCCTGACATTGTTCACTCACACACAGAATTTCCTGATTTTATCCTGGCAAGCACACTTCGGTTGAACAAACTTATGGGGGACAAAAAAATTTCTGTTGTCAGGACAATTCACAACACCGTGTTATGGCCAAAACGCAAACTATTTGCCAGAGTGACCGAAAAAATGTTCGTGAACGATGGCATAATTTTTGTTTCCAAAGGCGCGCAAAAAGCCTATTCTGATTTACGGAACAAACTGAGCCTGAGCATCAGTAAAAATGCAGCGCTTATTTATAACGGGATTGATGTGAAAGCCATAGAAAAATATGATAATCATACAAGTACTGAAGATATTGGCATTATCCTTGATAGCAATTATGTCAATTTTTGCTTTGCCGGCAGACTAATTGAACAGAAAGGCTTCGATGTCCTTGTAAAAGCCGTGAAACAGCTTCCGGCAAAATATCTTAAGAAAATCAGGCTCTACGTATTTGGAGCAGGCAAGCTTATTTCTTTACAGCACTATATCAAAGCGCACAATCTTCCTATCATTATTCATGACCCTGTTAATGACGTGCATAAATATTTCTCTCATTTCGACTATATTATTATGCCATCGCGATTTGAAGGCCTTGGTATGGTGTCTATTGAGTCTTTGGGTGCAGGAGTACCGCTGCTTGCTTCGAATGCCGAAGGACTCGTTGAGGCCCTCCCGGCAGATTGGCCATTAATTGTGCAGAATGAATCTGCATATGATCTTACAGCTATGATAAGAAACGTTATAGATGGTCTCTATGATCGGGAAATGCTGGCTAAAATGGGGAAACAGTTTATTAAAAGTAATTTTGATTTAAACAAATCTGTGAAACAATACGAAAAATTTTATTCTCAATATCTCAAAATGCGTAGCTGAATATACAAAATGTAAATGTTCGTATAAGAAAAAAAGCTAATTGTTAAAAAAAATTATCTTTTTCATTATGAGATATACAACCTGGAGATAAACGAAGGGAGAAGAAGCTATGGTCATAAGTAAAAAAAATATTAGAATAGCTGAAGTGATTAAAGCATTAGGTCATGCTGTAAGATTCCAGATTCTGGCAGAATTATTAAAAGTTGAAAATGATTGTAATGTATCAACTATCCAGAAGATACTCAAGGTGCCGCAATCAGCATTATCACAGCATTTGACATTGCTGAAAAATAAAGGGTTCTTAAATTCCAGAAGCTATGGCGTGGAGCGATATTATTTTATCAAAGATGCAAAAATAAAGACGTATATTCGAAATCTCCTTGCATCGTGAAATTACGTGGGGGCGCACCAATGTGTGCGCCCCTACATCGTTGTGATGCCGATACCCTTGAAACCCTCTATTAATTCCGTTTAATAAGATTGATTGATGTTTTACCAGGCATTGCTGCGTGGATGCTGTCTATTGTATTGGGGATTAATTGGCATTCCGTATTTCCGTACGGGCGCG
>C687J13896_1001668_pt1 | contig 11238 bp, 10 predicted proteins | sample RifGroE2_FD_13896 | JGI IMG/M metagenome (IMG submission 13896)
CTTAACTTTTATCTCATCATATGCCTTATATGCCTTAGCAAGTTCTGTATATTTTTCTCCTTCAATTTTTTCCTCGTCGCTCAATTTGGAATTTGGAATTTTGAATTTTGAATTTGCCCAATCAAGATATTGACTGGGCGACACATCTTCATCCTGCAACCGGCTAAAGTGCTGAAGCATTCCACTTATAAACTTATTTGGATTTCCAAGAGGTCTGAAATAATTTAAATCCAGTTTAAAAAGATTTTTTCGCAGAAGCTGGATGGCACCAGCCTCTGACATTAATTTATATCTTGGATCAAGTCCGATATGTAAAGCTTCCTGGCGGAGAATTCTGTCGCAGAAAGAGTGAAAGGTCATTATCCACATTTGTGTATAGCCGTAAGGAAGACCAATATCGACTCTTTCCTCCATTTCCCGCGCGGCTTTCTCCGTAAAAGTAAGGGCTAATATTTCAGAGGGTTTTGCGTGTTTTCCCAGAATTAAATATTTTATTCTTTCAGTTACAACTGTAGTTTTTCCGGTTCCGGCACCGGCAATAATAAGGAGAGGTCCCTTGCCAAATTTAATCGCATCGATTTGTTCTTTATTTAGTTTTAAATTTGAAAAGTCTTTCGTCATTGTCCTTCTACTTCCTTTTTATCCTCCTTAAGTCCGTCTCCTAAGTTTTGTGTAGAAGAGATTTTTTGTCCCAACTGATTAAATGAAGAGAAAACGTTGGTCATCATGTTGTAGGCATTGTTAAGGTGTTTTTGAAGTGTTCCCAAATTTTCTTCAACTTTTCCGTAATCTTTTTGGATGGCTCTTAAAATCCTGAAAACCTCTTTGGATTTTAATTCCAAATCTTTTCCTTCAAACGAAAGGAGGAGGACTTGGAGGTGGGCGTACAAAGTATTCGGGGAAACAGGATAAACCCTGAGGCGTCGGGCAAAATTTGATAGTTCGGGAATATTAACCGCTTCATAATAAACGGCTTCCGATGGGATATACATTAAAGCAAAATCCATTGTTCCCTCCTCGGGAAGTATATATTTTCTACCGATATCTTCGATGTGTTTTTTAACATCCTGTATAAATTGCTTTTTAGCGGAGTTTCGTTCTCCTTCAGTTTCGGCTGTATGCATCAAGTTAAAATTCTCCATCGGGAATTTGGAATCAATACAAAGCAACCCTGCGTCGGTTTTCAAAACAGCATCAACTTTTACTCCACTTTTAAACGGATACTGCAAATGAAAGGCATTCTTGGGAAAAGTTTGCCCAATCATCTCTTTTAAAACTTCCTCCCCAAGTCCCCCGCGGAGTTTTGGCGACTGCAAAAAATCCTGAAGGGTGCGGATTCCCTTTCCAATCTCACTCATTTCACCTAAATTTCTTTGTACTTGAGAGATGACTCTCGCGGCATTATCTAACCGTTCATTCATTGCCTGAGTGTTTTTTTGTAAAGAAGATAGAAGATCCCGTCTGTCCTCACGGGAACCGCTTTGAAGAGTTTTTATTATTTCCAAAAGCTCATCGGAGGGCTTTTGGGATTCTTTCAGATCAATTAGTTTTCTGTTAATAAATAGGGCTACAATCAGTAGGGCGGCTAATACTATAATAAGGGTAATAATAGGATCCATCACTCAATTCTAGAGTAAAAATTTAAAATTACAAATGAAGAAACATTTCAGAAAAGAACAAATTTTAAAAAGAAAGAATTTTCTTCCGACCCTCCTTTTGACAATTCTTCTTTGGATTTTTTTTGCAGGACTTGTTTATTTTGCCGATCCCCAGACATTTGGAGCGGTGCCACTGTTTTTTCTGCTGCTTTTTATCACCTTACTTTTTACATTTTCCTTGCTTTTTGCTAATTCCCGCCGCGGTCTTGTTATTTCCCTATCTCTCATTCTTTTTTTTATTCTTTTATTTCTAGGCGTCGGGAACATATTAAATTTGATCCTAATACTTGCAATAATGGTCTGTGTAGAGCTATATTTCTCAACTAGATGAATCCATCACTCAAAAAACAGCTTCTTAAAACTTTTTCCAAGATGATAGATGACCTTGAGGGTCTGAGTGAGATTGAAATATTTTTGAAGGATTTTTTTGACGATGTAGAGCTTGAAAAATATATCAAAAGAATAGCCATTGCTTATTGGCTCAAAAAAGGCAGAGATAAAGAAAATATTAAAAGAAACTTACTTGCCACCCCAAAAGAAATACTTGATGCTGAAAAATTACTCAAAAAAGACGGAATCAAGCTTGCTCTCAAAAAAATTGAGGCCGAAGAGTGGGCTAATGTTTGGGCCGAAAAAATTAAGAATTTTACCAAGAAGTAGCTTCAATCCCCTCTTAAGCTGTACAATACAACCATGGACAAGAAATATTATCTGACAACAACATTGCCTTACGTGAATGCCGAGCCCCATATTGGTTTTGCGCTTGAAATTGTGCAGGCAGATGCCTTGGCGCGTTTTCATAAGCTTTTGGGAGAAGAAGTTATCTTTAACTTTGGAACGGACGAGCATGGCCAAAAGATTTACCAAAAAGCACGAGAGCTTGGGAAAGACCCTCAAAAATATTGTGATGAATACGCAGCCAGGTTTGACGCTTTAAAAAAAGCTCTCAACTTAAGCTACAACCGCTTTATCAGAACCACAGATCCTCATCACATAAAATCGGCCCAAGAATTTTGGAAACTTTGTGACAAAAACGGGGATATCTATAAAAAACTTTATAAAACCAAATATTGTGTCGGTTGTGAATTGGAGAAGACGGATTCAGAGTTGGTTGATAATAAGTGCCCCCTTCACCCCAACCAAAATCTGGAAATTATTGAAGAGGAAAACTATTTCTTCAGATTTTCAAAATATCAAAAACCGCTTTTGGATTTTTATGAAAAAAGTCCGGATTTTGTAATACCGGAGGGAAAGTTTAACGAGATCAGGAGTTTTGTTAAAGAAGGTTTGCAGGATTTCAGTATCTCAAGACTTAAAAATAAGATGCCTTGGGGAATTCCCGTCCCGGGAGATTCAGCTCAAGTTATGTACGTTTGGTTTGACGCCCTTATTAACTACATTTCAACCCTAGGCTGGCCGGAAGATACTAAAAATTTTGAAGATTACTGGCCGGGATTCCAGATTGCAGGTAAAGATAATTTAAGACAGCAAACAGCAATCTGGCAAGCAATGCTTGCCTCGGCTGGGCTTCCTTTTTCCAAACAAATATTTATTCACGGGTTTGTCACTGCCAACGGCAAAAAAATAAGCAAGAGTCTGGGTAACACAATAAACCCTATCGAAGTCGCCGAAAAATACGGAGCTGACGCCTTGAGATACTATCTACTCGCCAAAATTAACCCAACCGAGGATTCTGATTTCACCTTTGAAAAGTTTGAGGAAGTATATAATGGCGAACTTGCCAATGGACTTGGAAACTTGATTTCAAGAGTGGCAAAACTCTGCGAAAAATCCGGTTTTGAATTTAAACCCACAAAAACACAAAAAGATGAAAAAATCGGAAATGCGTTGAAAGAATATAAATTTGATCTTGCTCTCAAAATTATCTGGGACGGAATTACCCAAACCGATCAATTTATAAATGAAGAGGAACCATGGAAGCTAATCGGCGGTAAACTTGAGAAAGTTTTAATTCACCTGGTTGACCACATAAGGGAAATCTCTTTTAATTTGGAGCCTTTTTTACCCGAAACTTCCGAAAAAATTCAAAAACAATTTGGGGGTTCAAAAATTGCATCAGGCAGTCCCTTATTTCCCCGCCTGAGTTGAAATATTAGCTATGCGTAAATTTATTGAAAAGCACGACAAAGGAATTCTACGGGCCCTGGAAATTTTGCCAGGATTTACCTCCTGGAACTTGATTCTTTTTCCGTACTGGGGAATTTTTGTAATCCCTAAGGTCGTGGCATATTTCGTTCTCTTCTTTAATATTTATTGGTTTTACCAGTCATTTCAAATTGCAATATCAGCCGTAATATCAAACATGAGGATACAGGCTGCAAAAATTTATGACTGGATGGGAGACGTAAAAGATTTTCCAGATTGGAAAAAAGTCCGACACGTTGTCATAATTCCTACCTATAAAGAACCCCTTCATATTCTCGAAAGAACTCTCGATTCTCTTGCCGCCCAGGAATTTCCCACTAAAGGAATTATTCCCGTTCTTGCTATGGAAAAAAACGAACCCGAAAAAGATCGGTTATCTAAATGGAAATCGTTAAACGAAAAATACGGAAAGACATTTTGTAAACTTTTTGTCACCGTACACGAACTTAAAGCCGGTGAGGTTACAGGAAAAGCTTCAAACGAAAAATACGCTGCCGTCTGGGTGAAAGAGAATTATATAGACGCGGAGAGACTTAATATTGATTATTTCACAGTCACCTCTTGCGATGCGGATCATAAGTTTCATCCCAAACACTTTGCCAATCTTGCTTTCAAATTTTTGGATAACCCCAACCGATATAAAGTGTTCTGGCAACCCTCTGTTATGTTTTATAACAATATTTGGGAGATCCCGGCAATTACCCGCGTGTTAAATACACTAATGTCGATTTCAAATCTTTCCCAACTTGCGCGTAAAGACAAACTCATTAATACTCAAAATTACTCACTTTCTTACAAACTGCTGGATGCCGTAGGATACTGGGATGCCGATAAAATCCCTGAGGACTGGGGAATATTTTTCAAGGCATTCTATAAAAGTGGTGGCGGAGTTGAAGTCGAACCAATCTATCTTCCGCTTATGGCTGATGCCGCGCAGTCTGGTTCTTTTTGGAAAACAATTAAAAATCAGTATCAACAACTTCAAAGATGGGCCTGGGGAGTAAGTGATGATCCCTGGATAATAAAAAGTTATCTCCTAACAAGGAATATTCCTTTTTGGGATAAAACAATGAGACTGATTCAGGTTCTTTGGTCGCACTTTTTGTGGCCCGTTAACTGGTTCATCATTTCGGTGGGACTAACCATACCAACCCTTCTTAATCCGGCTTTTGGAAGAACAGCCCTGGGTTACACTGTTCCTAAATTATCATCTTTGATTTTGACACTCGCACTCGTATTCCTATTGGTAATGATAATTATTGACAACATTCAAAAACCAAAAAGGCCAAGTAATGTGTCTCTACTCAGGAAGATTTTAATACCTTTTGAATTTATTCTAATGCCTCTGGCAGGGTTTCTTTTTACGGCCCTTCCCGGAATCGATGCCCATACCCGTCTTATGCTTGGAAAGTATATTCAATACAAAGTCACCGAGAAGGTATAGAGCAAACTTCAGGTTTAAAATTAAAAATTACTTTTGTAAAACTCAATAGTCTTTTGAAGACCCGCTTCAAGATTTGTTTTCGGTTCCCAACCAAGTATTTCCTTTGCTTTTGTAATATCCGGTTGTCTTCTCATTGGATCGTCTTCTCTGAACGTTCCACTATACTCAATTTCTGATTTAGAGCCTGTAAGTTTAATAATTTTTTCAGCCAACTCCTTAATGGTAAATTCGTCAGGGTTCCCTAAATTAAAGATCTCCCCCGTGGTTCCCGGTGCAAACATTGCTTTCTCAATTCCTTCAACCAAATCATCAACGTAGCAAAAAGATCTCGTTTGACTCCCATCGCCATCTATTTTTATCGGAGCATCCGAAAGAGATTGCATAATAAAGTTGCTTACCACTCTCCCATCGTCCTTTTGCATTCTGGGTCCATATGTGTTGAAAATGCGTATTATTCTGACATCAATATCATGTTTTCGAAAATAAACATATGTTGCAGATTCTGCAAATCTTTTGCTTTCGTCATAGCAGGATCTCGGACCGAAAGTGTTTACATTTCCAAAATATGTCTCCTTTTGGGGATGTTTTAGGGGGTCTCCGTAAACTTCTGAGGTTGACGCAATCAGCACCTTCGCCCCAGTTTCTTTGGCCAATTTTAATACGTTTAGAGTACCCATAGAATTGGCCAAAAGCGTTTCTTCAGGGTAATTTTGATAATCAATTGGAGATGCTGGAGACGCCAAATGAAAAATGTAATCCGATGACCGATTGTTAAAAATTAATGGCTGAACAACATCCGCTTCGACAAATTCAAAGTTGGGATCGTCCAAAAGATGTTCTACATTTTTTTTTGATCCCGTCAGAAGATTGTCTAAGCAAATTACTTTATAGCCTTCTTTGACCAATCTATTGCAGAGGTGACTACCGATAAACCCTGCACCACCCGTAACCAAAACACTTTGCATATGAGCAAATTATATCTTAAACTAAGAGTAATATGAAATCACTTTGGCAAAAGCTTCATAGGGTAGGTGATTCCCTCCACCTGCCCGATATTCCAAACTGGCTTATCGTAATACTGGCTTTGGTGTTTCTCCTAAGAGTTCCCTCATTCTTTGAACCTTATTACTATGGCGACGAGATGATTTATCTGACTCTTGGACAAGGGGTACGCCAGGGACTTACTCTTTACAAAGATGTCTACGACAATAAACCGCCTCTTTTGTATCTGGCCGCTGCCGTTGCCGGAAATCTTTTTTGGTTTAAAGTAATTTTAGCCTTTTGGAGTCTGATAACGATATTTCTTTTTTACAAACTCACAAAAATAATCCTGGAAAAAAATGAAAAAGCGCAAAAAATATCAACATTTATTTTTGCACTGCTAACCACACTTCCCCTCCTTGAGGGTCTAACAATAAATTCCGAACTTTTTATGATTGCCTTTACAATTGCCGCGTTTCTCATACTCTTGAAGAATGATTTAAAGATAAAGGGAGTGTATTTTGCCGGAATGCTTTTGGGTATAGGCGCACTTTTTAAAATCCCAGCGGCATTTGACGCACCGATTATCGTAATTTACTGGATCATTACAGACGGCCTGAAAGATTGGAGGAGGATTCTTAAAAATACTTTCATACTTGTGCTGGGCTTTACATCTCCAATTGTCTTAACCTTAATTTGGTACTATTTCAGAGGTGCACTTCCCGAATATATAAAGGCTGCTTTCTTGCAAAATGTTGGTTATTTAAGCAGTTTTAGACCCGGGGACGTTCAAAAATCATTTCTGGTCAGGAATGCCCCGCTTTTGATCCGAGGTCTTGTTGTATTGATTGGATCAGGAACCCTTTTTGTATTCCGAAAAAAGTTTTCAAAGAAGTTTATTTTGCTGTCTCTCTGGATACTTTTTGCCCTTTTTGCTATCACTCTCTCGGAACGTCCTTACCCGCACTACATTATTCAGGCTGTTGCACCCATTTCAATACTCCTCTCGATATTCTTTGCGGAAAAAAGTTTGGAGCAATCCCTTGTTGTTCTTCCTCTGGCTCTGACTTTCTTCGTACCAATTTATTATAAATTCTGGCTTTATCCGACAACATCTTATTATTCAAGGTTTGTCAGCTTTGCCATTGGAGGAGGGGGTAAATCGGCATACTTTAATGATTTCTCGCCAAAAATAAACAGAGATTATCAAATCGCGGATTTCTTGGTTAACTCGAGTATGCCTGATGATAAAGTCTTTATGTGGGACCCCGGCTCTCCCACCGTTTATGCTTTGTCGAAACATTTACCCCCTATCAAATATGTCGTTGATTATCACATAAATGACTATTCAAGTAAGACAAAGGAGGCGGAAAATATTGCGAAAGATCCCCCTAAATTTATAATTCTTACCGATTCTTACCCTTACCCGGAACTTAACCCCCTTCTTAAAAGCAAATATTTGTTGATTAATCAGATCGATGATGCCAACATTTATTCCCGAATCAATTTTGCTCCCACAAAATAGATATCGTACAATATAGACCTTAAGCGGTATGCATTGGAAAAAAGTCACTTTTTATAACTACTTTCTGACTGCCTTAATTTTGAGTGTTTTATCCATCGTCGGAATTCTTCTTGTCAAAAAATTCCTCCCGCCTGTTATTCCTATTTTTTATGGAAAACCGGTGGGAACGGAACAGCTAAGCACCTTTTGGTTTTTCTTTATCATTCCAGCTGTTTCAATTCTAATTACAGGTGTCAACCTTTTAATTAACATATCGATGAAGGACGTATTTATTAAAAAAATATTAGCAGTTAGTGCCCTTGCTATTTCACTGATGGCAAGCGTGACTATTTTGAAAATAGTCCTCCTGGTTGGTTTTTTCTAAAATGGATGAATTACGTAATATTTTCTTAATACCGTGGCTTATCTCAGCGGTAGTTGCTTTTCTGACAACACCTTTGGCAATCAAGTTCGCCGAAAGAATCGGTATTATAGATGATCCGGCTAAAAATAAGCATCCTAAAGTAATTCACACCTATCCGATTCCCCGTGGAGGCGGGATTCCTATTTTTATAGCTGTCCTTGTGTCTAGTCTTATATTCTTACCGATAGACAAACAGCTAATTGGAATTTTAGTGGGTGCTACTATTTTGGTCGTTATGGGGGTGCTTGATGATAAATACAATCTAAATCCATATCTAAGACTTCTGATCGGGTTTGTGGCGGCAGCCGCTCCAATTGCAGCCGGAATAGGAATTTCATTTATTTCAAATCCCATGGGAGGAACAATAAGCCTGAGTCAGCCTCAAATTAATTTTGAGCTTTTTGGGGAAACACGCAGTATCTGGATCGTCTCCGACGTCTTTGCAATTCTTTGGATCACTTTTTTAATGAATATTGTAAACATGGGGGCAAAGGGAGTTGATGGACAGCTTAGCGGGGTAACTGTAATTGCGGCTCTAACTATTGCATTTTTATCTTTGAGATTTTCGGCTGATATTACCCAATGGCCAGTTATAATTTTAGCGGCAATTACTGCGGGAGCCTATCTGGGATTTTTACCTTGGCATATATTCCCTCAAAAAATTATGCCCGGATACAGCGGCAGTACCCTCGCAGGGTATCTCCTGGCAGTTCTTTCAATTCTTTCAACAACAAAGGTTGGAGCCTTGATGGTTGTACTGGGAGTCCCTCTTATTGATACCGGATACACAATTATTAGAAGGATTGTTAATCACAAATCCCCCGTCTGGGGAGACAGGGGACATCTCCACCACAGGCTTCTTGATGCCGGTCTTTCCAAAACTCAAGTTGCAGTTTTTTACTGGGCAATAACAGGAGTTCTCGGTTTTTTGGCACTTAATTTGAATACAACCAGTAAGATCTATACAATGATAGGTATAGCCATGTTGTTAGGCGGCTTGATACTATGGTTGACGTACCGACCCAAGAAAAACAACAGTCAAAAACCCCTCTGATAATTGCGGTAATTAAAGTTGCCAGACCCGTGCATTGGATTAAAAATATCTCTGTTTTTGCCGCCATTTTTTTATCGGGATATTTATTTGAAAAAGATCTCTTCCTAAAAACTTCATGGGCTTTTGTGGCTTTTTGTTTTACAACTTCGGCAACATACATTATCAATGATATTTTTGACAGAAAGATGGACCGCCTGCATCCTATTAAAAAGAATAGACCCATTGCTTCCGGATCTCTTTCTATACCCCTCGCTTTAATTGAAGCATTCCTTCTGATTTTGGGGGCAATTATGGCTACTTTTGCCGGAAATCTGGATCCAATCTTTTTAACAATAATATTCATTTACCTGGCTCTGCAGCTTTTCTACAGCCTGGGCCTCAAAAATATTGCAATTTTGGATATCATCATCATTGCGGCCGGATTCGTTTTAAGGGTTTATGCGGGAGCATTCGTGATCAACGCACACCTTTCGGTCTGGTTTCTTCTTTGTGTAATTTCTGTTGCTTTGTTCCTGGCGTCGGGGAAAAGGAGAGCAGAGCTAAACCTCATTCAAAATACCGACACGACAACCCGAAAGAGTCTTAGAGCTTACGAAAAGGACTTGTTAAATTCTTACGTTACCATGTTCGGAAACGCATCCTGGATGTCATGGGCCCTCTTTACATTTTTTGAAAGCCCGCGCGCCTCGCTTCCATTCTGGCTTGTACTTGCAGAGCTATCCAAGACAACAACGATAGGAAAACTTTTAATGTTTACTATCCCCGTAACAATTTTCGGACTGATGAGATATGAGGCTCTAATCTTCCAAGGTAAAAGCGAAACCCCGGAAAAACTACTTCTTACCGATAAAGCCTTGATTGCGGCAGTTTCTCTTTGGGTAATTCTTGTTTATTGGGTTCTTTATAGCGGCATTACCGTTACGCAATAACCCTTCATCTCGCTACAGCGCTTACTGTTGCATAATCTGCCGAAATCCATCCGACAATTCCTGATGGCAAACCGGGTTTTGGCGCTCCGTATTGAATTTCAATCCAGCCGGTTGCAGCATCTGTATCAAGATAAGGGAATGTTTCGCCCGGTTTTACCTGAGCAATTTCCTCTCCACCGGCTCCCGGTTTTGATCTAACCCTAAGGTACCCTGTTGGGGTCTCTAAAATCTGCACAATTTTGATTTCCGTTTTCAAGGACTCTTTGATGGAGTCCGTATTTTGAGAATCTGTTTTTTCCAATTTCGCATAAAATGTAAGTCTGTAACCGATTAAGGTTTTTACTGTCATTGATAAATCCGAATATCCTGGAGCTTTGATTGCAATTGTGTGCATTGCAGGGGCTATTGCCGAAGTGCTATACGGTGAAAAGCCTCTGGAAACCCCGTCAACCAGTACCTGAGCGTTGTCCGGCTGGGAAATGACTACCAATCCTGCTGACTGTGACCCGGTTTTTTCAAAAGAAATGATACGACCGGAGGATGTATCCTCACTTGTTCCAAAATTTCTACCTACAAATGTTTCGATACCGGGTGTTAAAGTTATTGATGTCTCAAAAGGCACGAGGTTTTCGGAGGACCCTGTCGGAACCAGTCTTAAAATAACCGCACCCGCTTTATACATCCCAGTAAAAGGAGTTTCCCCAACCAAACTGCCGTTGACAAAAACTGTAGCCTTTGGGGTAGTTTCGATTCTTATTCCCCCCTGTTTTGGACTTAAAAGTCCAACCAGATAGAAAGCAGTTCCTGTCAAAATTATCAAAGAGACAACGGAAATTAGAATAATTTTTACCGTCTTCATAGTCACCGAGTGTAACATATGGTAAGCAAGCTTGGCCAGTCAAAACCCTGGTAAGCAAGGCTTGCCACTCGGCAAAACACTAGCCTCGTGGTAAACAAGTTTGTCACTTGCATGATAAAATACAGGGACTCGACCGGATGTCGAAGTGGAAACGAAGGTGTCTGCAAAACACCCATGCGCGGGTTCGATTCCCGCTCCGGTCTCTAAAGAAATTGTGAA